>Ga0256914_1003824_pt1 | contig 11676 bp, 6 predicted proteins | sample HulkmetaG_FD_191571 | JGI IMG/M metagenome (GOLD analysis project Ga0256914, IMG submission 191571) | Hydrothermal chimney microbial communities from Main Endeavour vent field at the Juan de Fuca Ridge, Pacific Ocean - Hulk | ecosystem: Environmental > Aquatic > Marine > Hydrothermal vents ...
CCATCCGTCCGGGATGGTTCAGGTGTGCTATTGCCTTTGCACCGTTTTTATGAATGACTTTTACAAGTTTTGCCAGTCCCTCTATTTTGTTTATATTGTCAATTCCCAACTGTGTGGGCAATTCGCGAAGTCCGGCATCCATATACAACGGTTCCGGTGTTATTGCTCCTATGTTGCGGCTGCGCCTTTCGTAAAATTCAATATGTCTTTGCGTGACAACACCCGTGCCATCACTGTATCCCAATTTTACGGGTGCCATAATCAGCTCGTTTCTAATATCTAACATGATTCGTTATTTTATATTAAACATATACACATATTTTGCATACAAATATAAATCATTTTTTTAAAGTTATCTTTTCACAATGGATAAAAATTGAGGTGTGTAAACAGTTAGTTTTATCTTTGTATGGTTATAAGTGAAACAACATTGATATGAAAAAGGGTTTAATATTTTTTGCATGGCTGATTATCACGGCTTTAACTTTGGGTACCGCAACATCTCAAACGGTAAAATTCGATTTGAAGAAATCGAAATGGTTTTTGCGCGACGGCAACGACAGTATTTTTGTTAATGATGCATATCCGTCTGATGTTTTTCTGGCATTATACCGAAAAGGAATAATAGAAGATCCTTTCTATGGTAATAATGAGGAGAAATTGCAGTGGATTGGAAAACGGAAATGGATATATTTTACAAAGTTTAATGTTCCCGCCGGGTATTTGTCGTACGACAATTTAAAGATTGTTTTCGAAGGACTTGATACTTATGCAATGGTATTTTTAAACGGAAAGAAGATAATTACGGCCGACAATATGTTTTTAAAGTGGGAAGCGGATGTAAAAGGTATTTTAAAACCCGAAAAAAATATTCTAAAGGTTATTTTTTATTCGCCCGAGAAGATGAATGCCAGGAAGCAAAGGGAGGCAGGATACAGGTTGCCCTATATTAGGGGATTTACCAGGAAAGCGGCTTATCAGTCGGGCTGGGACTGGGGTCCGCGTTTTGTTACTTGCGGTATCTGGAAACCACTCTATTTACAAGCATCGAACAATGCCAAAATAGAAACCGTATATGTAAAACAAGATACCATATCAATCCGGAGGGCGAAACTTGTTTTGAAACAGGAGATAGAATCGTATGAGGGAGGTCAATATGAATTGGCGACCTATGTTAACGGCAAGATATACCGCAGGCAAAAAGAAGACCTGAAAAAGGGCACAAACAAAATAGAGACCGGTGTTGTTATTGAAAATCCCGAATTGTGGTGGCCCAACGGAATGGGAAAACAGAACCTGTACACGATAGAGCAGCGGATAATTAAAGAGGGTAAGCTAATTGATGCCCGAAAAGTGGTAACGGGTTTGCGCAGGGTGGAGTTGGTGCGCGACAAAGACTCCACGGGAACCACGTTTTATTTTAAAATAAACGGCAAAAGGGTATTTGCCAGAGGTGCCAATTTTATCCCCATGGATAATTTTCCTTCGCGTGTCAACGAAAAAAGGTACGAAAAACTTTTGTCGTATGCCCGTCAATCCAATTTTAACATGTTGCGTGTGTGGGGAGGTGGTTATTACGAAAATGATATGTTTTACAATCTGTGCGACAAATACGGGATAATGGTATGGCAAGATTTTATGTTTGCTTGCAATATGGTTCCCGTTGACCGGGATTTTGCCAACAGTGTGAAAAATGAAACCGCATACCAAATAAAAAGGTTGCGTAACCATCCCTCTCTTGTTTTGTGGTGCGGCAACAACGAGGTTGACGAAGCATGGCATAACTGGGGTTGGCAAAAACAGATGGGATATTCGGAAAAAGATTCGGCAATGTTGTGGAACGCGTACATTAATATCTTCAATAAAATTATTCCGGAAAATTTAAAAACCTTAAATCCCGGTGTTCCGTATTGGCCGAGCTCTCCTTCGACAGGGTGGGGGCACAAAGAGGCTTTTGCCGGCGGGGATGTTCATTATTGGGAAGTATGGTGGGGTAAAAAACCTTTTGAATATTACGAAAAAAAGATAGGAAGGTTTATGAGCGAATACGGTTTTCAAGGTATGCCTCCGGTGAAATCGATAGTGAAATTTTGTCCCGATACGGGTATGCGTCTTAACTCGCAATGTATGAAAACACATCAAAAACATCCTTTCGGTTGGGAAAACATAAGACTATATATGGAGCGCGACTACAAGGTGCCTTCGCGTTTCGACGATTACGTATATGTGAGCCAACTTTTACAAATGGAGGGAATTTCGAAGGCGATAGAGGCGCACCGGCGTGCAAAACCCTATTGCATGGGCACGCTATATTGGCAGTTTAACGATTGTTGGCCCGTAACATCGTGGTCGTCGGTTGATTATTACAACAACTGGAAGGCCTTAAACTATCGGGTTAAGCATGATTATGCACCCGTTCTTATATCTTTTGACGAACCAAATGCCGGAACAACGGGAATTTGGATAGTTTCGGATACCACGGCCCATTTCAAAGCCGTATTGAAATGGAGATTGATGAATTTTAAGGGAAAGATTTTCGCGAAAAACGAAAGAGAATTTTTTGTTCCGGCCGACACGTCGTGGCAAGCTCTTTTGTTTAATAGTGCGAAAATTAAGGACAGCGCTAATATTCTTCTTGAAGCACGGCTCGAGCAAAACGGAAAAACAATTGCACGCAATATTCACTATTTTGCCAAACCAAAAAATCTCGATTTGCCGGATGCCGGAGTTGTTGTTTCGCTAACCGGTGGTAACGGATATTACGATGTTACCTTTTCGGCGGAAAAGTTGGTGAAAAACCTCTTTGTTTCAACCGGATATGAGGGTTTTTTCAGCGATAATTATTTCGATTTGCTTCCCGGCGAAACAAAAACCGTCCGTTTTTACACAGGACAAAAAGATGTTGAAAAAGAGGATTTTATCATAAAGAGTTTGGGAAGTATATATAAAAAGTAGTTCTTTATACAATATATCCTTTAAACGGCGGATTTGCACCCTTTTGCTTGACTGCCTGTAGTATTGTGAAAAATTTTTATCTTTGCTGAAATTTTAATTCGCCAGCCATATGAAACAATCACGCAAGATTACCGGTTATGTAGTTATAGTTTTGTTAATGTTTTCGGTGCAGCTTAATGCACAGTACACAAGCAAAAAAATAAGAGATGTTCACAAAGCATATACCGACAGTTTGAAAGCCGTAAAATACGATCATGTTTTTCCCATACTGGGGCAGGGAGCATACAAAAAGGGTTTTGATATCCCTTATCCCATGGGAATAATGTTTAACTATTTTTGGACCGATATGGGAATTACCATAGATAATTTGCAACTCGGCTATCAAAATTCATACAAACCCGAAAACAGTTTCGAATTGCAACCTGTAGTTGACGAGAACGGAAACGAGATACTCGGTTTTGGCGACAGCAGAAACACATCGTACTCGGTAAATGTCCGTCCCGACTTGTGGGTATTGCCCTTTTTGAATGTTTACGGGATTTTCGGATACGGACATTCGCATACCGAAGTTAATATCGACAAACTTGGGCAACACGAAATCGACTTCACTTCACAGGTAGATCAAAATATTACCACTACTGGTTTCGGAGTTTTGGTTGCCGGCGGAGTGGGTCCGGTATGGATTTCAGGGGACTTTAATTTTACTTGGAACAAACCCGAATTGCTTGACAAGGCTACTCTTGCCAGTGTTATGGGGCTTAGAATGGGACACGTTTTTGTATTCAAAAACAAACCATACCGTAATATAAGCATCTGGGTGGGTGCCATGCGTATAAAAATGCAATCGAGCACACTGGGAAAAATTCCCATGAGGGATGCCATTCCGCAAGATGTATGGGATAATAAAGACCAATTTGTCGACGACTATTACGATTGGTACAATAACGAAGCCACTCCGGTACAAAAAAGACTTGCCGATAAAGTTCTAACACCGATAGTCGAAGGTATTGACGAGCGGCAAGGCGAATCCATTGTTGAATACGGGATAGATAAACAGGTTGCTCAAATGTGGAACGGATTATTGGGATTTCAGTATCAGTTTAACAAAAGATGGCAGTTCAGAGCCGAAGCAGGATTGGTGGGCGACAGAAAATCGGTACTGGCATCAATAAATTACAGATTTCTCGGTTTCTAACAATTTTTCCTGACGCTAAATATTGAATGATTACGGAGAGATATTTCTCACTCAAACAGTTTTATTTGTGGGGTTTACGGTTTTCAATTCCTTGCCGGCTGCGGTTTCTGTCGATTTATTGAACCGCAAAAGTTTGATTTTTTAAGCCGTTCTGCTTACTTTTGTGGGTTATAAGAGTTACACCCCTTAAATTTTAGAATTAAATTTATTAACATGAAAAGAAAAATTATAATATTATTATCAATTTATTTCCTCTTGTCGGCGCAAAATATTTTTTCGCAGGTTGAGGATACGTTGATTTACAGGTACAGGCGAATAGCCGTTGATTACCAGCAACAGGTCAAGATGGCCGAACGCGGTTTAAAGGGTGCAGAGTCGAAGTTGAAAGCTGCAAAATCGGTTTACGGACCCAAACTCGATTTTTCGGGAAACTACGGTTATTACGGCAATGCTTTAAAACTCGCACCTCCCGCCGATGCACCTGTGGGCACCCCGGGCGAAGAGCTGCATAGCCTCTATTCGTTGGATCTTACCCTGTATCAACCCATAATTACAGGTGGTAACCTTAAAAACAAGAAACTTGCCGCACAATCGGAAGTGGATGCAATGAGGGGATATCTAAAACTTTCGAAACAAGAGGTCATGTTCAATGCCGACAAACTCTATTTGAATACCGTTGCCAAAAAAGAGATTTACAATTTGGCAATAGAATACAGAAATGTTGTTAACGACTTTGTGAACGTTATTAAAAGCAAGGTGGAAGAGGAGGTTGTCGGTAAAAACGAATTGTATCAATCGAAAGTGAGGCTCAACGATGCGCAATACCAGGTGTTGAAAGCAGCCAAAGATTTTGAAATGAGTATTATGGACCTGAACAAACTTCTCGGATTTCCCGTGGATACCTTGCCTCGGGTTGCCGACTCGTTGATGCCGCTGGTAAAATCGTTTTCGGCCGACAGCTTGATTGTCAGGGCACTGAAAAACAGACCCGAACTCACATACTTAAACGGAAAAGCCATGGCCACAAAGTACAACGAAAAGGTTACCGTTTCTAAATTCAAGCCCCAGTTCGGTGCCCTTGCGGGCGGAAAATGGGGAGCGCCGAGTCCCGGTTTGAAAACAGACCCCGATTTCAATTATTATTTTAAGGCTCAGTTGAAGATACCTATCTACTACTGGGGACAAAAACAAAACGAGTATAATGCTGTACGACAGGCTACACAGATTGCCCAACTAAGGGTGGAACAGACAAAAGACGCCGTGGTTCTGCAAGTGCAACGAAGCTATTATAACCTTGAAAAGTCGCAGGAACAGATGAAATTTGCCAAAAGCGCTCTGAACAATGCCAAGAAAAACGTTTCCGTTATGTTGGACAGATATAACGAAGGGTTGTCGTCGGTGCTCGAAGTATTGGATGCCCAGGCATTCCTGCAAAAGAGCTTTTTAAACTACATAGAGGCAAAATATGATGTGAATGTTGCATATTCGGAATATATGCATGCATTGGGTGAAATGGCAAAATAATAATTACGGATAATTAAAATTTTAATACAATGAATAGATTTACAACAATTCTGTCAGCAATTTTTTTAATGCTGGTTTTTACTACGGGATGTAAAGAGGAAAAAGCTCCCGAAAAGGAGGTGATACGTCCTGTAAAAGTTATGAAAGTATCTTATTTTAGTGATGACCTCGGAAAGGGTTATCCTGCCGTTACAAAAGCCGACAAAGAGACCGAAATATCTTTCAGGGTCGGCAATGCTCCCATAATAAAGAGTAATATCATCGAGGGTAATAAAGTTACAAAAGGGAGTTTGATTGCCGCAATAGACCCTTCCGATTACGAAATTGCCCTTAACTCGGCAAAAGCCCGTTATAACCAGGCAAAAGCCGAAGCGGAACGTTACGAACGACTCTGGAAAAAAGGTTCGGTTTCGAAAAGTGATTACGAAAGGAAATTTGCCAGCTTCAAAGAGGCGCAATCGGCGTACGAAAAGGCGAAGAACAATTTGAAATACACCAAAGTTTATGCTCCTTTTACGGGATATTACGGACCCAAATTGGCCGATATTGGTGATGTGATTAAACCTTACCAACCCATAACAAAACTTTTCGACCTTTCGAGAATAGAGGTCGAAACAACTATCCCCGAACAACTTGCCGTTAATTTCCGCTATTTTGACAAATATAAGGTTGTGTTCGACGTGTATCCCGACAAGGTTTTTGATGCCGTTTTGAAAGAGATGGAAAAAACACCTACCCCCGAAGGTTTTAAATTGCATTTATACCTCAAACATGAAAATAATGCTAAAAGCAGATATAAAATTTCAGCAGGTATGAGTTGCAGGGTAAATATTATAATGGGAAAAGAAGCGGGAAAAGGAAACGATATTATTATCCCCGTTGCCGCTGTGGTGGAAAGCGATACGGAAAGTGTGCCTTCGGTTTGGGTGGTTACAAAAGATCTCGTTGTAAAAAGAGAGCATGTTTCGCTTGACGGATTTTCGGGTCGCGATTACATAAAAATAAAATCGGGATTGAAACCCGGACAAACCATTGTCGTGGCAGGAGCCAAACGGTTGGTTGAAGGACAAAAAGTAACAATCCTCGATCAGAAAAATTTTCACTGATATTAAAAGGAGACATTATGAACTTAGCAGGATACGCACTAAAAAACAAACAGGTTATATATTTCTTTCTGATAATAACAATTTTCGGAGGTATCTTTTCTTTTCAGCACCTCGGCAAAAGAGAGGACTCTCCTTTTGTTATAAAGCAGATTATTTTTATGACCTACTATCCGGGAGCTACCGCCGAACAGGTAAGAACACAGGTTACGCAGGTTATCGAACGTGAATTGCAATCGCATCCGCTTGTCGATTTTATCAAATCGGAATCGAGAGCCGGTTTCAGCTATATTAAAGTGGATATGTACCAATGGGTTCCCAAGGAGCTGTTTCAACAGGTGTGGGATGAGATGCGGCGTAAAATTATGAACGTTCAACCAAAATTGCCTCCCGAAGCGAGTACGGTTATCGTTAATGACGACTTCGGTGATGTTTACGGAATTTATTACGCCATTACCGCCGACCCGGGATATACCATGTCGGAACTCGAAGATTACGCACAATTTATCAAGCAACAATTGTCAACTGCCGAAGATGTGGCAAAGGTTAAACTTTTCGGAATACGCGACAAGGTTGTTAATGTCTATATCTCCGACGAAAAACTTGCCAATTCGGGAATAACACCTCAAGACATTCAAAATGCCCTTGCCTCGCAAAACCAGTTGGTTAATACGGGTGTAATTCAATCGGGAAACTTTGATGTGCGTCTTGACGTGGGTGGTACATTTCAAACGGTAAAAGAGATTGAAGACCTCGTTATTACAGGCAAAAACGGAAACCGTATCCGTTTCGGCGACATTGCCGTCATAAAAAAGGATTACAAAGACCCGCCAAGTACTCTTATGCGTATGAATGCTTTGCCCGCAATAGCAATAGGTTTTTCCACACGCGACGGCGGCAACTCGGTTGTGGTGGGAAAAAGTGTACGTGAAAAATTTGCTCAAATAAAACATCTGCTGCCGGTGGGTATCGAAATGACAAAAATTTATTCCGAAGACGAGGTTGCCATTGAAGCCAACAACACTTTTATAACCAACCTTATCGAATCGGTTTTGATTGTTGTCATTCTTATACTTTTTGCAATGGGTGTAAGGGCAGGAATCTTAATAGGAACAAGTTTGTTGTTTTCCATTTTGGGTACACTGCTATTAATGTTACCCATGGGTATCGACCTGCACCGCACTTCGCTTGCCGCCATTATCATTGCTATGGGCATGCTTGTTGACAACGCCATAGTGGTAACCGACAACGCACAAATGAAGATAGCAAAAGGTATGCGCCGCCGCAAAGCTCTTGAAGAAGGGGCTAAAATTCCACAGTGGGGATTGCTTGCCGCCACCATTATTGCGGTACTGTCGTTTTTGCCTTTGTATCTTGCACCAAGCAATACCGCCGAAATTATAAAACCTCTCTTTGCCGTTCTTGCCATAGCATTGATGCTAAGCTGGCTTTTCGCCTTGATACAAACAACGGTATTCGGCGACTTCATTCTTAAGGAGTCAAAGGGGGAAGGTAATACCAAAGACCCTTACGATACAGGATTTTACAAAAAACTTACACTGTTTATCGAAACAATTATCGACAAAAAGTATCTTGTGGTTGCTGTGGTTTTCGGACTCTTCTTTTTAAGTGTATATCTTTTTAAATATGTAAAGCAAGATTTCTTTCCGGCTATCAACAAACCCATGTTTAAGGTCGATTACTTTTTGCCTGAAGGAACCGATATAAAAAAGGTTGAAAGCGACGTGAAAAAAATGGAGAAATATTTGATGAAGCAAAAAGTAGTCAAAAACGTTTCCGTATCTATAGGTGCTTCTCCGTTGCGTTATTATTTGGCATCGGTATCGTGGAGTCCGCGCCCCAACTTTGCCAACCTCTTGATAGAGACAACCGATTATAAGACCGCCGATTCGTTGATGCCTGTTTTTGAAAAATATGTCCGCGAAAATTTCCCCGATGCATTACCCGTTTTTTACAAATTTAAAGTTGCACCTGCTCCTGATGCCATTATCGAAGCTAAATTTGACGGTCCCGACCCCGTGGTTTTACGAAAGTTGGCCGACAAAGCAAAAGCCATTATGCGTGCCGACCCTCTCGCCGTAAACGTGCGGGACAGCTGGGGGGTAAAAACACCGAAACTGGAACCCGTTTACAACCAAAACAAAGGAAGACAGGCAAACGTAACAAGAACCGATATGGCAAGAGCATTACAACGCATTGGCGAAGGTCAAAAAATCGGCGTGTTCAGGGAAGGAACTTGGGTGATGCCTATGCTGTTGAAGGCAAAAAACAGGAACTATTATAATTACGGCGATATAGGTAGCTTGCCGGTTATGAATTCCGCGGGACAAACAATACCGCTGGCTCAAATAACCGACAGTATTCCCGTGAAATTCGAGAATTACATGATTCATGAATTTAACCGTCAACTTGATATAGCAGCCCAGTGCGACCCCGTTGCAGGTATCGGAAATACCGAACTCGAAGCACGACTGATGCCTAAAATAGAGGCCATTCCATTGCCGAAGGGATACCGCTTGTGGTGGGACGGTATATATTATACACAACAGGTTACCAATGCGGCAATTTCGTCAAAACTGTTTATTGCGCTTTTGCTTATTCTTACCATTTTGATGTTGCAATACAGGGAGTGGAAAACGGTAACGATGATTTTACTTATGGTACCTCTTGTTATAATTGGCATTACATTGGCGTTTTTGGCTTCGGGACTCTTTTTCGGATTTTTTGCCGTTCTCGGTATCCTCGGACTTGTGGGTATGGTTATTAAAAACGCCATAGTTTTACTCGACCAAGCCGATCAGGAGATGAAAGAAAACGGACTGACGCAATACGAGGCGATAGTTACAGCCACACGTTCAAGGGCTATTCCGGTGGCTATGGCTGCAGGCACAACAATACTCGGCATGGCTCCGCTGTTGCCCGACCCCATGTTCGGTGGTATGGCCGTTACCATTATGGGCGGACTTTTTGCCGCAACACTGCTTACCATAATTGTTCTGCCCGCTTTTTATGCCGTTATGTTCAGATTGAAAAAGGATAAAAAACAATAATGAGGTTTATTTCCCTATCAATTTATTTCCGTCAATGCCGGTTGTTGTTCCGCAGCCGGTTTTGGCGGTTTTTATGCTTTTGCAATGTTTGTTTTTTTTTAATATTGCGGTTTAATTAAAATTTAACCCTACGGTTTTAATAGGGCGACATAAAATTATTGACAGATGAAAAAAATTGTTTTAGTTGTTTTGTTGTTTTTTGCCGGATATACTGCACAGTCACAAATCTTGATTTCCCTTCTTTTCGGCGAAAAACTCAACTCCGAAAAAATCGATTTCGGATTGGAAGGCGGAACCAATTTTTCAAAGATATCGGGAATGGATTCCAAAAGGTATATGCCCGACTGGAATATCGGTTTTTATTTTGTTATACAGATGAAAAAATCGTGGTATTTAAATACCGGCGTTCTTGTAAAGGCAAAAACGGGTACAGGTTATCTTACAAAAAACGATTTGAATTTTTTGGATTTGAAGTTCCCCGATACCTGTACCGTTGATAACGGAAATTACCACCAAAAAATAAACTCTTTTATGGTTCCGCTTATGATGAGGTATATGTTTAAAAACAGATTTTACCTGGAGGGCGGAGTGCAGGGGAGTTTAAGGTACAACGCATGGGTTGAATACACCTCCAAATCGGATTTTTTTGATGTGAAACTGAAAAAATACAATAAGGAATCGACAAACCCCATTGATGTGGGAGCACTTGCCGGCGCGGGATATAGGTTTAAAGGCCGCACGGGGATGACCATAGGCATGAAATACTATTACGGATTTGCCAATATTTACAAAGGTGTTGACGGCACCAAAAACAGCGCCTTTTTCCTTAAACTGAACATTCCCATAGGTGCAGGTGAGAAAGCCCAGAAGAAAAGAGCCGAAAAAGCGGCAAAAAAGAGAGCAAAACAACAAATGTAAATGTCAGCGTCCTATTTTGAACCGGTGCCTGCAGTTTTCTCTTCTTCAGGTGTTATCCAGCCCCCTCCGAGGGCTTTATAAAGAGCCACATAAGCATTAAGCAGCTGTTTTCTTGTTTCCGAAAATTGAAGTTGACCGTCAAACGACTGCCTTTGCGACTCCAATACTTCAAGATAACTTGTTTGTCCTTTGTCGTAACGCTCTTGCGAGAGTTTTTCGGCATTAATTGCGGCGGTATTTCGCATTTTGTCGGCTTCGAGTTGGCGTTTCAAGGTTTTAATTGCCACAAGAGCGTCTTCCACCTCTTTGAACGACTGCAAGGCTACACTTTCGTATTTGCGCAAAGCCGCTTCGGTTTTGTAACGTTCCATTTCGGCACGTCTTTTATTTTTTCCGAACTCGAAAACGGGTCCCAACAACGAACCCCCTGCCGCCCATGCCAAACCTCCTGTGGTTAGAGACATCAAATCGTTACTGGCATATCCGAACAATCCGGTAAGGTTCAACGAGGGCAAACGCATTGCCTCGGCAACACCTATGCGTGCATTTTGTGCGGCATACAGAGCTTCGGCTTCAAGTATGTCGGGACGGCGCGTCAAAAGTTGCGAAGGAATTCCGGTGGGAATATCGGGAGGTATCTCCTGTTCAAAAAGGGGTATGCCGGTAACTATTTCGCCGGGGTTTCGCCCCAACAAAACACTTAAGGTGCTCTCGTTTTGTGCTATTGCCCTCTGGTAAAACGGTACAGCCGCTTCCGAAATAGCATATTGTATTTGTGCCTGATTTAAATCCACTTCCGAAACAATTCCGTAATCGAAACGGCTTTGAATGATGTCGAGAGCATTTTTGCGCGATTTTAAAGTGTTTTCCGATATTTCCAGTTTCGATTTGTTGTCCAGGAGCTGAAAAT
>Ga0256914_1003825_pt1 | contig 11672 bp, 14 predicted proteins | sample HulkmetaG_FD_191571 | JGI IMG/M metagenome (GOLD analysis project Ga0256914, IMG submission 191571) | Hydrothermal chimney microbial communities from Main Endeavour vent field at the Juan de Fuca Ridge, Pacific Ocean - Hulk | ecosystem: Environmental > Aquatic > Marine > Hydrothermal vents ...
ACCTATAATATATTATATTATCTTTTTACTTTTAACTTAGCTTATTAAAAATTTTTTTGTTTTTTTTAAAACAATTTTGTAAAAAGTATTAATTTATTACAATATTAATGTAATACTAAAATAAAATAATGAAAGGTTTAAAAATGAATAATTTAAAAGATATATTAAACATTAAGAAACAATATTCAAAAAACAAAGATGTTTATTTAAAATATAACGGCGATTTTTTAAATGATTTTTATGAATTGTTGCCGTTTGATGTCGACGACGATAGCTATTACGATTGTTTTTTTGGTTTTTCGTTACATTTTTTTAAAACTGAATTAATAAAAAATGTATTAATACAAATATTTTTTAGATTTAAGTTATTTTCTGGTAAATTTGAAAATTTTAATTATAATAATATTGATTTTACGGAAGAACAATTAAGTAAAATTAACAAAAAAATTGAAAATTTTGATATTAAAAATATTGAATTTTATAAATTTGATGCTTACGCATTATATTTAACATTTTATTATTTATTAACAAACTTCGAAGAATTTGTAATTAATTTTAAATATTTTATTTATAAAAAATATAAAGAAAAATATTCTAATGATGTTAATAAATATAATGAAAATTTTGATAAAAATAAATTTAATAAATTTACTAACAAATATGCAATAAAAATATTAAAAAAAGTAAAAAACAGTTATAGTTTGTTTGTTAATATAAATGCGTTCGATGGGAAAAAACCTCTTTTTATTTATTATTTTTATAATGTATTATTGACTTTTATGTATTACTTATATTTAAAACAAACAATATTAAATAATAATATTAAAAATGAAGAAGAATTAAAAAAATATTTAAATATAGATTGTATTAAATTTAATAAAATTGATAATTTTTTTATAAATGATTATAAAATTGATGAAGAAGATATATACGTTCTAATCAATATTTTAAAAGATTTAATAACATATTATAATCCTGAATATTATGTTAATAATATAATTAAATATTTTTTTGATAAAAACAACTAAAATTTTTTTGTTTTTTTAAAAAAAAATATTATAATTATATTGTTTAAGTTTGTTAATTGTTATCTACCATGTGTGTAGTTTATAAATTTATCTTTCAAGAATTCCCTGGAAGGGTCATGTTATCTACCATGTGTGTAGTTTATAAATATTAATTCTTTTGTATCCTTTATTTCAATATGTTAGCTACTATGTATGTAGTTACAAATACTTTTCTATCAAAAAGTTAATTATATCGCTCCGGGTTAATTTTCCCAAACCTTTATTTTCGTTTATATATTTATCTAATTTCTTTATGTTTTTTTTTGAAATAGTAAAACTTTTAATTACCCTTTTTTCTTCTTCTTCATTATCTATATTATTACAATTATTATTTAAGTTTTGTTTTTTACTAATAACATTAATGTTTACGTTTTCGTCAAGTTTTTTTAAGTTTATCATTTTAGTAATCCTTTTATTTTATTGTTTAATTGTTGTAATTGTAAAACTGCGTTTTTGTATAGTATTTTATTTTTTTTGTTTTGTTCTATTAGATTAATATCTGTATTAATTACTTTTTCAAAACTTTTGTAATTGTTTAATGTAAAAAAGTCTGTTATACCATAATTTTCTTTTGTATAGTTAATAAATTCTGTTTTTATATCTTCTTGTTCTTTATTGTATTTATTAATAACAATTAACTTTTTACTATTTACATTTAAAGTATTTAAAAACTTTAAAAACAAAAAAGTTCGCTTTATACTTAAATTATCCAAAAATAATGGAATAACAATTAAATTACTTTTTTTAAAAAAATAGTTTTGTAAATCGTCGTAAAATCCCCCTGTATCAATTATCAAATTTTTGTTATTAAGTATTTCCCGTATTTCGTCTTTTTTTGATTTAAAGTCGTCAAAATCTGCAATATGTAAAATGTTATCGCTTATAACGTCTAAATCGCTTTGTATTAATCCGTAACTATCCGAAAAATGCTTATACAATAAATAACTAATTAAACTTTTGCCAACGCCCCCCTTAAAGTTTCCAACCGCAATTATTTTTCCTTTCATTTTTTTCCCCTTAAATAATATATTATATTATACCATAATATATTATATTTTACAAATGTAACTATATACAATTATTTAAACATTTACGTATAAAACTGCTAATACTTATTTGTTGTTCTTCCGCTTTGTTTTTTAACTTTAAGTAATCCAAAAAACTAATTCTAAACGTTATTACTTTTTCCTTTTTTAATATGTTGTCTATAAGTTCCAAATTTTCTAATAAGTTATTTGTATTAAAAAAAATGTCCGCTTTATTTATATTAATTTGTTTTACTGCGTTATGTATGTTTTCTAATTCTTCTAATTCTAAATTACTTAAATTATCCTTATTATTTATAACTTGAATTAAATAACTTAATAAAGTTAAATCTAAATTTTCAAGTTCGTTTAGTATTTGTTTTATTTTTTTGTCCTTCATTTTTACCCTTTTTGTATTATTTTATAGTAAATTTTTGTATTCAAATGTATTACAAAATCTTTAAAAAAACTTTAAAAAATAATAAAAAATAATGAAAATTAATTGTTGTTTTGTAATCTGTTTTTAATTATATTACAATAATTTTTATTAAGTTCTATACTTATACTTTTTCTATTCAAATTTTTAGCAACTAAACTTGTTGTTCCCGACCCTGCAAAAATATCTAATATAATGTCGCCTTCGTTTGTTCCTATTTGTATTAAATTTTTTATTAAATTCGGCGGGAATGGTGCTATATGTTCTGTTTTGTTAGCAACTAAACTAATTTCAAATACGTCATTTATGTTTTTTTCTATATCGTTACTTAAATAATACTTTAATAAATTTTTTACATTAAACTTATTGTTATATTTGTTACGCGTAATCTTTTTTGTATATTCTATTTGTTTTATTTTACCTTTACTTTTTACAATTACATATTTTTTGTTATCCCGTTCTTCAAAATTTACTAATATACCAACCTTTTTTATTTCGTAATCATTGTTCTTTTTAAACTTTACAATACTAACTATTTTTTCATTTTTTTCATTAGCGTTAATTAAAATTATCTTGTCAGTTCTATTAAACTTATTGTTATTACGTAACTTTTTTGTTGTTTTAATTTTGTTAAATTTATAATTGTTAGTCTTGGTAAAATGAAAAATATATTCCCAACTATGATTAAGTTTTTTTGGTAAATTTCCGGGCATAGCGTTTGGTTTATACCATATTATTTTGTTTTGTAATATTAAAAAATTTGATAAAGAAATAGCTAATTTTTCGGGAATTAAATTAAGTCCCGTATCGTCCAGATTAATAAAAATATTTCCTTCTGGTTTTAAAATTCGTTTACATTCAAAAAAAATTTCAGTCAGTTTAGCTATATAAATATTAATATCTTTTTCCGTTCCGACTTCCTTTTTTAAGTTTGTATAATTACGTAAATTAAAATACGGCGGGCTTGTAATAATACAATCAATAGTATTATCTTTAAATTCTTTTAAAATACTTAAACAATCCCCTTGATATATTTTATGTTGTTCGTTCCCCCAAAATAACAATATAACAACCTTTTTTAATGTAATAATAAAAAAAATGGATAGTAAAATGCAAGTAATTTAAAGTCCAAGTTCTATAACTATATCTTCTTTATTTAAGTTATCTAAATAGCTTTTTACTTCTTCATAATTCGTATAGTATATGTTTACTTCAAAATTATCCGATATATCGTTATTTTCAATTAATTTAATACATTTATTTAAGTTTTTAAGTAACGCAGTTAAAATTAAGTTTTTAACTTTTTCATTACCGGCCGCAACTTGTTCCCCAAATTCGTTTAATAAATTATAAATGTAATATATATCTTTTGTTTCTTGTAATAAGTTATATAGTTCTTGGGTGCTAAATTCTTTATATAGTATTAATTTATCTTGTATTATCTTGAATTTAAAATTAAGTTTTTCTTGGATATTCATTTTTTATCCTTTTTATTTATTATTATTAATAATATTAAGTATTTGTTCTTTTAAATCATTAACAATTTTTAAACTTTTTACATTATTATTTTTAATAGTTTTAAATTTGTTTAAAGTTTCGCTTGCGTTCCCGTTCTTATCTATATTATCAATTTTTCTTGTTATATCGTTAATTTTGTAATCCGTTCCGCTAATATGTTGTATTAAATTAAATTTCTTTTTATCCAAAAATTGTTGCCATAATTTTTGTTTTTGTTGTTTTTGTTGTATTTGTTTTTTTAATTGTTGTTTTAATTGTTTGTAAGCTTGTTGTTGTTTATTGTTTAGTTTAGTTTTTTTTATGTTTAGTTCGTAAATAAAGCGCAAATATACTTTAATGTTGTTTAGTAATTTTATATTTGTTGTTGTATTACTTATACTTTGTAACAAATACAAATGTTGTTTTTGTTTTTTATCTTCTGTAACGCTTAATAAAAATTCAATCCTGTTTTTTATTTTTTGTTTTGTATTGTAATAGTTATTAAATTCTTCATTACTTTTTTTATGTAATTTTTCAAATTTAGTTTTTATTTTTTCAATTTTTTTAGCGTTCATTGTTTAATCTTTTTTGTTATTTTCGATATATTGTTTTATAAAATTTTCTATTACGCTTTTTATTGTTTTATTTTGTTTAATTGTTAATATTTTAAATTCTTGTAGTAAATTTTTATCAATCCTGACTTGTAATAATCTTTCATTTTTCATTTTTTAATCCTTTTTTTGTTATTAATGTATTACAATATTATTTTAATAATTTAATACAATTTACAAAATTATTTAAAAAAGTTTTAAAAAATTGTTATTTCATTTAACTTTAAGTTATTTATAAGTATATTGTTATAACGTTTTAAAAATACATTTTTACTTTTATTGTTTATTAAGTTTATAAGTTCGCGTAAGTTATCCATTTTGTCATTTAAAAATGTTTCAATATCTTCAGTTATTATTTTATTTTTTTGTTCCAAAACGCAATTTTTATTACTTAAATTAATTTCCCCTGTTTTTCTTGTTATATTGTCTTTTTTTTCAATTTCCGTTTTTGTATAGTTTTTAATATTGTTAAATATTTTTATAAGTAATAAAGCTATATTTGTATTATTGTTTAAAGTATTTTTATTAAATTTTAAATTTGCGTTTATATGTTTTACGTTACATATAAGCGCTAAAAGTAACAAATTGTATATATAGTTTATTACATTAAAATTGTTTAAGTAAATATAAATGTTATTATCTTCTTTTTTGTATTTAATTTTTAGTTTATTCAGTTCGGATATTAATACTTTAATTTCAAAAGTTTCGATATTTTTTAAAACAAAAAAATAAGTATCCATTTTTTTATCCTTATTACATACTTAAATTAAAACTTGCGATAGGATTTTGCGTAAGTTTTAATTGTAATTCTTTTTGTAATTTTTGTTTTTGTTCCGCGTTTCTTGTATTTAAAATTGTATAAATTAAAGTAATTACGTCTTTTTCAATAAAGTTTTCGTAATTTTTTAAGTTTTGTTCTAACTTTTCCGTATGTTGTATTAATTTTTTACTTAAAGTTTTTAATTGTTCGTTTTCTTGTTTTAATTTTTTGTTTTCTTCTAAAAGTTTTTTTATTTCCAAATTTTCCGTAATATCATTGTTTTTTAATATTTCCGTTACTTTTTTACCTATTATGTTATTTAAAAAACTTTGTTGTTCCATTTGGTATTGTTGTTCTGTAATTTCTTCTAAATTAATTTTTAAATCTTGGGCAACCCTTCTTATAAAGTTTTGTTTAAGTTCTGTAATAACATTACTATTTATTAGTATTAAAGTATTTGTTGTCTTGTTTAATAGTAAAAGCGGAATTTGTAAAAAAAATAAATTTACTAAATTTGTATAATCTAATTCTTCTTGTTTTATTAAATTCTTTTTTGTTTCTTCTAATACAAATTGTCTTTCTTCTTCTTGTATGTTATCTAATAGTTCTTCAAATTCTTGTAAAAATAAATTTCTTAATTGTGCGTTATCTTTTAATTTTTCTTCTAAATTTTCATATCTTTTTTTATATCTAAAATAAAAATTTTGTAATTGTTTTATATTATTTTTGTTTTTTAAGTTTTTAGTTATGTTATCTATAACTTGTTGTATTGTTAAATTTACATTGTTATATGTTTTTATATTGTTTTTATTATTTACTATTATTACGTTATTTACTTTTTGTTGCGTATTCATTTTTATACCTTTTAGTATTAAAGTATTAAAGTAATATATTAATATTTTAATAATTTTTATGATTTTAAAAAGTAAGCAAAAAAAAGTAAAAAAAAGTAAGTTAGTTAGTTATATTAGTTAGTTATATATCAAGATTAAATTTACTTAATAAACTTTGTATTTTTTGTTGTTCTTCTTCATTCAGGCTAATTCTTAATTCGTCTAAAACGTCAACTGTTACGAATAATATATTTTTCATTTCTTCGTTTTTGTCTTGTAATTTATTATTTAATTCTTCAAGTTCTTTTATTTTATTTTTTAGTTCTGTTATTACGTTATCTTTTTGTTCTTTTTCGCTTTTTAGTTTATTGTATTCTGCTTTAAATTTATTGTTGTTTTCTTTTATTTTTTGTTTAAGTTCATTTATTTGTTTTTGTAATTTTTCATTATCTTTTGTTATTTTATTTATTTTTTTATTTAAGTTATCTATTTGTTGTTTTAAGTATGTATTTTCGTTTATTTTTTCTTTTATTTCGCTATCTAATTTTTTAAGTTCATTTCCAAGTTCGCTAATATTGTTTTGTAATACTTTGTTTTCGTTTGTTAGCATTTTTATTAAGTTATTTTTTTCGCTTAATTCATTGTTTAATTTTTCAATTTCTTGTTTTAATTCGTTGTTTTCAGTTTTTAATTGTTCGTTTTCGTTTAGTAAATTTTCAATTTCATTATTTTTTTCTTCAAGTTCTTTTTTTAATTTATTAATTTCTTCAATTTTTTGTTGTTCTTGTCTTTCCAAAAATTCATTATATAATGTCGTTTTTTTAGTTTGTAAGCGTTTTATAATTTCTTTTTTCAAGTCGTCGTCTATATATTTATCTTCTTTTATACTTTTTATTTTATTTTCTATTGTTTCAAGTTCATTTCTTAATTCTTCGTCTGTTACTTCTTCTATATTTACAACTTTTTCCCGTTCTGTCGTTACTTTTTCTTGTTGTTCCGTTACTTGTTCTGTTGTTTGTTGTTCTGTTTTTACTTCTTGTTTTTTATCCCCCCTATGTATAAAATTATAAATATCTTCGAAACTGTAAAAATTAGGTTTAACAATGTATTTATTAATATCTTTTAAGTCTTCTTCTAACCTTTTTACGCTATTAAATACTTGTTGTTTTTTCTGCGGCATATTTATAACATTTACATTGTTACTATTTAAAAATTTTAAAACTTTTAAATGTGCGTTTGTTAGTTTATATACTTTAAGTATGTTATTTTGTATAGTATAATTTTTAAGTTTAAATTTTAAAATTTTGTTGTTATTTGTTATTATTTCAATGTCATTTTTAAATTCTTCTTTTAATTTTTTTACTAAATTTTGTCGTTCTTCTGTTTCCAAATCAACTAAATTAAGTATATATTCTATTTCCAAAGGTAATCGCGTTTGTTCGCCAGATTTTAATTTAGCTAATTCCCGCGGACTATATCCGCTAATTCTATCGCCGACAACAACTTCCGTTCCGTCGTCTTTTACCAAAACTGCACCTTGTATTTTACTTGCAATATCTTTATTTAATACATTAATAGTATTGTAATGTAATAATGTTTTTTTCATTTTTAACCTTTCTTCTAATTTTTGTTTTTTTGTATTTGTAAAAGTTAGTTCTATTTCGTTTAAGTTTTTAATTTGTTTAATAAATTCATTTTTAGTTATTTTTTTAACATTATTTATTTTTTTATAAATAATGTTTCTATGTTCTGTTGTTTTAATGTATATATGTATATGTTGTATGTTTTTGTCCGTTACGAATTTTTCGTTATCCTTGTCGTGCGGTATTATAAAAGTTTCAGTTCCGAATACTTCAAAAAGTTCCGATATATCGGGAAAAACATTTTCCATTACGATTTGTTTAAATTCATCAGCGTTTAAGTTATATTCGTCTTCGTTTAATTTCGTTAAAGCTTTTTCATACCTGTTCTTTTGTTGTTTATTTTTATCTTCATTAACATTTTTTAAATTAATATTGTCATAAACCATTATTTTTTCCATTTTTAAAACCTTTTAATGAAATAGGTTATAACCCTTAAATGTTATAACCTATATCTTTATTATAATAATTTTTTTTTGTTTACAAAATGTTTTTTAAATTTTCTTTGAATAAGTTTTCCTTATGAAAGGGAAAAGGGAAGTTAAAAAGGGAATTCGTCGTCTATTAAGTCGTCTATATCTATATTTTCATTATTTTTATTATTTTCATTAGTATTAGTATCAGTATCATTATTACTATTACTAAAAAAGTATTCTTTCATTTTTTGTTTAATTAAATTATCTAACATATTTAATAAATCATTTGTATTATTAGGTAATAAGTTTCTTGCTTTCCCAAAATTTTTTGATATAATAGTTTGCAAACTTTTTATTATTTCGTTTTCTTTTTCTTTTTCGTTATTATCTACATTTTTTTGTAATTCGTTTATTTTATTATTCAATTGTTTAATTTGTTCTTCGTAAAATTTAATAATATTAGTTTTACTTTCGCTATTATTTAATTCATTTAGTTTTTGTTTTAAATAATTTATATTTACTTTGTAAAATTTTCTAACTACTTTATGTAATCTTATGCTTTGTTCTGTCGTTTCAAAAATTTCGTTTAATATTCTTGTTCTTAATTTCCAACGGATTTTTTTCTGCGTTTCTTCGTCTTCATAATTTAAAAGTATTTCAAGAAAATTTTTAATATTACTTATATAAATATGTTCTGTATTATTTTCAATTTTTACTATTTTTACCCCTTTATCTAAATTGTAAACTTCTTTATCGTTTATTTTTTCATAGTTATAATTTAAACTTGTTTCATTATTTAATAGAAATTCTATTTCATTTAAAAATAGTTTTATTATTTTATGTTCGATATTTTCGACTTCAAGTTTTCTTTTATCAAAAATTTCTTTTATTTTTTGTTGTATATAAATCCCGTCTTTATTTTTTAAATAATTAATTCTTTTTTGAATATATCTTTTTGTAAATATTTTTAAATAATACATTAATTCGCTTGTATCAACGTTTTCTTTTTCTTTTAAATATTCAACGCCTTTAACTTCTTCTTTACTATAATTATAAATTAATACCCGGTTTAATATTTGTTGGTCAACCCCGTCTTCGAAACTTGCACTATATTCAGCGCTTAAAAATGTTTTCAAAAATACTGGCACTATTGTTAAATCCCTATTTTTACTTTCTAATAACAATTTGTTTGTCATTTCTTTAAGTTCGCTTTTAAATATTTTAAATTCATCTATAAATAAATTTACTTTATTATTAAACATTTCGGGGGTCAGCGGGCTTGGAACTTTTTCTATACTTTTACTATTAGTAATTACCCCGATTTTCATTTCCGCGAATAGGTCCATCAAGAAACTTTTACCCCAATTGCTAAATACATTTAAGTAAACATAACTTGTTTTTCTTCCTTTATCAAATAAATTTAATGTTAAATAATCAAGATATTCAATAAAATGCGGGAATACGTCTTTTAAATATTTTTTTACAAAAAATTTATATTTGTTTATATTAAAATCGTATTCATTGCACTTAATATAAAAACTAACATTGTTTTTTGTAATGTATAAATCATTTTCGAATTTTTCAAGCTTTATAGTTTCTTCTTGTCTAAAATTAATATCATAAATTAAGTTTTTTACTATTTTATCTTTTTGTTTATATAAATCTTTTAATATCTGATATAAAACTTGGTAATCTGGAATTTTGTTTTCATTTTTTTTATTTTTTTTGTTGTAATATGGATTTTCAATTTCGGCTAAAAAAGGAAATAATTCGTCTTTTACAATGTTGTATAAGTTTTCTTTTCTTATATCATTTTTTTCTTCATTTATTTCGACTAAATAAAATTTTTCGCTATTTCCTTTTTCTTCATATAATAAATATGTATCGTTCAATTCAAGGATATCAAAAAGTTTTTCAAATTCATTCGTTTTTTGTTTTTTAAAATTTTTTCGACTTATTATTTTTTCCATTTTTTAACCTTTCTTATTTTAAATTTTCAATATATCTATAAAAATATTTATTTAAAGTTGTATTTATGTCATTGTTTTTATAATCAATAAGAAATTTTTTTAATCTAACTAAATAATCAATGTAATTTTTTCGACTATCTTGCGGACGATTTCTATCGCTATGAAAATAAATTCTATGGATATCGTCTTTTTCATAAGTAAAAGCTAAAAATTCAAAATCTTCGTAATTAACCGAATTTGAATATCCGAATACGCCAAGCGGTTTATATTCCCTATTTAAAAATATGTATTTATTATTGTTTAAATGTTGTATTGTATAAGGTAAACAATTTCGAATAAACAATGCACTTTTTTTCGAAAATTCAATATTGCTTAATCTTTTTCTTTCTTCCGTAACTGAATAAAAGTTATTTAAGTCAATTTGGGTATTGTAAAATTCATTTAGTTCTTTAAAAAATCTTTCTAACATTGTTATATGATTTATTCTTTCCATAACTAATCCTTTTTTTAAATTTGTTTAATTTGTATTAATTTATTGAATGTATTAATAAATTCTTCTTCATTTTTTATTTTATAAGTTGTTTTTTTAGGGAATTCAATTATTTCAACGTTTTTAAAATTATCAATATGTTTTAAAAATAAGTTACGAAATGTCGGATAACTAAATTTACCTTTATAGTATTTTTCATAAAGCTTTTTTAAAGATACATTTTCCATTTTTTATCCTTTTGTTTTTTATTTTTTTCAATTTTTTAATATTATAATAAAATTTTAACGCAAACAAAATGAAAATCAAAAAAATTTAATTTTTTTTTAAACTAACATTTCCTTTCAAAAAGTAAAAAGATAATATAATATATTATAGGTTGTAGTTAATTTTTTTATTAAGTTTAGACATACCCCCCCTATATCTTTTTTAATACTTATTTATTTATAGATTACTTTTTATTGCTATATATCTTTTATTACTTATTATTTATTTATTTATCTTATATATATATCCTATATATATTTTATATATATCTTATATATTTATTTTATATATTTATTTTATATATCTATATTTTTTATTTATTATTTTTTATATATATCTATCTTTATTTATTTACTATATATATTTTTCTTTTTAAGATTATCTTATATATATTTTTATTCTTTCTTTTGGGAGGGAGGGTATGTAAGAACTTGACATTTTTTTCGACTACATTCTTAATATACTATATTATCTTATATTATACTATATTATTTATTTTGTTGTTAATTTTTTTGTTGGGTTTTGTTATACCCCCCCTAATTGATTATCCATACCATTTTGGATTACCTTAGGTATCTTTTGTTACCATAGGTTATACCTATGATTACTGTATCGGACTTTTACCATACCTTCCCATAGGTCAGTTACCTATGGTCAACAGGT
>Ga0256914_1003826_pt1 | contig 11671 bp, 8 predicted proteins | sample HulkmetaG_FD_191571 | JGI IMG/M metagenome (GOLD analysis project Ga0256914, IMG submission 191571) | Hydrothermal chimney microbial communities from Main Endeavour vent field at the Juan de Fuca Ridge, Pacific Ocean - Hulk | ecosystem: Environmental > Aquatic > Marine > Hydrothermal vents ...
AGTTATCAGCAATATTTACGGTTGAAACTTCTAATTTATTTCCAAATAAATCTTCTGTTCCTCTTTCGTCTTTTATTCCAAAAAAACCAGACCACGCAATTGCAACACCTACAGTCCCTCTTCGTCGCATGGTTACTCGTGAATCTGAAACAACAACTCCAAAATTTTTTAGATTAAATACTTTTTTTATTTTTTTTGTAAATTTATCTGCAAACTCTTGAATATTTTCTGGCCATAATATAATTTTTCCTTTTTTACTATTTGATTGATCTATCCCTGCATTTGCAATAACTACTCCATTTTTTACTGTTAATAAAAATTTATTTTTATCTACCAAAATTTCATCGGCTTCTGCAAATACAGCTTTTCTAAAATCTTCTAAGTTTTGTATGTTTACAATTTTATTTTGAGATACTGCAACAATTTTTGAAGAAATTACCAAAACTGTATTGTCTTGAATATTTTCAGATTTTGCATTTTTCAGATATTCTAAAAAGAAGGTGAAAATATTTTCACCTTCTTTTAAAATTCGTGTTTTTATTGGAATTAAATTCATGTGTTTTTAATAAAAATATTATATATTTTTATTCTATCATAAATTATTCCCCTTGAATAAGTCCATACCCAGTTGTTTCATCTTTTCCTGATTCTGCAATATCAATTGCATAACTTTGTAGTGTATTTCTTACATCGTTCAAAGTTGCGTTATTATTTTGTGATAAAATTAATGCAACAATTCCTGCAACATGAGGGCTTGCCATACTGGTTCCGCTAATTGTTTTAAAATCACCATCATACCAAGTTGAAGTAATATTTACACCGGGTGAAGCAAATTCAATTTCATCTCCTCTGGAAGACCATGATGGAACTTTATCATCTGAATCAATTGCAGAAACAGCAATAACTTCAGAAAATTTTGCAGGATAATTTACGGATTTTCCATCATTTCCTGCAGCCGCTACAATAATAATTCCTGCATCGCTAGCTCGTTTTATTGCATCATGAAAAGTTTGAGAATATTCTGTTGCACCAATGCTTAGATTAATAACATCGATATTATTATCTATAGCCCAATCAATTCCTTCTATAATATCTGAAACATATCCAGTCCCATCTTTATTTAAAGCTTTTACTGCAAAAAGTTTTACCTTTGGAGCAACTCCAATAACACCTTCTCCATTTTCTGTTGCAGCAATAGTTCCAGAAACATGAGTTCCGTGCCCATTGTCATCATCAAAAGAAGAATTATCTATTGTGTTTATTCCTCCAGAAACTAACAAATCTGAATGTTCTGTGTCTGCACCTGTGTCAATAACTGCAACTCTGATATTTTCTCCTTGTGTTGTATTCCAAAGATTTTCTACATTGATATGATCAACTCCCCAAGGTAAAGGTTCTCTATTTGCAACAGGAGTTGGCTCTGGTGTAAATGTTGGATTTGGTACAGATGTTGGAATCACTATATGTATTCCCATTCCAAAATCTGTATGAAATAAAATATCATCTTCAATATATTCTATATTTTCATTTAGCAATAATGAATTTAACTCCTCTTGTGAAATATTCACTACAGCACCTCCTACTATTGGAGCATCTGAAAGTACTTCAATATTCATATTACTTAAAAATTTTGAAATATTAAAAAAGATAGGTGCATTATCTTTAAATTTAATAATTTTTCGAGTAAGTTTTTCTGAATTTTCAACTTGTGAAGATTCAGAAGATTGTTCAAGAGAATTGATTGATTGCGTAGTATTTGTTATATCCGCATTATATTGATTGTCAGAAATTTGATTATTATGGATTTTTTCTGAAATTGCATTTTGAGAATTTTTTAAATTGTAAATAACAAAAGCTAAATCTTTTCGCGTAAGTGGTTTGCTTGCATAAAAATTTGAAGTATTATCACTTGGTAGCAATGTAATAATATTTTGAGAATATTTTGCAAACCAATCAGTATTGGTAACATCTTTTATTTTTCTATCTGTATTTAAAAGATTTAAATATTGGGATGAATTTTTTAGCATTATATTTGTAAAAATTTTTGCAAATTCTGCTCTATTTACTTCTTTTCCTGGCAAAAAAGTTCCATTGTTATATCCTGAAACTGCACCTTCTTGTTCTGCTTTTGCAATGTATGGAGTGTACCAAGCGTTATTAGGAACATCTATAAAATATGCTAATGCATTCAAATCGATATATTCACTTTTTGTAGAATATAAAACCTTTAAAAGTTCTGCTCTGTTTACGGTTCTTTCTGGGAAAAAATTCCCATTTTTTTCTGTCATAATATTTTCGGATTTTACAAAATCAATAGCATTTGTAAAATTTTCAAATGTTGTATTTTCTGCAAATGCAGAAGAAGAAAAAGCAAGTAAGCCTGCTAGTCCTGCTGTTATAATTTGTTTGTTTTTCATGTTCATATAAGTGTAATAAAGTATAAAGAATATAATTCTTTTTTATTATAACAAAAAACTCATACCCTTCCTAGGTATAAGTTTTTTACTTGTTTTATTCATATAAGTAAATTTTTCTTAATCTTTCTGAAGTTCCAAAACGAATTAAAACTTCATACGAAATAGTGTTTAATTTTTGAGCTATTTCTCGTGCATTTTGATTTTCATTCAAAATATAAATTTTTTGCTGTTGCAACTCTTTTACATCAATATTATCTGAAATTAAATATGCAGATTGATCCATGCTTATTCTACCAACACATTTATATTCATTTTTTTGCTCTGAAAAAACCGAATATTTATTGCTTAATAATCTATTTAATCCATCGGCATATCCTACTGGCAAAATTCCAATAATTTCATTAGGCTGTTTTGTAAAATATGTTCGTCCATATCCAATAGAAAAATTTTTTGGAAATTTTTTTAAAAGCGTGAAATATGAATATATTTTTACAACTGGCTTTAATCCTAAATTTTCTGCACCACTTCCAGGTTCTGGATACCCATAACTTGCTATTCCTGGACGAATCATATCAAATACAGAATTTTTATGTTCTGTTGCCCCACCGCTATTTGAAGTATGAAAAATAATATTTTTTGAATTTTCACAAATATTTTTTATTTTTTGTTTTATTTTTGAAAATTTTTGTATTTGAAATTCTGTATATTCAAAATTTTTTTTATCAGAAATGTCACTATCAGACACAGGGAAATGCATCATCACACCTTTTATTTGTATAAAGTTTGAATTTTGTATTTTTTTAAAAAGCTCAAAAAAATCTTTTTCCAATACTCCACATCTTCCCATTCCCAAATCTATTTTGATATGAACAGATATTTTTTGGTTATTTTTATCTAAATATTTCTTAAAATATTCTTCTATTTTAAGAAAAGTTTCTATTTCTGAAATAGCAATTTCAATATTTTCTTTTGCAATAAAATCTAAAAATTTTTCTGAATATTGAGTTTGTCCTAAAACTAAGATAGGTAAATGTATTCCCGATTTTCGGAGCTCAAAAGCTTCTTGCAAATGTGCTACTCCTAAATAATCTACAGATTTTTTTTCTTGAACAAATTTAGAAATTTCAATCATTCCACAGCCATATCCACCACCTTTTACAGGCAATAAATATTTTATTTTATTATTTATTTGTTTGTTTTTTTCTTGAATTTTTAAAATATTTTCTTCTAAATTTTTAAAATTAACTTCAAAAAAACCTACTGCAAAAGGATGCATCTTTTCATGTTTTTTATTCAACTGTTTTATAAAATTCTGCATAATATTATTATCTTCTTCTTCTTCTTGATGAGCTTTTTTTTCGAGTTTTAGATTTTTTTCTTGTTGAATTTTTCTTTTTTTGACTCTCTGATCGTTTTTTTTCTGCACGATTTTTTGAAACAGCTTTTGTCTGTGAATTTCCTTTTTTCAATTTTTCATTATTCTTTTTTGTTTCAGATTTTGCTTTGTCCAAATCTGCTTTATTCATTGGGCGTTCATTTGTCATTGCAGGTCTCGCTGGTGGCATTGCATTACTTTGTCCAAACATCATATTTGAAATCAATCCTCCAATTACAGATCCAGCAATTGCCCCCATCATTATATCCATAAATGGAGAATCTCCTCCATCTTCAACAATTTGAGTTTCTTCTTCAATTTTTTTCTGTAAAGCATCTGGATTTTCTGCCAAAGTAACCGATTCAAGAGTTGATCCATATGAAAAAATTTTCAACTTTTCAACTATTTCTTTTTCTTTTCCACAAATTTTATATTGTGTAAATATATCATCAAAATATTTTATGTTACTACACTCTTTTGTTCTATCGGAAATACTTTCTGCACAAATATATACAGAATCTGTCAATTCACATTGCATTGCAACACAGGGTCCATTTGATTTTTCACAGGCTTGTGCGTATAAATTTGTTAAATCTGGAAGTGATTTATCAATTTCAATATCATCAGAAGGAATATCTGGTGTTGAGCATCCAGAAAATAAAAGCAACGAACACACTAAGGTAAATAGTGAAAATTTTGTAAATAACTTCATTATATTTTTATAAAAGTAAAAAAATCTATATTTATAAAAATATTATCATATCTATACGTTTTTTTATATTTAAATATTCTCAAATATAAAATCGATTGGTTCATTGCTTAAATTTTCATTAATACTCTCTATCTTCAATTGTAATGTAATATTTTTACTATTTATATTACTACTTTTATTGTGATTTAAAGCAGTAAGGCTAGGGGCTTCTTGTTCTCTTCTTTAAATTCTTTTTGATTTCTTAAATGATTTTCTCTACCTACTTTACATAAAAATTTTCAGGAATATCTAATCCTATAATAGTATGCAATTTATATATTGTTTTTTTATCACCGGTTGCAGTTCTTAAAAAAAGTAGCTCTTCGCTTTTGATATTATATATCTCCACAGCTATCAAAAACTGCTTCTTGTGTGCAAATTACACCAGAATTACATTCTGGATTTGGAGCAAATAATGGTTCACAATCGGAGCGATTCATGCAACTTGAAACATCTTGAATTTCGGAGCATTTTCCAGCTTTTACAAATAAAACTTCTTTAGATGTGTCTTTTTTCAAGTTCATATCCAAACCTTTAATCATATCATTTGAAATTGAATACATGTTTTCTCCAATTCGAATTAATCTTTTTATAATATATGAATTATCCCAGTAATCTGTTTTGTATTCTGGAAAATGAGAAACAGCTCCTAAAAGTTTAAATCCAGAATTTATATCAAATGAATATAATTGAGCTCCTGTAAATACATTTTTAGGTTGTTTCCATCTATATTGAGTCACACAATATTCTCTATCTCCTGTTTCTTGGCATTTTTTATATAAATCTTCTCGCTCTGTTTTATTTTCTATTTGCATAATTCTGATAGGAAAACCAAGCAATTTTCTTTCTTTATCAAAAAATAATGCTTTTGGATTTCTTAAAATTTCACTTTCTGTTCCTCTGTCTCCAATAACGGTTTTATGAATTTCTTTTGGATCTGTAATATCTGAAACATCAAAAATTGAAAGTTTCATCCCTTTTTGCATATCCCATGTAAATCTTTCTGAATTTTCAGCTTCTTCAGAAACTTCTTTCCCAAAACCAATTAAATAATTTTCATCAATAGGATGAAGATAATCTGACCATCCAGGAATTTTTAATTCTCCTGTAATTTTAGGATTCTTAGTATCTAAATCTAAAACGAACAATGGATCTGTATTTCTAAATGTAACTACAAATCCTCGCTTTCCCATAAATCGAACAGATTTAATTTGCTCACCTTTGGCAATTCCAGTAATTTCTCCCGTTTTTTCTAAATTTTCATTTAATATAGAAACAATATTTTCTCCATTTGTATGTGTTGCAATTCTAAAATGATTATCAAATTCACTCATTGAATATTTATTCAACACACCACCGTTTATTTCTCCTTGTGCAACAAATTCAACATTTGTTTTGTCTAATGAAAATTTAGAAATTCTCGAAATATTTTCCCAATCCCAAAACGCATCAGTATTTCCTTCATCATCTTGATCTGTTACAAATTTTTGTTTTGAATCTGATTGAATTACATATAAGTTTTTTGCTGATGAATAAATATTATTTCCAGCTCCTAAAATATTTTTAAACGATACTTTTTCTTCTGTATTTTTTACATTTATAGCAGAAATAGTTGTTAAATTTTGTGATGTAAAATTTGGGAAATATGAAATTTGGTCACATTTTGTAATTCGTGAAATTGCTCCATTATCTGAAAATTCAGGAAGTGGATTTTTTGTAGAATAGTTATATAAATAATTATTTGTAATTAAGTATACAATATCATTTATTTTTCGACTTGAAACAATATTTCCTTCTACGCTCACTTTTCGAGTTTGAACGGGATGTGTTCTGTCTGAAATATCAAAAACTCTTACTTCTGTAAAATTTTTATACTGATTCGGATAATATTCTCCAGGGGCGATCATCTTTTTTTGATACATTATTTCTAGATGTTTTGCGTTTCTATTTCCAATTAAAACAAGAGTATTTTTATCTAAAAATAATTCTTGAATATTCATATCATCTACTGTAATTACAGCATCTTCTTTCATTTCATTTTGAGGATATGCTTTCACAATTCGAACATCATTTCCTCTTGCAAAAAAGATATGAGAACCATCATTTTTTACAATATCAGCTTCATCTACACCAAACTCTTGAATATTTGTTGTGGAAAAATCTGAAGCATCTGATGATTTCATCATTGATGTCTGTGGAGCTAAATCTATATTTCCTCTCAGTAATGTGTTTTCACCAAATGTATTAAAAGAATTAACCCCATTATTTCTCAATTGTGATTTTTCTAATTGTTTTTTTAGCTGTTCACATGAATTTATTTGCAATGGCTCTGTTGTTTCTACGATTTCTTTTCCAGTAGCAAGTCTCCATACTACATCTGCCATTTGCCCTCTGGTAAATGCCTCTTCCTTGGCAGGTAATTCATTTTTATTTATTGCATTTTCTTCTTCTAAGGCTGTTATATATTTATTATACCAATGTAAGTTTAAAGATTGATCATCTAATTTTTTTTCAATTTTTTTTAAATCTATAAATTTTTCATTTTGAGCAAGAGTTATAATTTTTGCAGATTCCACAAAATTTATTTCTTGATTTGGTTTAAATGTTCTATCTTTGTACCCATTTATCAGTCCTGATTTTTGAGCAGAACACACATATTTCGCAAACCAATTTTCTGAACTCACATCAGAAAAAATTGAAGAAATATTTAAAACTTCTTTTTTTGAACAATCGCTTATAGGAATTTGTGCAGTTTCCAAAATAATTTTTGTAAATTCTGCACGTGTAATATGTTGTTCTGGTTTAAATGTTCCGTCTGCATATCCATTTACAATTCCAGATTGTTTTAAAAACTCAATTCCTTCTCGATCTGTACGCCCTCCAATATCAGAAAATTCTGGCATTTTTGCAGACACCGATGAAGACAGAATTGCCAATGTCGCGAAACTTACTCTCAAAATGCTATTAACACTATTTGTTTTAATCATATTTTTTTATTTATTATTAATATTTATTATAATTTACTATATTTTATTATTCATAATATCATGTAAAGATTTTATATACTAGATATAATTTTGTATAATTTATTATAATTTTGTATAATTTATTATAATTACAATTTATTTAATATTATGACTATCATTACAGATGAAGAAAAAATTGACACACTTCTTTCGCGAGGGGTGGTAGAGGTAAATATAAAAAAAGATTTAGAAAAAAAATTGAAATCTGGAAAAAAATTACGAATTAAATTTGGAATAGATCCAACTGGGTCAGATTTACATTTGGGGCATACTGTTCCATTAAGAAAACTTGCAGAATTTCAAAGACTTGGACATCATATCATTTTGCTTTTTGGGACTTTTACAGGAAAAATTGGAGACCCTACAGGAAAAGATAAATTAAGAGTTCCGCTTACCGATGCTGATATTGCAAAAAACATGGAAACATATCTTGTTCAGGCTGGGAAAATTTTAGACATGAATAATATTGAAATTGTAAAAAATGGAGATTGGCTAGAAAAATTAAATTTTGCCGATGTCTTACAACTGGCAGGAAGCTTTACAGCATCACAAATGATGCAACGAGACATGTTTAAAAAGCGAATTGAGCAAAAAAAAGATATAAATCTTGTCGAGTTTTTTTATCCACTTATGCAAGGATACGACTCTGTGCCAATTAAGGCAGATGTAGAAATTGGAGGAACTGATCAGCTTTTTAATTTAATGGCTGGACGAAAAATTCAAGAACATTTAGGACTTCCTGCTCAAAATATTATTACTGTTCCTATTTTAGAAGGACTGGATGGACACGAAAAAATGTCAAAATCTTTAAATAATTATGTAGGAGTTTTAGATGAAGCAAAAGATGTATTTGGGAAAATAATGAGTATCCCAGATGAATTAATGGAAAAATATTTTACACTTCTTACTTCTTTTTCTTTTGAAGAAATTAAAGATTTTCTATCTCTTCATCCAAGAGATACAAAAATTTTTCTTGCCAAAACTATTACTACAGAATTGCATTCGCTAGAAGAAGCAAAAAAAGCAGAAGAAGAATTTAAATCACTTTTTGCAGGAACAGGAAAAAATAAAAATGCAATTCCAGATGATATAGAAGAAAAAATAGTAGAATCTGGAAATTTTAATATTTTAGATTTAGCAATCAAAACAGGATTATTTAGCTCTAATTCTGAAGCACGAAGAAAAGTGTTAGAAGGTGCTTTTAAAATTGATGGCAATAAGTATACAGACATTAAAGAAGAATTTCAATTGCAAGCCGACTCAGAATATGTCATGCAATTTGGAAAACGACACTTTATCAAAATCTGTGTAAAATAAACTTTTCAAGCAAAAAAAAGAGGAGTAAAATGAATATAGAACCTATTTATTCTTTAACTTTTTTATATGAAAGTTTCAATACATGCAAAAGGTCTTAGCTTGTTAGAAGAAGAAAAAGTATATGCAGAAGAGCGTGTACGAGAAATTTTACATAAAGCGCATTCTGCAGAACAAAAAGAAGGTATTACGGCTCGGTATGAAATAGATAAAGAAGCAAATCACTCAGAAAAAAAGAAACAATTTTTATGCACATTAACACTTAATATTCCAGGAAAAACTCTTCGATCAGAAGCTCATTGTGGAGGTGTTTACACATCTGTAGACAAAGCAATAAAATGCATGAGTTCTCAGCTAAAAAAAGAAAAACAATTACATAGACATATTTAGAAAAAAATCTAAATAGAATAAGAATTTACATAAAAAGACACTTTCGTTTGAAAGTGTCTTTTTATTAATAAATTTTAAATTTATTAATATTCTGATATGATTTTGTTATATATAATATAATTTAAATATGAAAATTAAAAAAATTGGAATTTTGGTACTATTAGGGGTTATTACAACCGGAGGATTTGCACTTGCAAATAACAACTCTTGGAAAAGTCAAAATATTGAAAAAGAAGCAAAAGCATGGGAGTCTGAAATTGAAAAATGGGATGCTTTGCATGAAAAATGGTATGAAAAACGAGAAAATTTTTATGATAAAAATTTTGAAGATAATTTTGATAGAACAAGAGGTAAATATTGTGATGAAAAAGGATGTTTTGAAGAAGGTATTTTTAAAGTAGAATACAAAAGTCCTTATAAAAGTTTTGAAATTTCTTCTATGGGAAGTTTTGAAATAAATATAAATGATAAAAGCTTTAAACAACGGAATGGTGGTCAAAGTTTAGAATTTGTAAATATTAAAACAAATGAAAAATGGGAATCTAAAAATAATGGTCAAAGTTTAGAATATTTTGATGAATTTGGAAGTACATGGGAAAGTAGAAATATGGGGCAATCTATTGAATTTAATGGAAGTGATGGCTCTTTTTGGAAATCAAGTAATCATGGGCAAAGTTTAAAATTTAAAGATGCGAATGGTAAAACGTGGGAATCAAGAAATTTTGGACAATCTGTAGAAAATAATGGAGAAAATGTTGATTTTGATATACAGAACGATTTATTTAATTATTAAAAAAATATGAAAAAAATAGTAAAATTTTTACCACTTGCGTTGGCACCTTTGTTGTTTTTTGGGTGCAAAAAACAAGAAAATCAAATAGAAAAACCATTGATAAGCATCGGAGAAAACGGAATTCAGTTAAATGATGAAAACGGAAATAATGTTATTAGCATGGGCGATAATGGTGTTCAGCTAAATAGTGAAAATGGACAAAATATAATTAATTTAAGCGATGATGGTGTAAATATTAGTGATATTCTAAAAATTAATAATTCTGGAATTGTTTTAAATAATCCAACAAAAATTACACAAATTTTAAATGGAACCATTACTGCAAAAGAAATTAACATACAAGATATTCAAGATTTACAAAAATTGAAAACATCAGGATATTTAAAAAATATTGACTTAAGTAATATTCATGTAAAAAATACTGTAAAAATTTCTGAAAATAATAGAAATAATAGAAATAATAGAAATAATAGAAATAATAGAAATAATAGAAATACAGAAGATGGAGTTGTTGATAATCTTGTTTCTGAAGAAGTTGAAGTTGTTTCGTGTGAAGTGAAATATGAAGATTTAGTAACAATGAATTATTTTGATTTTTCTGTATGTACTAATACGGATATTAGAAATTCAAATTTAAATATTAAAGAGTCTGAAATTCCTACAAAATCTATGGTATTAATTTTTGATGCATCTGGTTCTATGGCGGCACAAATAAATGGGCGAAGTCGAATGGAAATTGCAAAAAAATCTGTAAGTAAGTTTTTAAAAACTTTAGACGGAAATCAAAAATTTAAACTTTCTATTGTTTTATACGGGCATAAGGGAAGTAACGCGTCGTCAAGTCAGAATCTTTCATGTAATGGAATTGATGAAGTTATGCCATTATCTGTTGTAAATACGAATACTGCAGAAAGCATTATTTCTTCTTTTAAATCTACAGGATGGACACCTATTGCTTCATCATTAGTAAAAGCGCAAAATATTTTATCGAAAGATAATGGTGACCAAAAATATATTTTATTGGTAAGTGATGGAAAAGAAACGTGTGGAGGAAATCCTATAGAAACTGTAAAAAATATAAAATCTCAAAATTCAGAAATAATTGTAAATGTTATTGGATTTGATGTTGATGCGGATACAGGTTCTCAGCTTCAAGGAATTGCTACAGCGGGAGATGGAAAATATTTTGATGTTTCAACAGAGCAACAATTTGCAAGTGCATTAAACGAAAATAAAAAACAATTGCAAAAAGTTGATTACGCTTTGGGTCGAAGTATAGAGCAAATTTATGATATGAGTTATTTAACAAATACATATATGCAATGTACAACTGCTCTTGAACGAGAAAATGCAGTAATGCAAATTGATATAAATGGAAGCAAACTTATTGGTGAAAAATGTCGAGAGTATGCAAATAATAGGTATGTTTCACGATATAAAGAATTGCAAGAAATTATTGAAGAAAACTATCAAAATGGCAAAACTGAATTTCAAAAAAATTCATCTTTAATTTTTGAACGATAAAAATATATGAAAGAATCTACAAAACTTTTTTGGGCAACTGCCGATTGCTTACGAATCGGAACATATAAAAAAATGATAGAA
>Ga0256914_1003827_pt1 | contig 11670 bp, 14 predicted proteins | sample HulkmetaG_FD_191571 | JGI IMG/M metagenome (GOLD analysis project Ga0256914, IMG submission 191571) | Hydrothermal chimney microbial communities from Main Endeavour vent field at the Juan de Fuca Ridge, Pacific Ocean - Hulk | ecosystem: Environmental > Aquatic > Marine > Hydrothermal vents ...
TTATTATCGCCACCATTAGTGTTGTTATTATCTGAGGTATCTTTTATAATCTGAACCTTTATTAAAAGAATATAATCCTCTTTATTGCTATTTACAACATATAATTTAGCCTTGTACTCATTACTCTTTCCGTATATAGGTGCAACATTTAACTTTAGACTCTTTTGGCTAGCACTAAATAAAGAGCTATTTAAGCCATCTAACATTTTTATATACTCTATATCTGTGCCGATATCTAAAAGAGTATCATAGCTACCCTCTTTTACTGTAAACTCTTTTGTTTTAGTTATGTTATCTTCGTAGTTAACTACAGGGGCTTTCTTAGATGGTGTACTTTCTAAAAAATCACATCCAGATATAAGTAGCACTGTAGAGACTATTGCAGATATCTTTATAAACTTATTCATCACAAACTCCAATTTCTTAATCTGATGCAATTTTAACACCAAAATATCGAAACTGTTGTTTTATCTTTCAATTTGAAATTTATTTTTGTAGTGGGTCGAGCTCCCAAAAAAAGTCTATCCACTCATGAGCTCTCTTTAGAGTGTAGTCTGCTTTTATAATAGCTGTAGGTTTGTAAAAAATTGTGGCTAATTTAAATTCGCAATTTGGATATTTATCTTTTAGTAGCTCTAAAACACCCTTTAAGGTTTCGCCACTATCTACAATATCGTCAACTACAACTACCCTTTTAGCGTCGTCTAAATTTGGAATATTAAATATCTCTAAAGTATCTAGCTTCTGCTCGCTATTGTAGTGTATAGAGTTTAGGGCAAATAGGCGTCTTGTATCGATAGCTTGTGCCATAAAGTGCCCAAGCGTTAAGCCACCTCTTGCAACTGCTAGTAGCGTGTCTGGCTTAAAATCTTCTACCATTTTTGCTAATGCAACGGCATCTTGTAGAAATTCGTTATATGAGTAGTAGTACCGATTCAAGTTTTACTCTTTTATGGTGTTACTCTGTAGTATCTTGTAGAGAATTCGCTCTTAAGCATAATAGCATTTAAGTTCACTGGTACTACCATTTTTTTTGTTGGCACACCATTTTCGGTATATATTTTTCGCTTTATATTTTTTAGATAGAGCCTTGCCTTTTCGTTTTTAATCTTCATTCTAGATAGCAGGGTATAGGCGTCTTTTGTGCTTTTGTCGTATTTTGATGCCTCGGGGTGCAAAAATAGCGTATTGCTTAACTCGTTTTGCAATCTTGTAGTAACATAATCTACCATAACTGTGTTTTGTTTATTTATCTTTGCTAAGGTAAGTGTAACAATAGCTATAATAACTACCGAGACAATAATCTCTATAATAGTAAAGCCCTTTTTCAATACCAATCTCCTTTGCTTCTTAAGCCATTTTGACTATCTTTTACCCACCAATCGGCTGCTTCGTTTACAGTGCTAAATAACTTTCCTTCTCCAAAGTACGATGGAATAAAAAGTGCTTTATCGCCTAAATCTAAGATAACTTGCGAGATTGAGCCATTTTTATAGTGCCTAAAGCGCATACACACTTTTTTATCTTTGTATCTACCTAAATCTAGCTTTACAGGATTATCGTTTTTATCTAAAATAAACTCGTTTTTTACACTTAAATTCATAGGCAAAGGTGCATTAGTAGGATTACGACTAGTAGTAATATAGTAGCAAACTCTACAGTTATCTATACATACAACTTCGCCATCGCCATTAAGATTTTTTTGAAAAAATGTAGGCAAGTTACTAGCATTAACTTCAACTTTTGGCGCTTTATATTCGCCAGGGGTTGCAAATATAAAGTAGGCAAAAAGGCCTACTAAAAATATTGCAAGTAAAAGCTCTACAAGTGTAAAGCCCCTCTTAAGTTTTATTTGTTGCATTGAGAGTATTTTATATCAGCATTATCGCCACTTCCACCCTCTTTTCTGTCTGGTCCAAAACTAATTAAGTCAAATGCACTATCGCTTTTTATATACTGAATTGGTTGACCCCAAGAGTCTTTTGGAACTCTTTTCATGTAAGGCTTGCTAGAGTAAGCTGGATACTTATCGCTATCTGGGTTAGAAACTAAAGCTTTTAAGCTCTCTTCTGTATCTGGATACATTCCGTTATCCATCTTAAACATATCTAGCGCACTAGAGATTGAACTCATTTGAGAACATACTAAATCTCTCTTTGCTTTATCACCAGCACCAATAATATTAGGCACAACAAATGCCGCTAATAGACCCAAAATTAGAATAACTACAAGTAACTCTAGTAGTGTAAAGGCCTTTTTTACCCTTTTTTTACCATTTTTTAGAAGTTTAATCACAATTTTACCCTTTTTAAAGTTTTAATATTATAATATTAGTTCATATGAACTTTTCTACTACCATAATATTGTATAGTATGGCAGTAAAAATATTCATTATTCTATAATAAAAGAGCTTGAAGATGGTTAAAATGCGCCCAGCAATTACACTATTTATAACACTTGCTGTTATTGTTGCTATGTTAGCACTTGTGGGTATAACTTTTGGCTATTTAGGTGAAGCTAGAGCCAAGGCAGAGGATAAAGCTGCATTAATTGAGGCAAACTTAATATATGCAGATGCCTCTAATGCAGTTAGTAAATTTGTAGGCAAAAAGCCTTCTGTAGGGAGGTTAAAGAATATCTACGATATTCCTCTAACTGTTAGTGAGGTTAAGGGTCCATTTACCCTTTTGGTTGCTTGCTCACCAGCAAGAGCTGCTATACCAGTTACTTGGTTATCAACTAGAGGTGGAGCAAAGAGAGAGGCTAAATTAAATTTAGCAACACAAGTTTTAGACGAAATTGCACTTAAAAGCCACATAAAAGATTTAAGTCGCTTTAAAGATATGCTCGAGAAAGCAATAGATAGCAAATATGCTACAAACTTTGGCGAGAGTGCTCGCCTTAAAAAGCCTAGTAGCTATTTTAGTATTAAAGAGTTTAAAAAAGTACTAAATAGCTACTTTATAAGCGAAGGTGATGCAAATATATTTAAGCCAAACTGGAGTAACTACTTTAGTTTTGGCAAAGAGTATGACGAAATAGATGGCAACTTTTTAAGTGCTAAGCTAATATCTATTATCTTTAGTATAGATGAGCAGATAGTCCAAGAGGACTTTAAAAGTGGAAAATTAAAAGAATTTTTAGTTGCAAACGGTTTAGATTTAGAGCTTTACAACTCTAAACTTTTTGCAAAAGGTGCAGTAGATGCTTTAACATGTAATGCTAGCTACTCGTTTGGAAAGGGTAGTTATGCATTTAAGTTTAACTATATTAGCGGAAAGGTAGAGGGTTTTGAGTTTAATTAGTAGTAATGGTAAATTGGTACTTTTGCATAGAGGTTTAAAAGCGCTTCCAAAGGCTTCTAAATACGACTTTGTGCTACTACCACAATTTTACATATCAAAAAGAGAGCAGCTGCCAGTAAAATACGCTTTTCAGGCAAAAAAGCTTGCTCCTTCTATATTAGAAGAGTCTTTACCAACAGAGTATGACTATGATTATTTAGTAAAAAAAGAGGGTAAAATTTGGCAATTTTTTGCCTACTCTCCTAAAGAGATAGAGAACTTTTTACAAGAGTGCTGCGGTATTAGTGCTAGTAAAATTGGTAAAATATACTTTGCAGATCAGTTAAAAGATGTGTTAAAAAAGCTACCTATTGGTGTAGATGAGTACAATGCTTTAACACTTGTTAATGGCAAAGCAACTGTAGTTCCTAGATCTATGATAGATAGCGATAGATATGCAAGATTTACAAATAAACTACGCCCAAGTAGTGGTTTTAACTTTAAAAGCAATAGCAAAGTAGCACAAAATAGTAGCCTAAGTAAGGGGGCTATTGTTGCATCTATTTTATCTATGCTTCTTGGTGGAGCGTTTATTGCAGAGGGGTTTAACTATAAAAATGCAATTAAAACTCAGCAGATGAAACTAGGAGATATTTACGAGAATTATCCGCAACTTCAAAGTAACCTAACAAGAGATAGCATTAAGAAAAAATACGAAGCTATAGAGAAAAAAGAGAGAAAAATAAGAGATCTAATAGATACATATAGCCAATTAACAAGTAAAAAGTCTATTTTAGATAAACTAAAGTTAGATAAAGGTAAGCTAATTGCGCAATTTAATGTATCTCCTGCCGAAGTAAAAAAAATTATATCTATTGCAAAGGATGCTAAGTTAAAAACTAAAAAAGTAAATAATACACTAATTCGTGTAGAAGGGGAGCTTAAATGAGTAAAAATGCAATTGTTTTAGCCATATCAGCACTATTTTTAGCTGCCTCTATACTATTTAGCATTACGCAAAAGAGCAACTATAAAAAGGCTTTAAATAGTATAAAGCAAGAGAGTGCGCAAGTAGAAAAAATTGCTGCACTCCAGCAACTATGGAAAGCAAAAGGAATGAAGAGCAAGGTAGAGAAAGTTCTAAACCTAGCACCAGCTTCTAAAAAAGAGAGATTAGCAATAAAAAGAGGAAAAGCAGATATAAAGCTTAACTCTTTAACAGATAGAGAGCTAAACAAAATATTAACAAAACTTTCTATGCTACCACTGCAATTTAAGAAGTTACAAATTGTAAGAAGTGGCGAAGAGTTTGTATTGGAGTGCCTATGCGTATGGTAAAAAATTTACTCATTTTTATTGCAGTGCTATATATTGGTTTTATACTCTTTATGCCAAAGCAAGAGCTTTACTTTAAAGCAGAGAGCCTGCTTAAGAAGCAAGGTATTGTAATAGATAACGAAGAGACTCAAGAGTCGTTTACTAACTTAAAAGTACTACACCCAGTTGCATACTATCAGGGTGTTGATGTTGCTAGAGCCTCTATAATAAAAGCTACTCCACTTCTATTTACAAATAAGATAGAAGCCGAGAATGTAGAGCTTTTAAATGTTGCTAAAAAGTTTTTAAATGTTAATATAAATAGTATTACAGCTAACGAGAGCATACTTAAGCCATACTATATTAAACTAAATATAGATGCAAACTTTGGTATTGCAACTGGTTATGTTAATTTAAAGAGTAAAGTAATACATATAGATATTATTGAGCCAAAAGATATAAATAGCATTAAAAAGTTCCTAAAAAAAGGAGAGAAAGGGTGGTATTATGAGTCAAAATTCTAAAAAAAGTGCTATTGGTGTTGCGGTAGCTCTACTGCTTTCTCTTTTTATTGCTAAAGCCTTTTGGGTATATATGGAGGCTAAGTATCTACCAAAAGAGACTCAAGAGCTACAAAAGAGTAGTGGCATTAAGAAGCTATACTACCACTATAACTTAGCATCTAAAAAAGATAAACCTAAGCCTATTGTTAAAAAAGAGAGTAAACAAGCTGTTAAAATAAAAAAATCTAACAAGCCAAAAAAGCCAGAGAAGATAACTAAATTTGCTCTTAAAGGGGTGTATAACTCTTCGGATAAAAAGATTATAATTGTAGAGTATATGGGCAAAAGCTACTCTTTACAAACAGGAGAAGAGCTAGAGGGGTATAAATTTGTTAATCTTTTTGCAACATATGCGCTATTTAAAAAAGATGGCAAAGAGTATAAACTAGATCTTTATAAAAAGAGTGCAAATAACAGTACAAATAGTACTACTAAGCCTAGCAGTTTTACTGCTCCTAAAGAGCCTGCTAAAGTTGCAAAAAAAGAAACAAAAGAAGAACCAACACAAGATGGAGCAACAACTGTTATTCCAAAGAGTCTATTTAACAAATATAAAGGTGACTATAGAGCAATTAGAAGAAACATAAATGCCGTTCCAAATATGGAAAATGGCAAACTAAGTGGCTTTAAAATTAGTTTTGTAAGACCTGGTAGCGACTTTTCTAAGTTAGGTTTAAAAAGAGGTGATATAATTAAAGCAATAAATGGAGAAGCACTAGATAATTTTAAAGTGCCATTAGAGCTATTTAATAATGCAGATACGCTAAGTGCTGCAACATTTACAATTAAAAGAGGAAATGAAATTAAGGAGTTAGAGTATGAAGTTCGTTAAAAAGATATTAATAATAGGTCTATTATCACTTGCAACTATTAATGCAGAAGAGCTAATAGATGTAAATTTTAACAAAATGAATCTTGACCAATTTGTAAAAATGGTTGGTAAAATTACAGGAAAAAATGTCTTAATAAATGGACAGCTAAATGGAAAGGTAGATTTTGTATCTACTAAAAAGATAAAAAAGAGCTCTATGTTCTCTTTAGCTAACTCTATTTTAAGTAGTAAAGGTTATGCTCTAGTAGATCATGGAGACTTTTTAGAGGTTGTAAAAGCAGCTGACGCTGCAGCTTCTGGTCTTGATGTAAGCAAGAATATATCTGGCAACTTAATGAAGACTGTGCTATTTCCTCTAAAGTACTCTAACTCTGCTGTAATTAGAGCAAAAATCAAGCCTCTACTTCACAGAAATGCAAAAGTTATCTCTTTTAAAGCAAACAATATGTTAGCAGTTACTGCTTATCCTAAAACACTAAAGAGTGTTCAAAAGCTAATCGAAGCAATTGAAGGCGAAGGTAGAAGAGGAACAACAATTATTAAGCTTAAAAATGCTGCTGTTAAAGATGTATTTCAAAATGTTAACAACATGTCTAAGCTACTTTTCCCTCAGACAATTCATAGCGAAAAGGTTGGTGTACTAAAAGACGAAGCTGCAAATACTCTAATTTTAGTTGGTAAAAAAGCAAATGTAGATAAGCTATTAAGATATGTAAAAAGGCTAGATATTAAAGGCGAATCTATAGAGCAAAAGATGTATGTTCTACCACTTAATAACTCTGATGTAGAAGAGATGGAAAAAATTATCGGCAAGCTAGTAGCACAAATGAACAACATGCCAACACAAAATGTTGCAAAAGCTGCAGCTGCTAAAAAAGCTAAAGTTACAAAAGCGATGGTAGTTGGCGATAAAGAGAGAAATGCACTAATTGTACTTGCAACTCCATATCAAATTAAAAACATTAGAGATGTTATTAGAAAGATAGATGTTGCCAAACCTCAAGTTTATGTAAAGGCTAAAATTGTAGAGATAAATATTGCAAAATCTAAAAATGTTGGTGTAAAATATGGCTTTGAGGGTGGTAAAATTACCAATAAGGGGCTATTTAGTATGGCTGGTAACTTTGGATCGCCAACACTTATGGTTAGCAGATCTCTGCTTGGCTTCTTAAGTAATACAAGTACAGATAATAACGGCAATACAACAACTAGCAATCCATTTAGCTTTGGTGACTCTATTAAAGAGCTATTTGCACTTGGTATTAAAGTAGACTTACTACAACAAAATGGAGCAGCGCACACTCTTAGCGAGCCTTCTGTTCTTTGCTCTAACAATCAAGATGCCGAGATTTATGTAGGTGAGACTAGATCTATCTTAGTTAGCTCATCTCAAGGCGATACAAAAGATGCAGTTGTAAGAAATAAGTACTCTAGAGAGGATATTGGTATATCACTAAAGGTTAAACCAAGAATCTCTAGTGCAAACAAAGTTGCTCTAAAAGTAGAAGCAGTTATAGAAGATGTAGTTCCAGGCTCTGGTACAACATCTGATAGACCAACAACTACAAAAAGAAAGGTAACAACAAGCGCTATTGTTGCACATGGACAGACAATTATTCTTGGTGGATTAATGAAGAGTAGTGGTGGTAAAACAGTTAGTAAAATACCTCTTTTAGGTGATATTCCTGTTCTTGGAGCACTATTTACATCTAATGGCTATAGTGAGAGTAAAATTAATGTTGTTATCTATTTAACACCATATATTGTTAGAAACAGCAGAGACTTAACAAGATTAAGAGAGTTTTTATCGGAGCTTGATAATATTAAATCTAAATATAGCAGATACATTATTAACAAACTAGAAAGAAGAGCAAACCCAACTTATAGCGAGCCTACATATTTAGAAAGTAATAAAAATTACCAAAGACCTGCTAGCAAACCAAAGAGTGTAAGAGACCCTCTAGAGGTGCTAAATAGATACATTAGGGAAGAGAAATGAAGCTCCCATTAATAGAAGATGTTAATCTAGACCCACTAATAGAAGAGGGTATAGATTATAGTGCTGCACTTAAAAACAACCTTCTATTTGCAACTATTGGCAAAGAGAAAGTTGCTATTGTATCTAAAGAGAGTCTCTCAGACGCACTTAACCACAAAGCTCGTATAGATAACGACTATAAAATCTATATGCTAGATGACGAAAGTTATGATAGATTAAAACATAAATTTATGGAGATTCAAACTAGTAACGAGTTTGAGCAGATGCAATCAAACGCATCAGAAGAGCTAATCGAAGCCGAGAGCGAACTTTTGGAGTTTATTCAAAACTCTCAAAACCTACTAAGTAGCGAAGAGTCTGCACCTATTATTAAGCTAGTTAACTCTCTATTTTTTCAAGCAATCAAAAAGGGTGCGAGTGATATACACATAGAGATTCACGAAAAAAAGGGCGAAGTTCGCTTTAGAACAGATGGTGCGCTTAAGAAACATTTAGATTTAGAAAAGAGCGTAGCAAACCTTGTAATTAACCGTATTAAGGTTATCTCTAATTTAGATATCTCTGAAAAAAGAGTACCTCAAGATGGTAGAACACAAGTTAGTATATCTGGTAAAACACTAGATATCAGGGTTTCTGTATTGCCTACATATTATGGCGAAAGAGTTGTTATGCGTATCTTAATGCAAAGCGAGAGCATACCAACACTAGAGCAATTAGGCTTTGTAAAAGAGACAACAGAGGCTTTCTATAAGTTACTTAACCATTCACACGGAATGATACTTGTAACTGGACCTACAGGTTCTGGTAAGTCAACAACTTTGCACTCGTTTTTACAACACATTGCATCGCCAGATAAAAATATTATTACAGTAGAAGATCCAGTAGAGTATAATGCCGATCATGTAAACCAAATTCAGGTTAACGATAAAGTTGGGCTTACATTTGCTGCTGGTTTGCGCTCGATTTTAAGACAAGATCCAGATGTTGTAATGGTAGGGGAAATAAGAGACCAAGAGACTGCGCAAATTGCAATTCAAGCAGCACTAACAGGGCACTTACTACTTTCTACTTTGCACACAAACGACGCAACTTCGTCTCTTACAAGACTAATGGATATGGGTATAGAAGGCTATTTATTAAGCTCAACACTAATTGGTGTTTTAGCACAAAGATTGGTAAGAAAACTCTGCAACCATTGCAAGGTACCAGTAATACTACCTAACCCAGTTATAAAAGAGCTAGATTTAGACGATAGATCAATCTACTACAAAGCAGTAGGTTGTAAAAAATGCGATTTCTCAGGCTATAGTGGCAGACAAGCAGTAGGCGAGCTATTTGTAATGAGCCAAGAGGTAAAAGAGCTTATGAAAAAAGGCCTAAACGACCACGAAATTAGAGAAGTTATGAGATCGCAAGGCATGGAGACAATCTCAGATAAGCTAAAAGCTATGATGAAATCTGGTATAACAAGTTACGAAGAGGCTCTAAGAGTTGGTATTATGGATGAGTAATGGCATTTAAGCTAAAGAGTCGCCCTGCATTTACACTTATAGAGATACTTATCTCTACTATGCTTTTGTCTATTGTTCTAATTGGGCTATATAGTGTTTTAGATACCCAGCGCCGCTCTGTGGGCAATATTAAAAAGCACTTAGATAAGAGTGTAGAGCACGATAGAGCAATAATGGTTCTATATAACGATATTTTGCATAGCGATGGCAATTTAACTATTAAAAAATCGCAAAGAGACACCCTTTGTATAGAATCTACTACTAACTCTTTGTACGAGCTAGGCTCTGCAAAAGTGTGCTGGCTAGTACTTAAAGACAAAGACACACTAACAAGAGTAGAGGGCAACGAGTATAGACTTCCGCTAGGAATAGAAGATAAGGTAGAGGTAAACAAGATATTAGAGGGCACTAGAGCTTTTGAGGTATCAAGAGATAAAGATAAAGTTTTTGTATTCGCACAACAGCTAAACAAAGAGCCCTATAGCTTTTTGCTTCAAGGTATAAAAATACCACCAAAACCAAAGAAGAAACCACCTAAAAAGAAGCCAGTAAATAAAATAAAACTAGCAAAAGATAATAACAACACTAACGAAAACAATCAAACTAAGCAGCCGTAACTAAAGATAATATTTAGTTAAAAATGCATTAAACGAATTAGCAAAGTGGTGCACATCTTTAGCGCTAAATGCCTTTGGGCCTTTTGTTATTTCGCCACTTTCTCTAATAGCCTCCATTAAGTCTCTTATTGCTAAGTGTTGCTTAATATTCTCGGTAGTATATAGCTCGCCTCTGTGGTCTATTGCGTGGGCTAGCTTAGATATTACTCTATTAGCTAGTGGGATATCAGCTGTAATAACCAAATCGCCTTTTTTGCAAAGCTCTACAATAAGATTATCGGCTACATCTACGCCTTGCTTTACAATTGTGTACTCTATATAACTAGACTCACCAATGTCTATTTTTTTATTTGCAACCACAAAAGTTGCTATTTTTAGCCTATTTATTGCCTTTAAAACCACTGGCTTAAGCAAATTAGGAAATGCATCGCCATCTATATATAACTTCATAATATCTCTTTAACTCGCCCAACTTCACCGCTTTTTAGGCGAACTTTTATACCATGTGGATGCGTTGGCGAGTTTGTAAGAATTTTTACTACCTCGCCATTTGTTAAGTTGCCACTAGCCACTCTAAGCCTTAGCTTTATAGCTTAGCACTCTTTTAACTGTTGCAATTGAGCAAAAGAATATAGCATCAAATATTGGATTTAGTTTTGTTGTATTTTCGTCGATAATATCGAAAGGCTGAAAGTAAAACTCTTTTGTTTCACCACTGCTTGGTTGCACCTTAAAGACAATAGGCTTAAGTGTACGAACCAAATTAAGAACTTTTTTATAGTTTTTAGCATCTTTAGATGGCAATAAATTGTTTTGCTTGCTCTCGTTAGGACGCTCTTTTAAAAGAAGTTGCAACTTGTCGTTAAATATAACTTTACTCCAGCTAATAGAACCTAGAGGCATTTTAAACTCTAAAGTTGGCGAAATTAATGGGTGCACTTTTGCATCTCTTATTGCCTCTAGTAGTTGTAAAAAGTAGTTAGTTCCACCAAAATTGTTGGCATATTCTAGCAGTTTTTCGTGGTAAAATTTTTTCTCTTCTTCACTAAGAGAGCTAAAGTCGCACATATAATTTCCTTTATAAATTGGGTTATCTAATTATACACTCTTTTATTGTATTTATATACCTATTAATCTAAATTAAATTATACGCACCCTATAATAAATAATTATTTTACAAAAAGGCAAAAAATGAAGAGTCTAATACTATTTTTATTAATTGGCATTTTGCATGCAAATTTTTTAGATAACTTTTTAAAATCAGATAACAACACAGCCATAAACCAAGATATAAACCAAAGATGGAGCGATGTAAAAGACGACCTTTTAGATGTTTCTAAACTATATAATAAAAAGTCCAAAGCACCACAAAATAAGTGGTTTGGTACCGATAAAGGCGATATTCAAGATAGCATAGAAAATAGACTAAACGATATTCTAGATACCCTACTAGATAACAACTTTAAAGAGCACAAAAAGAGAATTAAAAAGCTAAATAGCAAAATTAGCGACCTTAAAGATAAACTATTAGAGTATCAAGAAAATAG
>Ga0256914_1003828_pt1 | contig 11666 bp, 11 predicted proteins | sample HulkmetaG_FD_191571 | JGI IMG/M metagenome (GOLD analysis project Ga0256914, IMG submission 191571) | Hydrothermal chimney microbial communities from Main Endeavour vent field at the Juan de Fuca Ridge, Pacific Ocean - Hulk | ecosystem: Environmental > Aquatic > Marine > Hydrothermal vents ...
ACTCCGGACGCCGTCCTGATCATGTCAGGCACTAACAACCTCTTGCTCGGCGACCGGCTGTTTCCCTTTGTCCTGGAAAGCATACTGCAGCGGGTGGCTGCATTTTTTCCCGATACGATGATTCTCCTGAACTCCATGTTCCCGGTCTCCCCCACCTGGGTTCCCCTGGACACCGTCATCGACGTGAACGCGGACCTGGCGGAGATCGCCAAGCGCAACCAGGCAGGATTCCTGGACATGCTACCCGTCTTTGCCACCTCCTGTGATCCGGGCGAAACACCCTGTCTGTTGCCTGACGGCATCCATCTGACAGAGCACGGCTACCGGGTCTGGGCGGCAGCGATCCGGACCTGCCTGGCGGCCGGGTGATTCGGAGCTGCCACCATGGTTGACAGAGATCCGCCAACCTCTTATATGTACTTCCTACCTGTAGCGGGCACATACCGAGAGGTCAATATCATCTTTTCAATATACTTCATGGAGACGTACCGATGAAACAGCTGCAGACGATCACGACCATCCTGATACTGTTCCTCTTCTGCTGGGCGGCAGGCGCCACGGCCGGAGACAAGGCCGTCAACCAGGCCGCCGCTGCCGCAGGCACGGCAAAACTGGACGGCAAGGTCATCAAGGGAAAGGTCCTGGAAACCATGGATTCGAGCGGATACACCTATCTCCATCTGGAGACGGAAAAGGGCAAGGTCTGGGTGGCCATCCCCCAGACCAAGGTCGAGGTCGGCCAGGAGGTCTCCTGCTCGCCCGGCATGGAGATGCGCAACTTTGAGTCCAAGACCCTGAACCGCACCTTTGACACCATCATCTTCTCGTCGGGTCTCGGCGGCAAGGGCCGGCTGGCCTCACCCCATGGCAACAGTCCGCACGGCAGCAAGCCCACGGGGGAGAATCCGGCGGATTACAGCTTTTCCGCGGCTCTGGCCGAAGATATGGGCCATGCTTCTCCGCCGGCTGCCGCTGCTGACGCCGGGTCTGCCGGCATGATGGGTTCCGGCGGCAGCGCCAGCGCCATTGTACCACTGGCCGACATCAAGGTCGACAAGGCCGAGGGCGAAAACAGCTACACGGTGGGCGAGTGCTTTGCCAAGGCCCAGGAGCTCAACGACAAGAAGGTCCGTGTGCGGGGCAAGGTGATGAAGATCTCCCGGATGATCATGGGGAAAAACTGGCTCCACATCCAGGACGGCAGCGGAAATCCCATGGAAAATACCCATGACCTGGTGGTCACCACCCAGGCCGAACCGGCAAAGGATTCCATCGTCACGGTGGAAGGAACCCTCCATGCCGGCAAGGATTTTGGCGCCGGATACCGCTACGAGGTCATCATCGAGGACGCCGAGGTCAAATAACCCGGTCATGGAACATGCAAGGATCGACCCGGCCGGCCTGGGCTTCGACTTCGACGGGGTGATCGCCAACACGGCTGAGACCTTCCTCCGCCTCGCCTGCGAGGAATACGCGCACTGCGATATCCGCCTGGAGGACATCACCGATTTCGATGTCGAGAACTGCCTGGCCATGCCGCCGGAGATCATTCAGGAGATCTTCCTCCGCGTTCTGCAGGACTCCATCGGCACCGGACTCAGGCCCATGGAGGGGGCCGTGGAGGTCCTGGGCGAGCTGACGGAAAGGTCGCGGGTCACCGTGGTGACGGCAAGACCGGAACCGGAACCGGTGTACGACTGGTTCGAGAGCGTGATGCCGCGCTCCGTGGTGGAGCGGATCCATGTCGTTGCCATGGGAAGCCACGACGACAAGGTCCGCCATGTTCGCCAGCACCGCCTCTCCCACTTCATCGACGACCGGGCCGAGACCTGCCTGCAGCTGCGTGCAGCCGGAATCCAGTCCATTGTCTTTTCCCAGCCCTGGAACCGGGGCGATCACGACCTGCCCACCGTAACCGGCTGGCAGGATATCCGCCGGCTCTGTCTGGCTTGACAGGCAGGAAAAGATGCGCTGTCCACAATGCGGAGCGACGATCCCCCTATACCGCAATCCCGTACCCACGGTGGATATCATTATTGAGCTGCCAAAGGGTATCGTCCTGATAGAACGGAAGAACCCACCTCCGGGCTGGGCCCTGCCCGGAGGCTTTGTCGATTATGGAGAATCCCTGGAAGAGGCGGCTGTCCGGGAGGCCCGGGAAGAGACCGGGCTGGAAGTTCACCTTGTCCGCCAGTTCCACACCTATTCGGCACCGGACCGTGATCCCCGCCAGCACACGATATCCACGGTCTTCGTCGCCACGGCTTCAGGAACGCCGGTCGGTGGAGACGATGCCAGGCAGGCCGCCGTCTTCACCCGGGAAACCTTGCCGCCGCTGGCCTTTGACCACGCCAGGATCCTGGCTGATTATTTTCACTCCAAGAACAGCCTGGGCAAGTGATCCGACTCAAACAGCTTCCAGCCTTTCTTGCCGGCAAGGCCCTCCGTTTCCTACTCCGGTACCTCGTTCTCCTGGACCGTCTGGATCCCAGGGGCCGGCTGGCCTTCACCTACCTCCGGGGTAACGGCATCGAGATCGGCGCCCTGCACAGGCCGCTTTCCTGTGACTGGCGTAAGGTACACATCACCTATGTGGACCGGAAATCCCGGGCTGAGCTGGCCCGCCAGTATCCGGAATTCCGGCAGGAAGACATCATGCGGGTGGACCGGATCGATTCCGGTGAAACACTGGCCACCTTTGCCGACCAGAGCCTGGATTTCGTCATCGCCAGCCACATGATCGAACATGCCGAAGATCCGGTGGGCACCCTGGACACCTGGTTCCGGGTGCTCCGGCCGCAGGGCATGCTCTTTCTCATCGTTCCGGACATGCGCCACACCTTTGATCGCCAGCGCGCCCAGACAACACCCGGTCACCTCTTCCGGGACCACGAAGAGGGGCCGGAACGCTCCAGGCAGCACCACTACCTGGAATGGGTGGCCTGTACCGAAGGAGGCGATGCGGCTGCCCGAAAGCAGCGGGCGGAAGAGCTGGCCGCCATGCATTACTCGATCCACTTTCACGTCTGGACGCCGCTTTCTTTTCTCGACTTTCTCGTCGCCTACCATGGCCGATATCCGCATTTCGACATCAGGCACCTGGAACAGAACAAAAAGGAGTTCATCGTTATCCTGCAAAAAACCGGATAATCTTTTCCGGTCACCCGACTGTCCGGACGGACCCGAGTTCGGTCGACTGCACCGGCACTATCACGGCAGCAGACTCTTCAGCACCACATACACCACCAGCCCCACACCTATGGAGCCATAGATGAGCAGTCAGGGCAGGCAGTTGTTGCCTGCCCGTTTCAGGAGCACCAAAAAAGCGACCAGGCCGCTCAGCACGGCCGCCGCCAGGACCATCAACTCGTTCATACTTCTGTATCCTCTCCCTGGCCTCAGGCTCGTATCCTTGCCTCCCGCTTCTTGCGGAGCCGGATGGCTTTTGGCGTAACCTCGACCAGTTCATCATCATTGATATAGGAAATGCAGTCTTCCAGGCTCATCTCCTGGAACGGCGTCAAAATGACCGCCTCGTCAGAACCCGAAGCCCGCATGTTGGTCAGCTTCTTTCCTTTGGCCGGATTGACGACAAGATCGGCCGGCCGGCAGTGCTCACCGATGATCTGGCCCTGATAGAGCTCCTCTCCCGGGCCGATGAAGAGCCTGCCCCGTTCCTGCAGGTTGAAGAGGGCATAGGCCACGCTGGTACAGGCCTCCTTGACCACCATCACCCCATTGGTCCGATGTTGTATCTCGCCAGCATACGGTCCCCACTCGGCAAACACATAATTCATGACTCCCATGCCATGGGTGTCGGACATGAACTCGGAGCGGTATCCCAACAGACCGCGGGTAGGCACCCTGAATTTCAGCCGAGACATCTCCCGTTCCACTTGCATGTCCAGCAGTACCCCCTTCAACCTGCCGAGTTTCTCGATCACCGCACCCTGGTACTGCTCGTCCACATCCACTGTCAGTTCCTCGTACGGTTCCAGGAGGCTGCCGTTTTTCTCCCGCATGATGACCTGGGGCCTGGTGACCTGGAACTCGTACCCCTCCCGGCGCATCTTTTCGATCAGGATGGAGAGGTGCAGCTCTCCCCGTCCGGAAACCTGAAACCCCAGTCCATCGCTGACCGGCTCAACCCGCAGGGCCACATCGGCAAGGGTCTCGCGCCGCAGGCGCTCTTCCAGATGCCGGGAGGTGACGAACTTGCCTTCCCTGCCGGCAAAAGGCGAGTCATTGGGTATGAACCGCATGGAGATGGTCGGCGGATCGATCTCTATCAGGGGCAACGGCCTGGGATCGTCGGGATCGGTAAAGGTGACCCCCACCGTGACATCCTCCATGCCGGCCACAGCCACGATGTCGCCGGTCGTCGCCCGTTCGACAGGCACCTGCCGGTCGCCGCGGAAAGCGAAAATCTTGTTGATCCGCACCGGGGAGATAGTGCCGTCACGCCTGGCCACCACCACGGAATCATTGATGTTCAGGGTCCCGTTGACCAGCTTGCCGATCCCTAGCCGTCCCAGATAGGGAGAATAGTCGATGGAGTTGATCTGCAGCTGAAGCGGGGCGGCAGGATCGCCGCCCGGGGGCGGTACATGGTTGACGATCATCTCGGAGATCAGTTCCATTCCCCGGCCAGGCACCGGCTCGTCCTCCGGCTCAGCAATCATGTAGCCACCCTTGGCCGATCCATAGACAACGGGGAAATCCAGGATCTCGTCCGGAGCATCCAGCCTGGCAAGGAGGTCGAAGACCTGGTCGACGGTCCAGTCGCAACGGGCCGCGGGCTTGTCGATCTTGTTGACCACCAGAAGGATGGGCAGGCCGGCGGCCAGAGCCTTCTTGACCACGAAAAACGTCTGTGGCATGGGGCCTTCCTGAGCATCGACCAGCAGCAGGGCCCCGTCCGCCATCCGCAGCACCCGCTCAACCTGACCGCCGAAATCGGCATGCCCCGGCGTGTCGATGATGTTGATTCGATAGGAACCGTACATGTAGGAACCGTTTTTCGAGGCAATGGTGATGCCCCGCTCCCGTTCCAGTTCCATGGAATCCATCAGCCTGTCGACAACCTCCTGTTTGTCGTGGAACATGCCGCTCTGCCGGAAAAGCTGGTCCACCAGGGTTGTCTTGCCGTGGTCTACGTGGGCGATGATCGCCACATTTCTGATCCTGTCCTGTTCCATGTCCTGTATCCGTGTTGATGATGCAGCTGCCGCCTGTCCGCCGACAGGGACAAAAATTTCTGGACTGTACAGGATGGATTATGAAAAGACAAGTGTTTGCTGGACAGCAGGCTGCCAGGTCACCGTTTCTTTTCTCGGCAAAGCATGGTAAGAGAGAACGGACCGCTTCCTGTCGTTCCTGACGTCCCGAAAGGTGATCCGATTATGCCTGGCAGAATACGCTACCTCGACTCCATGCGGGCCGTGGCCATACTCATGGTGGTGGCCATCCACGCCAAGGGTGGAGTGACACTCCCCGATCCAGCCCTGCGCCAGTGGATCGACTTCATCATCTATCCTGTGGCGGTCCCGGTCTTCTTTCTGGTGGACGGCTTTCTGTTAGCGAAAAAATATCCAACTCCTGGCACATTCGACTACAACCGGTTCATCGGCAGGAGCTTTGCCCGCCTTGTCGTTCCCTGGCTGGCCTTTACCATCTTCTATACCCTGGCCCGGTGGGGATTCGAGATGGCCTCCCTCCTGGATGAACAACAGGTCCTGGGCGCCGACCTGTCCAGGATCCTGCTTGCCAGTTACGGCTCTGTCTATGCCCCGCAGCTCTATTTCCTGCTCTCGCTCTTTTTCATCAGGCTGACCGCGCCGGCCTGGCTTGTCGTCTTCAGATGGGAAAAATATCTTCTCACGGCTGTATTTCTTGTCTACCTGCTGATCTACAAGGCCGGTATCGACCACCTGGTTCCCTATCTCGAAATCAGGGGAGGGCAGGAACCCATCCTCCACGCACTCTGGGGATTGCAGTTCTATTTTCTCGGTGGTGTGCTGCAGGCCTGGGGCGTGGAAAAAAGAAAGCTCCTCTTTCCTGTCCTGCTGGCAGCCTTTGTCGGCTGCACCGCCTGGGCGTCCCGATTCGATACCAGTCCCCTCCACCTGGTTGTCCAGTACCTCTACCTGACGACCTTTTTCAGCCTCTTTGCCGCGTTCAGCATCCACGCTCCCCTGCTGGACAGGCTGGGAACCAACACCATGGGAATCTACCTCCTCCATGCCCCTATTCTGATCAAATGTTTTTCTCTTGTCCTGGCAAGGCTTCCTGCCGGGCCCCTGCCGAGCTACCTGATCCTGGTAGCGGCAACGACCATCTCGGCATATGTTCTGAGCACGTACCTCAGAAGGTATCCCCTGAGTTCCTGGCTTCTTGGAGAATGAATCGCCGCTACGGCGTCCCGTCCAACGCTCCTGCCCGGATCGAACTACCCTGCCGCCTGACCTCCAGGCACTGCCTCGACCTGGCGGGTCGCGGCCATTTCTCTGAAATAGCGGACATCTGTCTCAACGATATGATCGACGAGCCAGTCGTAGAGAAAGATGATCAGTTCATCCAGGTCCAGGGTTCCCCGCTGAAAGGCCTGGTCAAACTCCCTTGTCTTGGCCACGAACTCCCGATGCAGCTGCTGATGGGCATGAAACTCCGGATGATTCCGATAATAGGGCTCCTCGGTGGAAAAATGGAGTTCTGCATAGGCAAAGAGGGATTTCAGGGCCTCGCGCACTGACAGCCTGTTTTCCCGTTGCAGGCTGATGGTCTCGAGGACGGCGACCAGTTCGAAGAGATACTGATGCTGGCGGTCAATGGCCTGGTTCTGCACACTGTATTCCGGCTGCCATTGCGGTGAACGGTTCATGGCTGATGCGACACTCCTTCATCGGGTGGGGGTTCTCTCAGGTTACCGGCTAGTTCATTTGGTTCAGCCGCCCTGAAAAACAGGGATTTCGTCTACGAGCGGGTGTGAAATATTCTCCAGGGAAAAAATGGTTCGCTCTCCCCCTGGGGTCGGGCAAAAAGAACATGTTCGAGATGCCCTCGGTCCCAGTATATCACACCGGTGCCGGAGGACAAAAAACTTGTCTTTCCCTTGGGCCGCAATCGTTTTTTTCATCTACTCCGACCAGGGAATCGATCATTTCCTGGGCAGCCATGCCCTCTTCTGGTATGGTAGGCAGGAAGACAGGGTATACCGGATGATCGGTTCATCATCCGGTAACGCGGTAGACTGATGACCAATGCAAGGAGTGAAATCATGCGCAGCAACCTGTTCATCGTCACCCTCTGCAGCCTGCTTCTCATGGCCGGCAGCGTCCTGGCCCAGGAGGAACAGGCAGATAAGTGGGGACAGGCTGGCAAGGAGATCAAGGAAGCGGCAGAGGCCGTGACCGAGGCGACCAAGGACTCGGCCGAGCATTCCTGGGAAAAGACCAAAGAACTCGGCAAGGAAGTGGCCACGGAGACCAAGAGCACATCAAAAAAGCTCTGGGAAAAGACAAAGGAGGGTTCAAAAAAAGCGTGGGAAAAGACAAAGACAACCTCCAAGAAGGCTTGGGACAAGACCAAGGAGGTGACGGAAAAAACCATCGAGGGGGGGAAGGCCAAGATCCACGAGCTGACAGCCCCGGATCAGGCCGCTTCCGGGCAGCCCCCTGGTCACTGACAAACCGACCAGTGGCCTGCGGATAGGATTCAATTCGAGAGAATGAATTCCTGGTGCAGCCTGGGACATTCCACTCTGGTATTGCGCAACAGGCCGCCAAAGGTCTGCATGGCCTTTTCCTCGCCGTGGACCAGAAAGGTGACTGCCGGTGTTCCTGTCCGGGCATGCCAGTTCAGCAATTCCTGCTGATCACCATGGGCCGAAAACCCGCCAATGGTATAAATGGCGGCCCGGACATCGATCTCTTTGCCGAAGATGGTGACTGTTTCGGCACCGTCGATGATCCGCCGGGCCAGGGTTCCGATGGCGGCATAACCGACAAAGACCACGGCAGCCTCCCGCCGCCAGAGGTTGTTCTTCAGGTGGTGGCGGATACGCCCGCCGGTGCACATTCCCGAGCCAGCGATGATCACCGCGCCCCGTACCCCTTTCAGCTCGATGGACTGGGCAGTCTCTCTGGTGAAATGGAGACCGGGCAGGTCAAAGGGATCCCGGCCTGACCGGAACACCTTCCAGGTCTCCTTGTCAAAGCATTCCGGATGCCGCTGAAATATCTCCGTGGCCGAGATGGCCATGGGCGAATCGAGAAAGACCTGCATCTTCTGCGGCAGTTTCCCCTGCTCGATCCCTTCCCGCAGATAATAGAGGATCTCCTGGGTCCGCTCGAGGGCAAAGCTGGGGATCAGGACATTGCCGCCCCGTGGCAATGTCCTCCGGATGGCCTCATACAGCTCCTCAATGGACGGCAGCAGCTGTTTATGCCTCCGGTCTCCGTAGGTCGTTTCCATGACCACCACATCCGCTTCGGGCGGAGAGGCCGGGTCCCGCAGGATCGCCCGGCCGCTGTAGCCGAGATCGCCGGAAAAGAGCAGCCGCTTGCGACAACCATGCTCGGACAGCTCCAGGAGGATGGCGGCCGCACCCAGGATATGGCCGGCATCGAAAAAGGTGGCCCGGATCCCCGGCCCGATCCGCACGCTTTGGTTGAAGCGGGTGATGTCAACGAAATAATCCAGGCTGGTCAGGGCGTCCAGGGTCGTATAAAGAGGCCGGACCAGGTCGCCGCTGTTGTTTTTTTTCACCTTCCTGCGCCGGTATTCTGCCTCCTCCTCCTGGATTCTGGCGGAATCCAGCATTACCAGGCGGGCCAGTTCCCTGGTGGCGGCGGTGGTGACGATCTTGCCTCTGAAGCCGCGTTTTACCAGAAGGGGGATACGGCCGCAATGATCCAGGTGACCATGGGTCAAAAGGAGATAATCGATCGATCCGGGATCAAAACCGAAATCGCCGCTGTTCTCCTCGTCCAGTTCCCTGCCGCCCTGATACATGCCGCAATCGATGAGAATCCGCATGCCCCGGCACTCCACCAGATGGCATGATCCTGTCACGTTGCGAGCAGCACCATGAAACGAAATTTTCATTATCTGTTCCTCGACTGTTAGTAGCTCCCTTTCCGATTCACCGGTCTTCTCCGTCCAATTCCCGCCACCAGCTCGTTCCACCTTCACACCGATGGCAATGTCCCCCGATGCCCTGCGACCATTTCAAATTTCTGCTCCAAAACCCAGCAAGTAGCAGGACAGAAACCAAATTTACCCGAACACAGTGCTCATAATTTTTTTCTGGTGCAGGATAATGATCTTTCGAATATACTGACAGGTACTAGCAGAGGCAAGAGAAACACTTCGTAAGAACCTGAAACATTGTCAGCCCTCTCGCAAACCAAAATTGACAGTCCGCAGGAAAAAAACCTTGGGAAGTAATCCTGGTAAGCCGATACCACTAGAAAGAATGAATGGATCAGACTACCGGCTCTTGCGGCCGCCAGGCTAGAACCATTCAATCCGGCATGGATGCCGGATTTATCGAAACTCGTGTAGTCGAGGGAGCCAATGGACTGGATCAAGACCTCTGTTACAAACGCGTTATTCTGCATCACCATCATCCTGAGTCCCCCTGCCTTCTGTCAGGCCGAGGAGATTGTCATGGTCAGCCGGGACTCCAGCGGCAGTCCAGGCAATCACTACAGCCGCGTTCCGACGATCAGCGCGGATGGCCGGTTCATCACTTTTTACTCGGCCGCATCCAACCTGGTTCCAGACGATACCAACGACCATGCCGATATCTTTCTCCATGACCGGGATACCGGAGCAACACAGCGGATCAGCATGGGCTGGAATGGTGAAGAGGCCAACCAGTCCAGCTATGCCCCGGTCATCAGCGCGGACGGCCGGTTCATTACTTTTTACTCGGCCGCATCCAACCTGGTTCCAGACGATACCAATGGGGTGGAAGACATCTTCCTCTACGACAGGGTCAGTGGCCTCGTTCAACGCATCAGCATGGGCCGGAATGGCGAGGAACCGGACAGGGGCAGCTTCGGCCCCCGCCTCAACGCCGACGGCAGCATGATCACTTTTTATTCCTATGCCACGAACCTGATCACGGATGACAGCAACGACCGTGCAGATATCTTTCTCCACGACCGCACAACAGGCCAGACCCGGTGTATCAGCAGGGATTCCGCCGGAAACCAGGCAAACGGCCACAGCTACTGGCCGGCAATCAGCCCGGACGGGCTGTTTGTCTCCTACTACTCCCAGGCCTCCAACCTGGTGGCTGGAGACACCAACGGCAGACGGGATATCTTCGTCTTCGACCTCATGGCGGAGACAACCCAGCGAATCAGCATGGGCATAAACGGGCAGGAGACGGACGGAGACAGCTTCCATCCAGCTGTCAGTAACGACGGCAGGTTCATCGCCTTCGAGTCTGAGAGCTCGAATCTGGTAGCTGGAGACACCAACGGCAGGCGGGATATCTTTGTCCATGACCGGTTCTCCGGCACCACCGAGTTGATCAGCATTGCTCTGAACGGCCAGCCGGCCGATGGAGGGAGTTTCTGGCCTGGAATCAGCAGTGACGGCAGGTTCGTGGTCTTTGAATCCGAGGCAGGTAACCTGACGGTCAACGATACCAACCTGACCCGGGACATCTTTCTCCATGACCGCCTCACCGGCAAAACGGAGCGGATGAGCAGCGGCCCTGGTGGTGAGGCCAACGATGCCAGCTTCTATCCGGCGATCAGCCATAACGGCAAATTCATAACCTTCTTTTCCTATGCCTCCAACCTGGTCAGTGACGATATCAATGATCTGCAGGACATTTTTGTTCGCGAACAGAACTTCTGCAGCCTCACCTTTTCGCTTGCCAGCGGCAGCTGGCAGCTGATCTCTCTGCCCTGCAGCCTGCCGGCGGAGGCGAACACCGTAGCCACATGTTTTGGCGATGATATCGGGGGGGCATACGGTCAGGACTGGATCATGTATCGCTATGACGCCGCCCGAAACATCTATATCAACATCGGCGCCCAGGGTGTGCTCGAAACAGGAAAAGGATACTGGATCCTCCAGATGACCGGACATCAGGTCTCCCTTGGGCTTCCCCCGGGAAGCAGTCCGGTTCAGGTCAGCAGCGGCTCCGGCTGTCCATCGGCCAAGGGATGTTTTGAACTGCCGGTGGAGACAAAGCCGGATACTGTCCAGTGGAACCTGATCGGCTATCCGGAGACGGTGGCCCAACCCTTTGCCGACACCAGAATCAGGACCATAGCCGGGGACTGCGCAGATGGCTGTGATCCGGACACGGCCTCGGACAGCCACATCTTTCACAGAGAGCTCTGGCAATACGATGGCGGCACGTACGAGGCTGTGGACCCGGAAGAGTACCTGGATGTCTGGAGAGGATACTGGGGTGCGACGCTGCAGGCAGCCGACGGCCTGGCACCGACCCTGTTGCTGCCCAGGCCCTGAGCCTAGCGGGTGATCGGCGACCGGGCCGTCCCCTGTTCCAGCAGCCGCAGCAGATGATCGGCCCACTGCTGAATCCCGGTGCCGCCGGTGGCTGAAAGCTCCAGGATGGTGAGATCGGGATTCAGGCGCAGGGCTTCCTCCCTGGCCTCCTGGAGGGAAAAGTCGAAATG
>Ga0256914_1003829_pt1 | contig 11664 bp, 9 predicted proteins | sample HulkmetaG_FD_191571 | JGI IMG/M metagenome (GOLD analysis project Ga0256914, IMG submission 191571) | Hydrothermal chimney microbial communities from Main Endeavour vent field at the Juan de Fuca Ridge, Pacific Ocean - Hulk | ecosystem: Environmental > Aquatic > Marine > Hydrothermal vents ...
GATTAATACCTGGGCAAATGCCTTATGAAATTCTCAATATGCTACGTACAAGGCTTTCTGAATATTTTGATGGTTCTACTTTTGAATTATCTGAAATTATATCTAGACCTCCTGTTGAAATTGATCCCAATCACTGGATTATTTCAGAACTTATTGCGGAAACAAATAGAATCACTGGTAAAAAGCCGAACATTTTTGGAGCACCATATGGTACTGATGCATCAATATTTGAGCCACAATTAAAAATACCCCATGTGATTTTTGGCCCTGGTCGCATTGAGCAAGCACATCAACCAAATGAGTATGTTGAACTAGAATCCGTTATTAAGGCTGCAAAGATCTATTATGGCTTAGCAAAACGAATACTAAAGTGAATATTTTTAATATCAAGTTAGTAAGCCTTCAACTTGTTCGGATATATCTTTAATTATATCCAATATTTTTTCATGGTGTGCTCCAGGTGCTGGAACTACCGTCATGTATATTTTATTGATCTTGCATATAATTAATGGCTGTTTGTCTACTACATATTCAGTAATATTATCATTTTCAATTGCATTTTTTGAATTGTTAATATGCTCAATTATTGTGTTTTCGAGGTATGCTGGTAATTGTGAGGTAATACGGTTCCCATACATGTCATAAAAAGAAATATAGTCGATTTCTTTTTTTGTTTCCTCATATACCTCTGCAATATTTTTTAATGACACAACTAATGAGGGTGCCATAGATATCTTCTTATGTACAATTTTATTTATTTCATCTTCAATGTCTTTGAAATCGTTTAATTTACCTTCCCAATTGTCTGGTAATTTCTTCATTATTTGAGTCATATACTCGCCAATTTCTAGAGTCTTCAGTTTTAGTTCAATTGGGTCTGTTTCCTTTGAACTTTTAATTATAAGAATAAACCTGCTATATACGGAATACGTCCATAATGTTCCATTTTCATTAAGGTAATAAATCGATTGATTACTTATTCCCGGTTGAAAGATCATTACTGCTACATTTGCGATATGTGATGGCAGATGGCACATTTCCTTTATATATGCTTTTGAAAACAATTCGTCCCCATTATGTGAAATTATATATAAGCATTGAATCATAGAAATATCTCCGCAGACTTATCCCTCACAATATTCATTGTATCTTTTCTTTATTATTTTTTTTATTATTGATTTATTTTTACATAAATGTTTTAAATATGTTTTTTATATGTATTGTCAAACATATATTATTGAGGGGCCAGACATGCTTAATACATTATCAATTCACATGTATATACCTCTACTGTATTCAATAATAATAGCTGGGAGTTTCTTAAGACGGAGATTTATAAAAAAGCAGATAAAATCTCTTGCTAATGCTATAGAAAACAAAAAGAAGATTAAAGAAATAAAAGTTCGGTCGTTTGAAAAAATCGTTCATGATTATTATTATAAAAAATTAAAGGAATCAAAACTTGAACCACCCGAATCAAAACCTTCCACAATAAGTACTGAGATTCTATTATCTGGAAAGCCTTTAGTTGAATTTTTAGTTGAATGTGGATTTTCCTATAGTGAAGCTGATGCAATTTGTGAAGTTCTTGAAGATTCTGAAATATCGGACTGGAAAAATATTCTGCAAGGTTCTGGTATTTCACCCGATAAAATTGATGATGTCATTGAGCTTGCAAAACGTGAATATTTGGAATAGTATTGTTTATGCAATGTAACGATTTTTCATTCATATTTTGTAAATTTACGCAAAATAATTAAAATGTACTACAAAACGAAAATTTCTTTTTGTATTATATGGTAAAACGTTAATATCAAAAATTCAACTGAATTTTTAGGTGAAATATCATGACCGAACTTCTACATATGCATGACAACTACATTAAAGAATTTGATGCTAAAGTAATAAACGTGGGTGAAAACTATTTGGTTTTGGATCGTTCTGCTTTTTACCCTCGAGGTGGTGGGCAAGCATGCGATCATGGCATAATCAAAAAAGGAAATTCCACGGTAAATATTACAAAAGTAACAAAAGAATCGGGTGAAGTACGCCATTATTTCGATGGGGATGTCTCATTTTCAGTTGGTGATATGGTTCATGGAGAAATTGATTGGGATCGCCGATATATGCTTATGAAGATGCATACGCTTCAACACGTGTTTTCCCGTTATATGCAAAATACATATTCTGCTCAAACAATTAGTTCATCAGTCAATGTTCCAAAATCTCATGCGGATTTTCATCCGATGGAAAAACTGTCTGATGATGAAATTTCTAATATTGAGTCTAATATAAATGAAATCCTTTCAAAAAAATATGATGTTGAAATAAAATTTATGGCACGCCAAGAGGCAATAGAATTTCTAAAAGCGCGAAAATATCAAACCCAATATCTTGAAATGGTTCCTGAAAGCGTGAAAGAATTTAGAATTGTAATTATTGATGATTATGATGCAGCATCTTGTGCTGGTACTCATGTTCGTAATCTTTCCGAAATTGGGACTTTTAAGATAGTTAAACAAAAAAATATGGGTTCAAAAAAGAGACGGATTTATTTTACGATTTCTTAAACTTTTTATTTTTTTATTTTTACTCTGAAATAATATTTAGGCAAATGTTGCCTATTTTGCTAATTATTTTAATATGAAATACAATACTGTTACTCCCGTATGTGGGCTCTGAGGGATGCATAGCGTTCCTGTTCTCTGGATGGGCCAAATCGAGTTTTAAGAACGGGAATGCAAGGTGAGCTGTGGGGCGGCTCACCTAATTCTTGTAATTTTAAAGAGTCAAATTTAATCAAGTTTATTTATTATATTTTCAGAATCTTCATCATTAGTAATTATCTGTGAAATTATCTCATTTGCAAGATCTAATGCGGCATCTATTGATTTCATTTTCGCTTCTTTTATGAGTATAGGTAATATTGATACTACGATTGAAAGTTGCTTTTTATGTGAAATTTCAAATGTTATTTTGTCATTAATATTTCTGAGTTCTTTAGATGAAAACTTGGCAGATAGTAGTTTTTCTATATCTTTTCTGAGGCCTCTTATAGTAATATCAAAATTTTGATCGATTTCTGAGTTTAGAACTTCGCAAGTCATATCCTTATTGATTTGAATATATATATTTACAAAAAGGTCATCTGGTTTTATTGCGATTTGAATTTGGTGAAATTTATTTTTAATTATTTTAGATATAATCTCGTGAGCTATTTCTTTATTTTGTTCTATGGATTCTATAAACCTATTTACGTCATCAATAATTGGCTCTTTTGTCTTTCGATGTTTTAGTTCTGCTTTTGAAATAATTTTATTTATACGCGGATATAGAATATAGATTGCTACGATACATAGTATTATTGTGAAAATTGGTAATATCCACGGTGTCACTATATCTGCAATTGTTGTTGCCTTTTCGATAGAAACAACCAATCTATAGTTTCCTTCATTGGAATATGTTATATTATTTTCAGAATCTGTAAGTTCATATGCGTAGATCTCAATTGTAAACGTATCATTTGTATTCGGTCGATAGTTTATTATTTCATCTTTACCTAATGTGTCTGTAGACCAATATTTATCAAATGAGCTAGCAACTTCTTCTCCAGTTCTATTATTTTTCAAAAATAAATCAAAATCTGCTCCTTGTGGAACATATAAATGTATATTATAGTAGAAACTCGAATTTAATTCTGTGAGATTTACATTATATCGTACAACTCCAGGTGCTTTTAAATATCCCTCTACATCAAGGACTACATTGTTATTACTGTATGCATCTGTTGGTATCGTCGATACAATGAATAATATTATTAATAAGCTAGCAATCAAAACTTTTCTGTTGGTCATTAGACATATTACCTCTAAAATATTTTAATAATTATGATTTTTAATCTATTATTTTATAAAAATAAGTCTTATGATAAAAATAAAAAAATAGCAAGAAAAATCTTGCATTTATTTCTTCTTTAATACTGCCGCAATTATAACAACGACTACAACAGCACCAATTGCAGCGGTAATGATCATTGGATCAATACCCATTGCAGGCTGGCACTTTGTAACTCCGTAGTCAATTGCTTGCTTTACTAATGCGCTACCGGTAAGATTTACATCATGATACAAGTCTGAGAACATTGGTTCATAGTCACCGTAGCCTGCAGCACCAGATACCATAACTACATTGTTTGCTTTGGGTCCTGCAGCTAATTCAACTGCAAAGATTACAAAGCTGCCTTCTTGATTTACTGTGTGAGCTACAGGTGATACAAGATCATGATCTACAATAATACCGGCAGGTGAAGTCTTCATGATCCAGTATACATTGGGTAATGTTGTATTTTCTAATGCGACAGGATCACCATCTGCATTAATACCATATAGGATTGAAGGACCATGGAACAAGACTTTTGATACGTCTTTTACAATAGGTGCAACAGTTGGATCGTTGTTTGTTACATTTGCAACAACTCTGTATCCAGCACCACAGTTGGATTCTGGGTCTTCGACTGATGTTGGTTCGACTCTAAGGTGGGCACCAATTGCAGCCAAAATATCATTTGAGTTCTTGACAATGTAATTTCCGCTATAATCACTGTCACCGTTTACCCAGATGAATTTATTACCGGTATTGTACCAGTTCTTAATTGCAAGAATTTCAGCGCTTGTAAAGTTAGCGCCATATACTGCACCAACAAGTAATGCAGTGGCGTTTTCTAATACGGTTGCGTTTATGCCACCTTTAGCAACGATCACATTATATCCTTTGGCAGTAAGATTTCCAATAAGCTGATTTGTCAAGGCTTCACTCTTTGATGAAATTTCACCATGTGAAGCATCAATGACAATTGTTATGTTGGTTGTCTCAGCTGCCTGGACATTTGTGAATATGAAGGGGGCGGCAAATGAAATAATCATTAACGCAATTAATGTGGTGGAGATTAGTTTTCTTTTTTCAGGCATAATCGTTTTTGCCTCCTTATCGACTCCTTCGAAGTCTTATATTAAATGATGATTCGTATCTTTTATATTTTTTTTCTAGTTGCTATTTTTAATAGCATAGTAATTTTTACTTTTTATATAATAAATCCTAGTATCATGTTTTATTTACAAATTAAGAAGCCAGTAATGTTTATTTTGAACAATATTTATCAAGAAAATATTAATTGTATTACCAGCGTTGAAATATACGAAACACATAATAATAATGGTTGTTCATCATTTCTAGATGAAACTTCGAGATTCAGGTGATTAAAAATGTCTGAAGTTGCTAGTCGTTCTGGTACGACAAAAATAATTGGTATTGTCGTAATTTTAATTATAATTGGTTCAGTTGGCGCTTATTTCATGTTTTCAAATCCCACTTCAAATAATCCACAAGAACACGGAATTACTCTTACAATTATTACTCGTCATGACACTGCAATTTGGAAAGAATTTGAGCCGGCTTTCCTTGCCACACAATATGCAAAAGAGAATAATATTACTGATATCAAATGGTTAAGTCCCGTTGGTGGTTTATGGGATGAAACTATAAAGCAAGGTGGTGTTGACATAGCTTGGGGTGGCGGTCCGACTCTATTTGATCAATTAATTGACCTTGGGCTTCTCGGTCCAATTAATGATTCTGAGACATTGAGCGTTGTTAGTACAATTAGTGACAGTCTTGCTGGAGCGCCAATGAAGCGATATAACACTCATGGAGATCTTCTATGGGTAGCTGCTGCCATATCCTCATTTGGCTTCACTGTAAATCATGACTTCCTTGATGAATATTCATTACCCAAACCTACAAATTGGACTGATTTAGCAAAGCCAATTTATGGAAAATATCTGCCCGGTACTCCTTCTATTGCAATGGGCAACAGTCCAGATACAACTTCAAATACAAGAATTTATGAGATCATTCTGCAAGGTCTTGGTTGGGATAATGGCTGGGAAACCTTAACTCGTATGGCTGGTAATGGACGAATTTATAGTGGCTCAGTTGAAACACAATCCGCAGCTGAAACTGCAGAAGTTGGTATCTCGATGTCTATAGACTTTTATGGTTATAGCTCGCAGCTTAGAAATCCCGCATGTGAATATGTCCTTCCTGAAAATCAGACCATTATCAATGGTGACCCCATAGCTGTGGTTTATAATGCACCTCATTACAAACTGGCACAAGGATTTATTCGTTGGGTACTTTCTCCTGAAGGTCAGCAACATTGGTTGGTTTCTACAATAAATAGAATGCCAGTTACTGCTGCTGCATTCCATACACCAATTGGCAAAAACAGAACCGACTTGTATGCTATCTACAATAAAACAATCAGCAACATTGGTATCGAATTCAATGATACCCGTGCATTATCATGGGAAGTTTCTATGCAGCAATACTTTGAGGCTGTATTCACACACGCACATGAATATCTTACACAGGCATGGGCTAAATTGGTCTCAGATTACTTCTCAGGTAAAATTTCAGAATCTGAATTTGAAAGTTATGCACATCAGTTGGGTAAGCCAATTACATTTACATTTGAAGGACAGACATATACATTTACAGAAGCATATGCTGCATCTATAAACAACAGAATCTATACAGATTCACAATTTAGAGACCAAATTAAGAGTGTATGGACTAATGCTGCAATTGAACAATACAATGCGGTATATAATGCATTACCATAAGAATGGAGTGATCGATTTCAGTGTCCGACCAAGAAGTTGGTAAAAAAACGGGATCGAATATGATTCTCCATATTCTTTCCCGCATTTTTTCTCCTATTATCAGATTAATCAAATGGATCATTTATATCCCAAAACGATTGGTAAATTGGATATTAAACATTCCACAAAATTTTCGTTCTGCTATTAAAGACCTAAAGCATGAGATGGATTCATTATCATGGTTTCAATTAATTATGGTTCTTGGTATTTTTATCATATTTCTTGTAATACCTTTGCTTTCAGTAGCATATACTGCATTTTTTGTGAATGGAGTTCCTTCATTATATTGGTTCTCCTCGATATTTAATAATCCAATACACTGGAAAATTCAGATAGTACCTACCTCGACGTTTCCATTCTTTGCAATAACAAATACATTTGTGGGCAATATTTTTGAATTACGTGGAGATCAATTGATCATAACCGGTATCAATATGGGAACAATATTAAACTCCCTGGTATTGGGCTTTATGACTACAGTAATCTCTACGTTCCTTGGTGTTGTCCTAGCGTTTATTATGGCGCGATATGATTTCTTTGGAAAAAGTGTAGTTCGTACATTGCTGATCTTTCCATTACTTTCAACACCCTTTGTTGGTGCAATGGGTGTCAAACGATTAATTGGACCATTTGGTTCATTAAGTCTATTATTTGTTGATGTGCTGCATATATTTCCAATTAAAATTGTTCTTGATGGTCTTGCAGCTATAATCTTTGTTCAAAGTTTTACATTTTTCTCATTAGTTTATTTGAATGCCTATTCTTCATTCGTTGGAATAGATCCCTCTCTTGAAGAGCAGGCTGAAAATCTTGGTGCAAAGGGATTTAAATTATTCAGAACAGTGACCCTCCCTCTAGCACTTCCGGGAATTGAAGCTGGAGCTATTCTTACTTTCATTCTAAGTATAGAAGACTTAGGTACTCCCATTATATTTGAAGGGCATCCACAAGCAAAGGCACTTTTAACATATCAAATATTTACACAGATATTTACACCTATTGGGAATATTGATCCTAGAGCAACATCGCTGGGCTTTATCCTACTATTCATTGCAATAATCGCATTCATGGCCATTAGAAAATATACATCATTGCGGCATTATGCATCAATAAGCAAAGGTGGTCAATGGCATCCAAGAGTTACAAAAGTATCTCGTATGAAAACTCTTGCATTGTATGCTTTCATAATTCCGCTTTTATTCCTAGCATTAATACCTCAGATTGGAGTTATACTTCTATCTGTTGCTAAAGAATGGAGTACTTCAGCGGTAATTCCGGAAATAATGACTCTAGACAATTATCTTGTATTAGTCACTGACCCGCGAATCTATATGCCTATTATTAACACAATTCTCTATGGTATGGCTGCAACTGTAATCATCGTATTTCTTGGTACTAGTGCTGCTTATATTATAGCGCGTAAAAACATTCCTGGCAAAAACTGGCTTGACATTCTTGTTACGATGCCGATCGCGATCCCTGGTATTGTAATTGCTTTAGGATACTTTACGACATTTCTTAATACACCTTTGAGTCCATTGATTAACATAGTACCGCTATTAGTAATGTCATACACTATTCGTAAGTTTCCATTTACTGTACGTGCAGCATATGCTGGATTACTGCAAACCCATGTTACTCTTGAGGAAGCGTCACTAAATCTTGGAGCCACCCGTGGAAGAACATTTCTAAAAATCACATTACCATTGATTGGTGTCAGTGTTTTAGCCGGTAGTCTACTATCATTTGTCTATGCAATTTCGGAAGTCAGTACAAGCCTTGTACTTGGTGATGTGAATCCGGATCTAGCACCGATTACATGGCAAATTAAGGACCTTTACCAATCCCTATCTGGTGGTCCATATATTGCCGCAGTACTTGGTGTATTGATGATGGTAATTCAAATGATCATCATATCGATCACCAATGCAATACTGAAGCAGAGAGCATCTGCCATGACTGGTATCTAAGGAGGAAAAAATTTTGGTTGAAATACGACTTGAAAATCTAGTAAAAACCTTTGGTGAGGTTGTTGCGACAGACCATATTACATTAACTCTTGAAGATGGAAAATTATCAACATTATTAGGTCCTAGTGGGTGTGGAAAAACAACACTTCTTCGTCTAATAGCTGGATTCTATTATCCAGATAGTGGTAAAATTTACTTTGATGATGAAGATGTAACTGACTACCCCCCCTATAAAAGAGATACAGGTATGGTCTTTCAAAATTATGCATTATGGCCCCATATGACAGTATTTGACAATGTGGCGTATGGTCTTCGCATACGAAAAGTTCCGAAGGACAAAATAAAGGAATCTGTAAAAGAAATGCTAGAATTAGTTCATATGGAGGGTATGGAAAATCGAACCCCAAATCAACTTTCCGGAGGACAACAACAGAGAATCGCATTGGCTCGTGCATTGGTGATTCGTCCGAAAGTGCTCCTATTAGATGAGCCGCTGTCAAATCTTGATGCCAAACTCAGACTAGAAATGCGTGAGGAAATCTTACGAATCCAAAGAGAACTAAAAATTACAACAGTATATGTTACACACGATCAAGTTTAAGCAATGAGTATCTCAGACCACATTGCTGTGATTAATAAAGGTAAAGTGCAACAATTCGGTACCCCACGTGAAATCTATGCAAATCCACAAAACATCTTCGTTTCAGACTTTATTGGACAATGTACATTTATCGAAGGAACTGTATTGAGTGCTAATGATACTATAAAAGTATCTATTGGCAATATTTCAATCGAAGGTAGAAAAACTCGGAAGGATTATCAATTCAAGCCTAATGAGCAAGTTGTAGTTGCAATTCGACCTGAAGGTTTTCATATTCGACCGCCATCAGCTCATCACACATCATTTTCCGGAAAGGTTATACGTACACTCTATACTGGAGAACGACTTGAAGTTCTCATGAACGTGTCCGGTATGGAAATTCGAGTTACTCTACCTGGTGACTCTGAAGTCAAAGAAAACGATACATTAGAAGTACATGTTCCAGTAAAAGACGTTATGGTTTTGCCTAAAGAATAAAAAAGGGAGAATCTCCCTTTCATCTACTTTCTCTTTTTTATGAATATCACAAGTAAAACGATGATAACGACTGTTCCTGCTCCAATACCTATAGGTGCTAAGGCTGCAGCATCAAAGCCAGGAGCTATATTTATTGTTATGCTTGTTTTTGCAGTATTTCCTGCTTTATCGTAAGCTATTGCTGTTATATTGTGAGTTCCAGTAGCCAAGTTAGTAATGTCAATAGTTTTTGTATATGGTGCAGTATTATCTGTGAATACAAGATTTCCATCAATATAAACCTCTACATGATCTATCGCTATGTTATCTGTTGCAGAAATTGAAATTGTTAGTGTAGTTGCAGAAATTGTATCACCATCATGTGGATTCGTAATGGATACTTGTGGTGCAGTTCCATCAATAACCAGATCTTTTAATGAGCTATTTATTGCATTTCCTGAATTATCAAAGGCTTGAGCAAAAACTTTGTATTCACCTTCTGTACTAATTGGGCCGATCTCGGCTGTCTGATATATGCCATCAGAATAAGTTGTGTCTAATATGGTCCAAGTGCTTTGTGTACTTTCTTTGTAATATACTTTTATTGATGTTATCTGTGTATCATCAGTTGCATTTACTTTGAATATTATTTTCTCATCTGTTTTAGGCGTAGTAGGTGTCCATGATACTTCATGAATAACTGGTTTTGGATTATGTGTTGAATTTAGGTTGATTCTATCGAAAACGTTTCCATTGTCATCTACTGCTTCGATAGATACTTTTGTTCCATTAACATGAACTCTCATATAATGGTACGTTTTCATATACACATAATCCGGATATTCAGGCGAAGGTGTGTATATTGATACTAATGGTGCGCCAGCCCCTCCAGAAATTATTTGAAGAAGACCATCAAAAGTTTCTCTAACATAGTTATGCTCATGAGCAACGAAAACTGCATCCACGTAATGTTCTACGAATAGATCATGAAGTAGATCGCGTAGTGTTGCATTCGTATTTAATGAATCCCCTACATGTGATGATTGAGGATACATCGGTCTATGCACAAAAACAAATGTGTGCTCCGCGGTATTTTGTTTCAGATCATTCTTAAGCCATTGTAATTCGGCTGGTGCGATTGTACCTGCATAATCTTTCTGTTCGCTATCAAGAATCACAAAATGTGCATTTCCATAATTTATTGAGAAGTATCTTTGGTTCCCACAACCATAATTCCATGTTTCAACAAAGCTTGTTCCTTCAGGGTCATCATGGTTTCCTATTGCAACATATATCGGAACCGAATGCTGTAGGATATCTGTTACATTTGTTACATATTCCCACGTTGTTTCTGGGGTTTCAGAGGGTGTCAATGAGAGTATATGATCTCCAGTCATTATTGTCAGAGCTGGATTATCATTTTTTATTAAATTAATTAATGTTGAAAATACTTCAGGCGGCTTATTTGAAACATCGCCTCTTGAATCTCCAAGGACGGCAAATGTAAATTCATCTGAGCCACTATCAGTTGTAAATGTATAATTTTCGCTCCAGTATGTTCCATCACCCACACGATAATAATATGTTGTTCCAGGCGATAAGCCGCTTAATTCTACGATATGTAATGTAGTAAGCGTGCTATTTTGAACACTATTTCCAAGAGCAGATGTAGTTCCATATTGAACAATACTTGATGTATTGGCATTAGTTCGCCATGCAATAACTACGGAATCATTTGTTAATGCATTTATTGCTGGGCCCCTTTTTATTACAACACTATCTGACAGAGTTTTTTGTAAATTTGGTTTATACATAGATTGATTTGCGATTTGTGGCTGTAGGCTTATAAAAATTGAACTAAACATGAGAAGGGAAATCAATCCCAAGTTTATTAGTTTATATTTTTTCATAAATTCCT
>Ga0256914_1003830_pt1 | contig 11663 bp, 5 predicted proteins | sample HulkmetaG_FD_191571 | JGI IMG/M metagenome (GOLD analysis project Ga0256914, IMG submission 191571) | Hydrothermal chimney microbial communities from Main Endeavour vent field at the Juan de Fuca Ridge, Pacific Ocean - Hulk | ecosystem: Environmental > Aquatic > Marine > Hydrothermal vents ...
TCACCATAAAGGCACAAAGACACTAAGAACACCAAGAATTTCAAAGCTTTTTCTTTTCTTCGTGCCTTTGTGGCTTCGTGTCTTCGTGGTTTCTAGCCGGGCTATCTTAGTCGTAACCATAAAACAAACAAAACGCGTCAAAAAGGGTTGACGCGGCCTCAGGATAAGCGTATAATAAAAGTAACGTGGTGATAATTGCATAGCAGGCCATCTCCCCTGGGGCCAGTTGATTGGCAGCATTCTCTCTCGACACACTCGCGCCAATGTCATATTTCAGAACATCAGCTACCGGGCGCTGCAACGCGCCTGGTCTGATTCATCAGGAGGCACAGTTATGAATAGCCGCAATTATGCAAAAAGCATGATGGTAACGCTTTTAGTGGGCCTAGCCCTGGGTATTCTGCTGCTCAGCGGCGCGCCCAGCTTGGCACAAGAAGGCCCAGTCTCGGCCACGACACAGCCTCACCACCTCTTCCTGCCGACATTCTTCAAGGGGCCCTATGCCGAAATGCCCATCTTTACCTGGGCCACCGGGCCCGAAGGGGTGTTGCTGCGCTGGCGCTGGCAAAAGAACGCCCCCGCGGCTAACACCTTTCGCGTGTATCGAGATGGCAACCTCATCGCCACAGTGCGCCGCGTAAACGACGAAGCAGAAGCCCGAGCGCTGCTGGGCCCGCAAACCTGGGATTGGCTGAAAAGAACCTACGATGTGAACACCATCGCTGAGCTGCACCAATTTTTGGATGCCAACCCCCTGGCCGCCATGTGGCTGGCGGATCAACATTACCAGGTGGCGCTGATTCGGGCCATGGGATTCTTGGATAGGAACGCACAGCCAGGAGGCACGTATCGCTACGAAGTCGTGGCGCAAACCACATTGGGGCCAAAATCGCTGGGCACCATGCAAATTCAACATCAGCAAACCACAGTGCTGCCGGCGCCCACTGGCCTGACCGAGGTGCAGGTGCTGGATGATGCCTTGCTAGGAAATCCCGATTGGGCCCGGGCGCAACAAAATCGCAAAGCCGATAGCCGTGTTGCCCTGCGCTGGGATTTGCCGGGCGACCTTGCCGAACCTCCTGACCCCCTGGGCATTAGCAGCTACGATGTTTTTCGGGCTACCAGTCTCAACGGACCCTACCAGCGCATCACCCTACGCCAGGGAGAAGATCGCCCCGTGGTTCCCAACCCCAGCTACGCACCCGAAACCACTCCGGGCGATCATCCCTACCAGCAATATCCCTATTTTTATCAGGATAACGACCCCGCACTGCAAGCCTGCCGCACGTACTATTACCGAGTCGCGGCCCGCGACATGCTGGGGCATCCCCGCGATTGGAGCGACCCCGCGCAACGCAGTCAATTCAGCCACGCCATAGCTGCCACGCCCCCAGATACCACGCCGCCTCCCGCGCCTCTGGGACTGACAGCCACGCCTAATCATGCCACCGGCAACATTGCGCTGACCTGGCAAGCAGCGCCCGACGCGGCCCGCTACATTCTCTATCGCAGCCAAAGCCCCGACGCGGCCTGGCCCGGCTTGAATCCTATCGCGGCCAGCCAATGGCTAACGCTGACCATCACCACCGCCACTCAATGGACAGACAGCAGTGCCACCTACGAGCAAAACTACTGGTACGTGGTTCGGGCCCAGGATGCACCTTGCGGCGAGCATCCCCCCAATCTCAGCGCCCCCTCCCTTGCAGTTCATGCCATCCTGCATGACCGCCAGCCTCCAAAAGCCTGCCGCATCGAAAGCAAACCCACGCTCTCCCGGCTCAACATCGAATGCGACGAAGACACCGCCCAAATTTTCATCTACTGTCGCTTTGATGACGGCCCCGAAAGACTCATCGCCCAGGAAAAAGGTCAGCGAGCCAATATCGATGTCAACGAATTCTTTGCCCCCGCGCTGCCTGTACGAGCCGATTGCCGGGCTGTGGCAGTGGATGAACATGGCAATCGGGCGCAGCCATCCAACTGGTCTGCGCACCTCCCCTTGCAACCACGACACCCTGTGCCCAAACCAAGTGCCCCCATCCTTCAGGATATTGCAACCGAAAATGGCGGCACCCACGGCTGGACAGCGCATCTTAGCTGGGAAGCGGTTCCCGGAGCCTGCCAAAGTGGCTTTCGCATCTATCGGGAAGCGCCTCGCGTAGCCGAAACGCTCATCGCAACTGTGGCCATGGATAAGCGCGATTTTGAGGACGCCTCGGTGCAGGGCGGCGTTGTTTATACGTACACCGTGGCTGCTTACCGGCTCGCGGGCGATTGTGGGCCCGCGCTGGAAGTACGTTCTCAGGCCATGCCCTACCGCGTAACCCCCGCACCTGAGCTGCCTCACCGTACGCTAGAAACCCTGGCCTGGACCAGCCACTGGTACGAAACAGGCCAGAGCATTGCACATCTGGGCTGGCAGGCCGAAACCAAACGGATGGTTTTTGTGGTTTTTCGCAGCTTGCACCAGGATGAAGGCTATGTGGCACTCACCCCGCCCACCGAAAATCTTTCCTCCTACATCGATAGCAGCGCCCTGCACAATCATTACTGGTACATGGTAGTGGCACTGGATCCGGTTACAGGCGAGGCCTTTGCAGCAACACCCCCTTGGAATCTTCACGCCAACGCCACACAGCAAATGCAAGAGACTGTTGCCCCGGGCGCAGATGAATGGACAGGCTCAGCACCCCAATTGGCGAGCAGCTTGCCTTCCATTCTATACTTTGGCCAAAACGATGAATTCGAGCTGCATGTCACCTCCTACGACCCCAAATCCCGCCTGAGCAACCTCAATGGCTGGGGAGATTTATACCTGCATCCTCCCAGCGGGCTGCTAAAAATCAGACTGCGCTTCCAGCACCTGCAGGCCAATGCAGATGGTGATGTGACCAGCGGCAGCATCACCCTACCCAGCGACGCATTACCCATTGCAGTGCAGCGGAACTTGCGTTACGAGATTACAGCCATGACCATTGCGCCTGCGGGAGGAACGGCCAACATTCATCTTTACCTGCCTGGCAACATCTACCATCATTGGGTGATGACCTTCCCCTATCCTCGCACCATCATCGAGCCTTGGGTGTGGCTAAGCAATGCCAACACACACGCAGATCTCACCTTCCAGCTTACGCAAAGCCGCAATTCGCCCTGCAACGACAGCACCAGCGATTATTTCCAGTTGGATGAACTTCCCTGGAAGCTGATTCCCACGGGCGATGTGACCTACACCGATGCCCAGATCACTTTTAGCGATGCTTGCACGCTGTATCTGGAACGCTACTCTGGCGTACGTCCGGCCAGTGGCCAGCCCGATGCCAATGACGGCTTGCTGCGCAGCGATTATCACAGCAGCAATGCCAGCATCACGGCGGATGGCCTGGCCGGTACGTTCAGAAGCAATCATGCTGTCAATTACACGGTTCCCTTCCCCTACGGCTTTCATCTCACCCTCATGCACCCTACGCTGAACCTGGCAGCAAGCGCCATCACCGGGGGACAGGTGATAAACCTGAACAACTGGGTCAGTTTCGATTACTTCCAGCACGCGCCCGCGACCAATCCACACCGCCCACCCACCAACGATACGCCTGAGGGGCATTGGGCGGGAGCGCTCTCGGGGGTAAGCATCGGGCCCGGGGGCAGCATCAGTGCCCGGGCGGACAAAGCCAACACAATCCCCAAAACCAAGGATATCAACTGGCTGAACCACGGTTTTACCCTGCTTGAACGGCGCTTCGAGCTGTACGTGCCTCCCATCCAAAGCCAGCGCCTGCCCTGGCAAGATGCGCTGTGGCCTACCAATGCCATGCAGAGCAACATGGTGGCGCAGTTAGAGCCGGGCCTGAATCTGCGCAGTAGCCATGCGCAGCTCCAGTGGGATGCGTGTTCGACCGCGGGCCCGGTAACATTCACCCAGGTACAGGCAGACCTTTACATCCGCCGCGGTGGCATTTCGGACTGGTTACGAGCCACAATCCCCACGGGCTCCCCCATGGCCATGCAATGGGAGGGCTATCAAACGGAGCTGGCCACGTTCTCGCTCACTTTTTTGGATAATGTCCTTTATGATCGGGATGTGACCGGTGCGGTTTATCTGCCGCAGCCTTCAGATATGAGCATTGCTTTTGCCGATGCCACACTGGATGCCAACGCGTGCATCGAGACCGCGGCGGTGACCAACAGCACGCTGACGCCCGCCTACTGGCAGGTGACCATGCACCCGCAGGCCCTGATCTTACGTCCGCCCGATCCTGACCCAACCGCGCCGGGCCAGCAAAGTTTGTGTCTCATCGGCGAGGTAGCCATTCCGCACCTTTCGCCCGCGGCCACGCCCGATGACACCGCGGCCATTCCGCTGGAAACCTGCTTCAAGCCTAATGGCCAATTTGCCTCCTTTACCTGGCAATACGATCAAGTCAATTATCAGTTGGACGGTTTTGCTTATTTGCTTTCGGGCCTGCGCCTGAGCGATTGGGCCACGCATGAAGCTGCTGCTTGGGATGCCGCGGCCAATCTGGCAGCGCCTCCAGCGGCCTCATGGCAAACGCACGGATTTGTGCAGATGGATGGCGTGTTGCTGGCTCCGGTGTTTGGGGCGCTCGCCACGACCCACAGCGATGACCCGCCACACATCTATGCGCTGGGCTGGCATCATTATTTGGGATTTTCGGAACAGACGCGGGCGCAGCGTACCTGGGAAATCATCACCGACATCACCTGGGATTTCGATTTGGTCTATGCACAACACCCAGAGCGAACCCGCGGCGAGTTCGTGGGCTTTCGCAGCGATGATTTGAAGGTTGTGGACATGGACCAGGCGCTGGTGCTGAATTCGGTAAATGATGCTGTACGCTTCGACCTCTTTTTGGGACTTTCGGCCGGCACAGCCGCGTTGCGCTCGCTGGCCGAAACAACCCTGATACCGCTCCCGGCTCAATTTGATGATGTACGCCCCAGCCTGGAAACCTGGCGCAGTGAACGCTTTGCCCACATGGATGAAAAATACATCGATCTGCTGGGAGAACACCTGTGGGAGCGCTATGAAGAGGGCCAAACCTATGCAGATACCACCGCTATTTTCGATAGCATGAAGCCCAAAGATATTCCCTTGCCCCCGGACGCACCTCTGGGCGGTGGCACCAAAAAATGGCTAAAGTCATCGGGCGTACACCTCAAGCGAATGCGTGGCAACATCACCTGGATGCAAGATAGCAACACAGGTGACTGGGATTTTGAAACGTTGCGCATGAGTGTGTGGTTGGATGTTGACCGAAGCACCACCACGGCATCGGCCATGACGACCACGCAAAAAGGGCCGCTCTTCCATGCTGATCGCATCACGTTCCTCATCACCCGGGATAACGATTACATTCTGGAAGGCAAAAACATCAGCAGCTCAGTTTTCGAGCAAGATAAGCTGACTCTGGATGCCACGCTGTTGGTGAATCCGCAAAGACAGCGCTTTGAAGGGGGCGTGCTGATGCACAAGTTAGAGGTAAAGGCGGTAACCTTCAAGGATTTGGGTGTGGTTCTGGGCGTGGGCGCAGATGTTTATTATCTGGGTGCGCTGGCCGATGCCCAATTCCAGGGAACGCACATCGGCGGCGCATTCCTGTTCGGGCGTATTGATCCCAGCAGCGTAGTGCTGCGCAACACAGGCTTTGGCGATTTGTTGGATACACTGGCCATGACCGGGGTTGCGCCTGGCGAAACACTGGCTGGCGGGTATCTCCGTTTTTATGGTGATGTGCCCCTGTACGATTACGGCTGCCTCTTCAATGTGCGCGTGGGTGGCAAGATTGCGGTGTGGTATTTTGCAGACACCAGTCCACAGCACAGCGGGCCCGATGCCTGGGGCGGTCAGCTTGGCGGCTATGTCACGGGGCAATTGCTGTGCGTGGTCTCGGCCCGGGGCGATCTCACGCTGACGCTCTACCAGCAGCCCGCACGCGAAAACATCAGCATGCGCGGACAATTCTGGGTGGCGGGCGGCATTGGCGCCTGCGACCCAGGTAGCTGGGACACCTGGGAGCATCGCTGGTGGCACGATAGCTGGTGTTGGACCTGCGGCGCCATGGTGGAGGCTAATTACAACGTCGACAAGTTGGATGATTGGGCCTGGGTCTATGAGGCCGATTATGAGTAAAGTTGAGTAACGACTAACGTACCCGACTTCAATCACCACAAAGGCGCAAAGAAACTAAGAGCACCAAGAATTTCAAAGCTTTTTCTTTTCTTCGTGCCTTTGTGGCTTCGTGTCTTCGTGGTTTCTAGCCGGGCTACCTTAGTAGTAACAAAGTTGAAATGTAACGCTTCATCGCTATCCGAAGCGCACCACCAAGGCACGAAGAAATAAGTCAATCTTCTCCACTCACCAGCTTAACGCCAAAACCTCGCACCACGCGAATGTAGCGAGAGTCAGGACTGGCTGTGCGCAAGCGCTGCCGCAGGCGCTTAATCAAGCCATCTAGCGCCTGCTTGCTAATGCCCGCCGGATTTTCATCGGGCCACACCACCCGCTTGAGCTCATCAAACGAGAGCGGGCGTCCCGGTTGATCATACAGAGTCCGCAGCAAGCGCATCTGGTGCATCGAAAGCGAGGGCTGCACTTGCCGGGCATCGACCCAAGTCTCACCGGTGTCCGGATCAATCCAAATGCCTTGCAAACGCCCCGGCCCCGGGCCCTGCAACGTCTCTGCCGGATCCTGAAAACGCATTTCAATGACGCCCGCCAGCACCAGCGTATCACCATCACTGAGCAAGCAAGGTTCAGCACCCAAACGTTGACCATTGATAAAAACACCGTTGCGGCTTTGACAATCCTGCACCCAAATTTGCGCACCGCGCCGAAACAGACGTGCGTGCTTGCGCGAAATCTGCGACCACGGCAGATGAATTGCAGCCTGATCGCTGCGTCCAATCTCCCAGCTATCCCCTTCCAACATAAATTTTTGAGAACTGCCATCGGGCAAGCGAATTTGTAACCAGCCAGGTGTCATCATGGCATCTCCTCCTGAGCGGGGCCATAAGCCCACAAACCATCGGCATCCTGCACAAAGAGCCAGCCTCCCAGCATCACCGGTGGTTGCGTGGGCTCAAGATTCAGATCAAGTGCCATCTCCTCCAGCTCTTGGCCCGTTTCAGCATCGAAAAGCTGCATTCTGCCCACTTCCGAAAGCGTAAGAATGCGCTTTTCCAGCGCTATCGGTGCAAATAACAGTGCATCGCCACTTGATTGCTGCCAGAAAACAGTGCCATCATCAGGATTCAGTGCATAAAGCATACCGCTGGATGTCGCAACAAACAGATGCTCATAATCATAGGCAAAGCCGGTAATGCTGTTACCCAGACTCTGCTGCCAGCGCGGCTCGCCCGAAAGCACCGACATTCCCTGAATCTGACCATTTTCCAACCCAGCCACCACAACGCCGAAATCTTCCAATGGCAATGCGGGCGTGGTGGGCCGGTCGTTTAGTGTTTGCTGCCACACAAGCTGTCCTGAGCGGGGATCTACCACAACTAGCGCATACTGATTGGTGATACCATAAATGCCTGTGGCTGTAACGGCAATGGGCTGAACCAGAATCGCCTTATCCTCCAAAGTCAACACAAAAACTATCTCACCCTGATCGTCGATGCCCACAAGTTGCCCATCAGCAATTGCCGCGTACAACACGCCGTCGGGACCTGCCGTTTGTTGAATCACTGCATCCTGTTCGCTGGCACCCCCAATTCGCCAGTACAACGTCATATCATAGCCATCCAGCGCATAAAGCTGCTGGTCTTCGGTAGCAGCAAAAAGTCGAAACTGCTCAGCATCCAGCAATGCCAGAGGTGCAACAATGGGCGCTCCCAGCCGCGGCGCAGTATCAAGCAATCCGGTATCCCACTCTAAAATTTGAATACGTTCACCCTCAGGCACAAAAATGCGTCCGTTGGCTGCAACCAACGATTGCTCCAATGCTTGCTGCGCCTCAAAATGCCATCGAGGCTCAGCCGCCAGCGGATAAAATAGCTGCTCCTGGTAGCGCAATTGCCCGGCATTACCATGAAGGCCCGTCCAAGCACCGCCATCGGGCGACGCCATGGGAACCAGCGGCCCCTCGTCGATCTCGGGCGTCGAAGTCGGCGCAGGCATCGACGCAAGAGCTTGCACCGGAGCAGGGGTCACAACAGCCACTTCCACCTCATCTGGCGTTTGTCCCGATAGCAGACCCAGCGCCAGCCAGGCCAATCCCAGCAGCACCAGACTCACCAAAACTATTTTAAGGATGGTACGTGTTCTGTTGGCAGGCTTGATCGCTGCGCCCGGCCCCTGGTTCAGTGCCCGCACGAATGCCTCTCCGCTGGCAAAGCGCTCCTCGGGCATCTTGTTGAGCACTTTTTCGATGGCGTCGCTGACCGTTTGAGGTGTGGCCGGGGCCAGCTCCAGCAAGGGCGGCGGAGGCAGATAAAGTTGCTGCTGGATGACCGCGGGTGTGTTGGCAGCCTCGCCGCCAAAAGGAGGCCGTCCTGCCAGCATTTCATAAAAAATGATGCCCAGGCTATACAAATCGGAACGTCCATCCAGTGTTTTGCCCAAAAGCTGCTCCGGCGACATATAAAGTGGAGTACCCACAATAGTTCCGGTGGTCGTCAACGATGGCGCCTCATCCCACCAAGCCACGCCAAAATCAACAATCGTGACATGATCCTGCTGGTCGATGAGAATATTGGCCGGTTTGATATCACGATGCACCACGCCGTGGAGATGTGCATAATCCAGAGCAGCGGCCAGTTGCTTGATGATGGCCAGACTGCGGGCCAGAGGCAGCCGCTTTTCTTGCTGCAAAAGAGCCTTGAGCGTGCGGCCTTCCACCCACTCCATGGCAATGTAGGGTCGTCCCTGATGTTCGCCAAAATCGTAAACCAGTGCGATGTTGCTATGTTTCAGGCGCATGAGCATTTCAGCTTCGCGTCGGAAACGGGTAAAGGCCTGCTGATTGCCTTGCAGATGTTCTCCCAGTAATTTCAGTGCGACCGGGCGTTCCAGCACGGTGTCATGGGCCCGATAGACGATGCCCATGCCACCTTGGCCGATGCCTCTTTCAATCTGAAAGCGCCCGATTTTGAGGGCCGACAGCTCATTCATGGCGTTAAGCGATAGATGACGACAGGATTTTGGCCAGACTCATCGGGGATGATCGCTTGCAAGATAAGTCCTGGAGGGGGGTGCTGCGGATCATCCACCAGCGAGGCAAATTGCGGACGCAAGTAATGCGCTTCGTAGCCATCAACAGCCCACCAGGTAGCGTGATGCCGATGGGCATAGGCTAAAACTTCATCCAGCGAAGCTGCAGGTGTGGGTAGCCATCGGGTGTTGGCGTGCCAGGCAATGGCCACATAGCGACTCATGAGCGCATCGTCCGGCTGTGCGTAAGCGGCAAGTGCGTCGGCGGCCCGCATGTGAACCGGGCGCACCGAGCCTGCCAAATAGGCGCTCTGGGCCTGCCGCGGGGTAATCATCAAAAAAAGAAGCATCAAAAGCAGGGTGGGCAACCATTGCCAGAGACAAGCCTGCCGCTGCCCCATCTTGTTCCGTCTGAGATTTTCTAACGTTGCTTGCAGCCATTGCCCTAGCAGAATTAGGCCATGTCCTGTCCAAATGAACAGCGGCGGAATCAGCGAAGCGATGTAACGCTCTTGAACAAAGAAGAGAATGAAGCTGAGACCGGGAAGCAGAGTGAAGAGCAGAAAGAGCGAATGCCACGCCATATCTTTATCCCAGGCCCGGGCAAAGAGCCCCAGCGCCAGGGGAATGAGCAAATACCAGGGGAAGAGTTGCACATGCAGGAGTTGTGCCAGCAGTTTGCGGAGATTGCCATAAACGATGCGGGCATAGGCTTTGGGGTTTTGCAGGATGAAACCAGTGGCCGAGGCATCTGCGGTTTCGTGGCTGAAAAAGCGTACATGCTCGCCACTGGCATCCAATCCCCAGGTTTCTTGGTCGAAGCGACGGAAATCGCCTACAGCCAGTCCTTCGGCAGTTTCGAAGTTGGCTCCTACCTTTTGGCTAATGGTCCACACACCTGTTACCTGATGCACTTGGTAAAGGTAGGGAAAGATGCCCAGAGCAAAGACAAATCCTAGCAGTAGGGGGTAACGCAGGTTTTTAAGGCGTGGTGTCTGACTCAGGGCACGCAAGCCCAAAACCAGGCCCATGGCTCCCCAATAGACAACTGCTTCGGGGCGGATGTAATAGGCCAGCACAAAGCTTATTCCCGCCAGTACCACATCCTTGGCCTGCCAGCGCCGAAAGGCCCGAAAGGCAAAGAAGACGCCGGTCATGGCCAGGGCCAGGTAGGGCGGCTCGGTCATGGTTCCCCAGGTTAGAGGCATGATGGCTGTAGCCGGAGCCAGAGCGGTGAGCAATCCAGCAGCCAGTGCACTGTTGGGGCCAAAGATGCGGCGGGCTAAAAAGTATACTGCCAGCACCAGCATGACGCCAAAGAGCATGTAACTCCACTCGCTGGCTCGGGCCAGATTGTCGGTTAGCTGGTTGAGCGCCGCGGTGATGAAGGGATACCCGGGCGTGTGATGGTAATCCCAATAGTTGTAGAACCACAGATGATAGCCACGTCCGCTGAAATTGTTGCGTCCCAGCCATAGATAAAAAGGTTCATCTCCCCAAACAACGCGCGGCAAATCGGCATAGCGAAAGCGCAGCAAGAAGGCCAACAAGCCCAAAAGTGCGGGGGGCAGCCAGGGGTACTTCAGGTTACGCGTCATCATGGGGTACTTGGTCAGGGGGTGGATTTTCCAGTTTGCTGCGTAAAATGGCCACTTCTTGAGTAAGAACCCGGATTTGGTCACTAAATTTTGAGATGACCAATGAAAGTTGAAAGATGATGAGCAGCAGTCCTACGATACCCAATCCCAGGAAGAGCGCGGGGGGATAGTCGATATCCAGGAAAAAGGCGATGGCATCCAGAGGGTTGATAAGGATGGGGGTGGCCACCAGAGTCAGGGCGGCTAAAAGCCACAGCAGTGCATATTCCTCTTTTAGGCGACGCGTGCGCATGAGGTTGATAACTGCGGCCAATACAATCAATCCGACGACAATGAGGAGTAAGCGGGCTCGTAAGGACATGGGGTGAAGATGTGAGACATGAAGATGGGTCACGTTGTATTGAAGAAGTATAGCACGAGCTTTGCCTGCATTCCAAGAGCCGCCCCGACAAGGTAGTGTATCCCTTGTGGTTGCAATTATGAAAAAGGCTGGAATCCGAGTAAAGTAGGTAGCGTCAACCAACCAAACCACACTCAGGAGACCAGCCTCATGCCAAGCATAAACCCAGAACGACGCGGTGTCAATTTCAAGGAAGTCTTTCAATCCAGTCTGGAGCAGGTGCGGGAGATGGCGGTGCAGCAGTTGGGACGAGAAGTGGAAGCACGGATGGGAGCGGCCATCACGGGCATGTTGCAGCTCGGGCCTTGGGGCGCGCCACCACCTTCCAAGACCCGCCACCCCGCGGTAAACCGGCTGCTTTCCGCGGCAGGGGGCCCGCACAACCGGCGAGTCACAGACTCGCCTGGGCGCAGGTGCGTGCGCCCGTGTGCGCGCCTCACGTGCCCGCGCACATCATGCGCCCGCGTCCCCGCCCGTCCTCGTCCGCGTCCCC
>Ga0256914_1003831_pt1 | contig 11661 bp, 9 predicted proteins | sample HulkmetaG_FD_191571 | JGI IMG/M metagenome (GOLD analysis project Ga0256914, IMG submission 191571) | Hydrothermal chimney microbial communities from Main Endeavour vent field at the Juan de Fuca Ridge, Pacific Ocean - Hulk | ecosystem: Environmental > Aquatic > Marine > Hydrothermal vents ...
TGGATACCACCATGTCAGCGATTTATGTACTGCCCAAGATTGCCATCTTCCCCATCGTCATGCTCATGTTCGCCAATCCCTTTGGCGAGGGCCCCAAGATTACGGTGGTGGCGATTTCAGCCTTCTTCTTGGTAGCCATCAACACCATGACCGGTGTACGCGATATCGACCCGGTGTACATTCAAGCAGCCCGCAACTACGGAGCCAATCGCTGGCAGCTTTTCAGGCATGTGATTTTACCGGGAGCCATGCCGGTGATTTTTGCGGGCATGCGTTTGGCTTTGGGCACGGCGCTCATCGTTATTGTGGCGGTGGAGTTCATTCGGGCCAAAAAAGGCGTGGGTTTTCTAACATTTTACTACTGGGAAGTGATGATCACCGACAAGATGTACGCGGGGCTGTTCGTGATCATGTTCCTGGGCGTGCTGCTAACCTATGGCTTACAGCGACTGGAAAAACGGATCATGCCGTGGCGGTAGGCAGGTGATGAGCACCTTGCGGCAGTTATGGGGCCCGCGTCGCACAGCGCCCCAATAATTTTTCACGAAGACCTATTGACAATGGGGGGATTTTCTGCTACACTGTTGCATCGCCACTTTGTAAGCTACATTCTCGTAGTGCCACCACAACTATTTTGATTCCTGTTCAATGATTGAACGAAATTCGCATCGTGGGAGCAACAGCAACAAAAGTTCTGTCAGTTCGCTCTCTCTTATCCGTAGTCGCTTGCCCGCTTTTGCCACTGCCGAGCAGAAGGTTGCTCAGTGGGTGATTCAGCACGCGGGCGAAATGGTGCGGATGTCGATGGCGCAGGTGGCCCGAGAATGTGGGGTCAGCGATACCACAGTGTTGCGTTTTTGTCGGGCCGCGGGGTTCCAGGGCTACACCGATATGAAACTCTCCATCGTGCAAGACATGGCCAGTCCCACCCAGTTGGTACACGATGACATTAGCGAGAGTGACGACGCCACGACCATTGCGCGCAAGGTCTTCCATTCCAACATTCAGGCGCTGCAAGACACGCTGGAGGTACTGGATAGCGAGGCTTTGATGCGCGCGGTGGAGTTGATTCTGGCCGCGAAGCAAGTACTCATCATCGGGGTTGGCACATCCGGGCCCATCGTGGAGGATATGTCGCACATGCTATTTCGGCTGGGGCTCAATGTGCGGGCGCAAACAGACTCTTATCTGCAATTGATGGAGGCCGCGCTGGTCGGGCCCGATGTGGTAGTGATTGGCATCTCGCAATCGGGTAGCTCCACCGACCCGGTGATGACCATCGAAGAATCAAAACGCAATGGCGCTAAAACCATTGTCATCACAGGCAACGATGAATCACCCATTACACAATTTGCCGATGTCACCCTGCTGGCAGTCTCGCGCGAGACCCGCGCCGAAGCCATTGCCTCGCGCATTGCCCAAATGACCATTGTCGACGCCATCTATGTCATCATCTCCATGAAATTGCTGCCCGTTACCACACAAAACGAGAATAAAATCTGGAAAGCCGTTATTCAAAAGACGCTCTAGCAAAATCAAGGAGGTGCGTCTGAAAAACAGTAATTCTGTCTATCTCAACTCTTTCCACCCAACTCATGCTCAAAAGGAGAGCTAAAGATGAAGAAGACTATCTATGTTTTGATCACCGTTATGCTTCTGGCGCTGTTTGTTTCAGCTTGCGCCAAGAAGGAAGCACCCGCTGCCAAGCCTGCTGAGAAGCCTGCCGCAGAGGCCCCTGCCAAAGAAGCTCCCGCCAAAGATGAGCTCGAAGGCGTGCCCGAGTCTCTCAAAGGCAAGCAGCTCAAAGTAGCTGTCATCCGCAACCTGCCCGCCGACGACCACACCAAACAATTCCTCGATGGCGCCCGCTCCGAAGGCGAGGCCTTTGGCTTCAAAGTCGACACCTTCATTGCCGACAACGACGACGCCAAATTCCAGGAATTGGTTGACCAGGCCATTGCCAAAGGCTACGACGGCCTGATTATCTCCCACGGCAAGAAAGACTACTCCTACGACATGCTCAAGCCCGCCGTCGACAAAGGCATCAAAGTCGTGACCTTTGATACCGTCATCGAAAAAGATGGCAAAGGCCTGCCCGAAATCACCCGCACCTTCCAGGATGACTTTGCACTGGCTCGCCTCTCTCTGGGCGTCATCAACGAAGTTGCTGATCCCGCCAAAGTCATCAAACTGTGGTGGGGCCCTGGTGTGCCGCCCCTGGATCGCCGCGAAACTGTCTATGCCCCGTTGGAAAAAGAAGGCCATCTGGAGACTCTGGAAGTCATCGGGCCCACCAACTTCCAAGATGTGCAAGGCGACATCGCTACCAAAGTTGGCGCAGTGCTGGCCAAATACCCCGAAGGCACTGTTGACGCCATCTGGGGCTCGTGGGATGAAATGGCCAAAGGTGCTTACACCGCACTCAAAGAAGCTGGCCGCACCGACATCAAACTCATCTCCATCGACATCTCCAACCAGGACATCAACCTGATGCGGGAAGAAGGTAGCGTGTGGATTGCCACCGCAGCCGTGGATGCCCGCCTCATCGGTCTGGTAGACATGCGCCTGCTGGCCAAGAAATTCGCTGGCGAAGAAACCCCGGACGAGTACGATCTGGAAGCCCGCCTGGTTCGCCAGAGCGACCTGAAACCTGACACCAACATGCAGAATCTCTCTGAAGTCGTTGATGGTTGGGGCAAATCAGACGCCTTCCTCGAGCCGTGGATGGCCACCCTGCGCGCCAAGTACGGGAAATAAATCCACCCTCGCTTCAGGTAAACTTAGTTTCGGATAAAACGGTGGCTGTCTTGTCAGATTTCGGCAGGGCAGCCACCGCCCCGTATTCACGGAGGCAAACTATCGGTATGCAACCCAAACATAAACTTGAGATGAAAGCCATCTCAATTGAATTTCCCGGCGTCAAAGCGCTGAAAACAGTAGATTTTGCCATCGAAAGTGGCAAAATTCATGCTTTGGTGGGGGCCAATGGGGCCGGGAAATCGACCCTGATGAAAATCTTGGGAGGAGCCTACAATCACTATACGGGCCGAATCTATTTCGATGGCGAAGCCATTGATATTCGGAACCCTCGTGACGCCAAGGCTTTGGGGATTGATGTGGTGTATCAGGAAGTGGATACAGCCTTGGTTCCTTACCTCACCGTGGCCGAAAACATTATGATTGATGTCATGGCCAACGAGATGAAGGGCAAGCATTTTATTAGTTGGGGAAAACTACACAAGACTGCCCGCACCGTTATGAAGCGTGTCGGCATCGAGCTGGACACCCACACACTGGTGCAGGATTTGAGCCTGGCCGATAAACAATTGGTGCTTATTGCCCGGGCTCTGGTGACTAACACGAATTTTCTTGTTTTAGATGAGCCCACTGCTCCCCTTAGTCAAACCGAAACGGAAGAACTCTTTCGGCTGATGCGTGATTTGGCGCAAAATCAGGATGTGGGCGTCGTCTTTATTTCGCATCGCCTGCCAGAAATTTTCGAAGTCTGCGAAACCATCACCATCTTGCGCGATGGCAATGTCGTAGCCGACCAGAAGGTCGAGAGCCTGACCCAGCACAAACTCATCGAGCTGATGTTGGGGCGCCGCTTCGAGGAAGCTTATCCCAAAATTCAGGTTCCCATCGGCGATACCCTCTTCCAGGTAGAGAACCTGAACGAAGCTTCGGGCAAAGTAAACAATGTTAGCCTGAATGTGCGTGCGGGCGAAGTTGTTGGTGTGACTGGCCTGGTTGGAGCAGGCAAAACCGAATTGTGCAAAACCTTGTTCGGGGCCCACGACATTGAATCGGGAACCATTACCCTGCACGGGCGGGAACTGAAAATTACATCCCCCCACGCAGCGGTGCAGCAAGGTGTGGCTCTGGTTCCGGAAGAGCGCCGCAAAGAGGGCATTTTGGTCGATGAATCTGTTGTGGTGAATTTAACCTTGCCCAGCCTGGAGCATTTTACATCGCAAGCGGGGTTTGTGAATACCAACGCCGAACGCAAGGCCGCAGTAGGGCTCATCGACGATTTGGGCATTGTCACGCCCAACGAAAATCAGAAAGTCGCCTATCTTTCCGGCGGCAATCAGCAAAAAGTGGCAGTGGGCAAATGGCTCATCACCGATGCCGAAATTTATATTTTTGATGAACCCACCAAGGGCGTTGATGTGGGTGCAAAACGTGATATTTTTGAACTGATTGGCGGACTGGCCAAGAAAGGAAAAGGCATCATTTACGCCTCCAGCGAAATTCCCGAGATTCTAGACATCTCAGATCGCATTTATGTGATGTATGACTACACCATCGTAAAAGAATTCGAAACCACCGAAGCAACCGAAGAAGAAATACTCCTCTACTCAGCAGGAGGGAACAATTCATGACCATTCAAACGACTCATGCAACAAAAAAGAAAAGCACCCTGACAGTCATTGTCGACTTTTTGAGTAAATGGGGCACAATTTTGACCATTTTCATTTTGCTTGCCTTCTTTTCATTGACAATGCCCGCGTTCCGCACGCCATCGAACATGGTTACCATCATGCGGAGCATCTCTATCGTGACAGTGATTGCCATCGGTATTACTGTGTCGCTGACTGTCGATGGGTTTGACTTATCGGTGGGGTCGGTGGCAACCTTTGCTGTAGCGCTGGTGATTTCCTTTTTTGTTTGGCATGGATGGGGAACACTTCCCGCCATTATTGTGGCGCTGCTTGTCACCCTGAGTGTGGCGGCTATCAATTCATTTTTAATTGTCAAGCTCAAAATTTTCGATTTGCTGGCCACACTGGCCACCATGTTTATCTTTGAAGGTGTGGCCATGACTTACACCGGCGGCGGCTCTATTAGCCAGGGCATGCCCCGCGTGGATGGCACCCCGACCATGGGTAAAATTCCCGGAGATTTCCGGTTAATCGGGCAAAGCCCCTACATTATCATCATCATGCTGGTCATTGTGGCACTGGTGCATATTTTCTTGTCCTACACCAAACATGGGCGGTATCTTTACATCGTAGGTGGCAATCGCGAAGCTGCCCGGCTTTCCGGTATTCCTGTGAACCGTTATCGCACGCTGGCTTATTTTCTTTCGGCCTTATTGGCTGGCATGGGCGGTATCATTTTGGCTGCCCGCATTGGCTCGGCCCAGGTAAATGCTGGCGGCGGCTACCTGATGCCCGCTGTGGCTGCGGCTTTCATCGGCTACTCGGTGGCAGGTGTTAAAAAGCCCAATGCTGTGGGAACGTTGGTCGGCGCCATTTTGGTAGGGGTGCTGGAAAATGGTCTGATTATGGCCTCTGTCCCCTATTATTCGTTGAACATCATCAAGGGCCTGGTGCTTGCCATTGCGCTGGCCATCACTTACTACCGCAAAAACGATTAAGGAGATCGTATGAACGTTTATGGCAAACATTATCGGACGATTTGGGTCAAAGAGGGCGATGATCGTGTTATCCAGGTTATCGACCAGCGATTCCTTCCCCATCAGTTCATCATCGAGGATTTGACGAATCTGGATGAGGCTGCTCGGGCTATCAAGGAGATGCACATTCGTGGCGCGGGCCTGGTGGGCGCGACCGCAGGCTTTGGCATGTATCTGGCTGCGCTGGAAGCCCCGCAGACCTCGCCCGATGCTTTTACTCAGTTCATGCAGGTTGCAGGTGAAAAACTAAAAGCCACCCGACCCACCGCTGTGAATCTGGAATGGGCGGTAGGACGGCAGCTCGAGGCCATGGCAGCGGTTGCGTCAGTTGCCGACAAAGTGGCCACAGCTTTCGAGATTGCCAAGATCATTGCCGATGAGGATGCTGAGTTTTGCCGCCGTTTGGGCGTGCATGGCGTTAGCATCATCGAAGAAATTAGCAAACGTAAAAATGGCGATGTGGTGAACATTCTCACCCATTGCAACGCGGGCTGGCTGGCCTTTGTGGATTATGGCACCGCTACAGCGCCCATCTACGAAGCCTTTAACCGCGGCATCAAGGTGCATGTGTGGGTGGATGAGACCCGGCCCCGCAATCAGGGCGCCCGCCTGACCGCCTGGGAGCTGGGCCAGCATGGCGTGCCCCACACGGTGGTCGCCGATAACGTGGGCGGGCATCTCATGCAGCATGGCTTGGTGGATATGGTTATCACCGGCACCGACCGCACCACCTTTACCGGCGATGTCGCCAACAAAATTGGCACCTACCTCAAGGCACTGGCTGCCCACGATAATGGCGTTCCCTTCTACGTGGCGCTGCCCTCCTCCTCCTTCGATTGGACCATCCGCGATGGCGTGAAGGAAATTCCCATCGAGCAACGGGGGGAGGACGAAGTAAAGTACATCCAGGGGCTGCTGCCCGATGGCACGTTGGCCAAGGTGTTGCTCACACCTGCCGAAAGTCCTGCCACCAACTTTGGGTTCGATGTGACCCCCAGCAAATATGTCACTGGGCTCATCACCGAACGTGGCATTTGCGAAGCCAGCGAAGAGGGCGTATTGGGCCTGTATCCAGAAAAGCGTTCGTAGCAAAGTTCAAAGTCCGCATCACGTTTTCACGTTTCACGGAGAACCATCATGCCTTTTTATGCACTAAATCTCGAAAATATCTTCGACTACATCAAATCTCGTCCCGCTTTGGCCGATTTCTTTCCGGCGGATGCCGATTTAGCCATTCGCGAAGTTGGAGATGGCAATCTGAATTTTGTCTACATCATTGAAAACAAAGCAGATGCCAGCAATGCCATGGTCATCAAGCAGGCGCTACCCTACTTGCGGGTCGTAGGCGAATCGTGGCCCCTAACGCAAGAACGGGCCCGCTACGAATCGCAGGCCTTGCGTGAGCACAACAAGGCTGCACCGGGCCTGGCTCCCCAGCTTTATGACTACGATGACGAAATGTCCACCATTGCCATGGAGTTTCTGGGCAGCCACGCCATCATGCGGCATCCCATGATTGCCCGCCAAAAATTCCCCAAATTTGCGGATCACATCTCCACCTTTTTAGCCCGCACCCTCTACTTCACCTCCGATTATTATTTGAGCGGGCCAGAAAAGAAGCAATTGCAGGCCCAGTTCGTCAATGAAGAGCTGCGTAAATTGCAGGAAGACTTTGTTTACACCAATCCTTACAAAGAATCGGAAGAAAACAACTGGAATCCGCTGGTGGATGATGAGGTGCAGGCTGTACGCGCCGATGCCGCACTAAAACTAGAAATTGCTGCCATGAAGGATAGCTACATGAATCATGCCGAGGCGCTGATTCATGCCGACCTGCACACCGGTTCCATCATGCTCAACACCGAAGATACCAGGGTCATCGACCCCGAGTTTGCTTTTGTGGGGCCCATGGGCTATGATATTGGTGCAGTCTTGCAAAACCTGGTGCTCAACTATCTCTCGCATTATGCGCACACGCCCGACCCCGAGGCCCGCGCCGATTACCAAAACTGGATTCTGGAGACCATTCGCGAAATCTGGACGCAGTTCGCCCAAAAATTTGAACAGGTATGGGTCGAAAACGTGCGCCCGGACAGCGAACTCATGCCTCTGGGCTACTGGGATTTCCCGGGCGGCCAGGAAGCCTTTGCCCAGTACCGCGCCCGCACCATCCAGCACATTCTGGAAGACACCGCGGGGCACGGCGGCGTCAAATTCCTACGTCGCATGATGGGCATTGTCAGCGTCCCCGATATTTCCAGCATCGAAGACCCGGCCAAACGGGCCATTGCCGAGCGGGCTGCTATCCGCATTGGCAAGCGCTGGATCATGGAACGCAAAGCTGTCACCAGCATCGATGATCTCATTGCCATAGTCAAAGAAGAAACCAAAGACATCAGCATTTAATTCTTTCGCCTCGGGCGCTGCCTGCGGCGTTACCAACACTCATTACCACTCAGGAGGTTCTCCCAATGGATTGGGGAATGCAAAACCGTTTTAATAGCGTTATCAATCAAGAAAGTGGCAAAACCATCTTTTTCGCTGTGGATCATGGCTACTTCATGGGCCCCACCACCGGTCTGGGCGATATGCGCAAAGCTATCAACCCTGTGGCCAATTATGCCGATGCGCTCATGCTCACCCGTGGCGCACTGCGCACCTCGGTAGATCCCAGCTTCAACAAACCCATCGTCTTGCGTGTTTCCAGCGGCACCAGCATCCTCAACGAGGATTTGCTGCACGAAGGCATCTCTGTCAGCATCGAAGAAGCTATCCGCATGAATGCGGCCATGGTGGCCTTTTCGGTGATGGTGGGCACGCCCAGCTCTGAGCGAGACACCGTTTTGGGCATGTCCAAGGTCATCGACGAAGCGGAACGCTACGGCATTCCTACCCTGGCTGTCACCGCGGTGGGGCGTGGCCTGGATCGCGACGCTCGTTACCTGAGTCTGGCCACCCGCATGTGCGGCGAGCTGGGCGCGCGCATGGTCAAAACCTACTTCTGCGAAGATTTCGAGAAGGTCGTGGCCGCGTCGCTGGTTCCCGTGGTCATTGCCGGTGGCAAGAAAATCCCGGAAAAAGATGCCCTGACCATGGCTTATCGTGCCATTCAGGCGGGCGCTACCGGTGTCGACATGGGCCGCAACATCTTCCAGTCGGAAGACCCGGTGGCCATGATGCAGGCAGTGGCCGCAGTGGTTCACAAAGGCGCAACAGTCAACGAAGCTTACGAGATGTTCCTCGACCTCAAAGCGTAAGATTGAGGCTCAGCTCAGCAAAAGGTCATGCCCCAGGGCGTGGCCTTTTGATTGAATCTTGCTGGGCTCAACTTATAAAAGGATGACTGATATGCGAGTAGCAATGTATTATCGAAATAGCGATATCCGCCTGGAAACGTTACCCAAGCCCACCATCGGCCCGGGCGAAGCGTTAATCAAGGTGCGGGCCAGCGGCATTTGCGGCTCCGATGTCATGGAATGGTATCGCATCAAAAAAGCCCCCATCGTGCTGGGCCATGAAGTCACCGGCGATATCGTTGAATTGGGCGAAGGCGTCGAGGGCTTCGAGATTGGGGATCGTGTGGTTTTCACCCATCATGTTCCCTGCAACAACTGCTATTATTGCCAGCGCGGCGAGCATTCCTTGTGCGAAACTTTGCACAGCACCAAGTTTTATCCCGGTGGCAATGCCGAATTTGTGCGCATGCCCAAACTGAACATCGACAAAGGTGGCATGTTGCGTCTGCCCGACAATCTTTCTTACGACGACGGCACCTTTATTGAGCCGTTGGGGTGTGTGGTGCGAGGCATGCGTAAACTGGCTATTCAGCCGGGAGATAGCGTGCTGGTGCTAGGCAGTGGGCTTTCGGGTCTGCTAAACATCAAAGCTGCCATTGCCATGGGCGCTGGCCGCATTGTTGCCACCGATATTAGCGACTATCGACTGAATGCCGCCCGGGCCGCGGGGGCCGAAGTGGCCATCAATGCCCTGGAGGAGAAGGATGTGGTGGCCGCGGCCAAAGCTGCCAATGATGGCCGCGGATTTGATATTGTCATCGTTTGCACCGCCGCGCCCATGGTCTTCAACCAGGCCATGCAGGCTGCCGATAAAGGGGCCACAGTCTTGCTTTTTGCCATCAACACGCCTGGAACCGAGCTGCCCTTTGAGCCCTACGCGCTGTACAGCAAAGGCGTGACGCTCACCTCCACCTACGCCGCGGCCCCCCGAGATTTACGCGAGGCCATGACCCTCATCGCCTCGGGCCGTGTTGAGGTTGCCAGCCTCATCACCCATCATTTACCCCTGGCCGAAACGCAAAAAGGCTTTGAGATGACCGTGCGGGCGGAAAATTCTTTGAAAATCATCATCGACCCTACTCGTTAAGTAGCTGCGTATTTGAAACTTGAGAAAAGCGCTGTGCATTCAGACGAACATGGACGAAGATTGACGACTATAGACGATGGTTCGCTTCGTTCGCCTTTGTCTTTTCGTCTATCTTCGTCTGATGAGTTGTAATCGTCTACAAGACTCATTTTAAGTTCATACCATTAACGACTTAGGTGGGTGATGCCATGAAGATTGAAATGTAATGGTCATCGCCATCCACCCGGCCTATCAGCCCCTGAAATCCAGTTGAGCCAAAGTTATTTGACCTTCATGGCCTTGTTTGGCAACGCGATCAAGATAAAAATGGAGGAAAGGATGAACGTAGAGGCGCTAAAATCGTCCATCTTCCTCTATTTCGGTCTACATTCGTCCTTCCCTGGTAGCAAAAAGTCCCGTTTCACCTCCTCACGCTTCATTCGAGAGTATCATGTCAAAACTCATCATCATTGGCCCTAACGATCCTGCACTGGATGCTTTGGACGTGGCGCTGCACGCCCGCGCCGACCTGAATGCCGAGTTGCGTATCATTCCCTGGCCCGAGTACCGCGACACCTTGATGGCTGGTCTGACCGCGGATGAGAGTCCCTGGCAGGCCGCTTTTGTGCCGGGTCACATCTGGCTGCCCGAATTGGCGCATCGTGGGCTGCTGGCGCGCCTGGGCCCGATTGTGGACGAGACGCCTGAGGATGTGCGGGCTGTGTACGATGCGGGGGACATCATTCCCGCTGTGGCAGCCGAGTGCCAATATGAGGGTGACGATTATCTCTTGCCCCTGTTCACTGATGGACATATCCTGTTTTATCTGCAGGACTGCTTTGATTTTGGCGAGGATGACGTGCCCATCATCGCCACCCAGGATATTGCTGATTTAGCCCGAAAAGCGCATCATCCCCCCAAACATGCTGGCTTGGCCCTGAAAGCGGATGTCAGCGAAATTTTTACCGACTGGTTGCCTTACCTGTGGGAAGCAGGGGGGCACATTTTTGACGACGCCGGGCGGCCCGATATTGCGAACCCTGCTAACATTGCGGCGCTTATTTATTATTGCTCGCTGCAAGTTACTGCCGTGCCCGAAAGCCCTCGCTATGGAAATGCTGAAATTGCCCAAGCCCTGCGCCACGGCTCCGCAGCACTCATCGCAACCTGGGGCGGGCAAGCAGCTCCCATTTTTCTGGATACGTCTGCACCTTCTCGCCAGCAATATCGGGCCGCCGTTTTTACCACACCGTGGAATGCCACTTGGGGTGTAGGCATTCCCGCCAATCAGGCAACGCCGCAGCAACAACGAGCTCTTTCGGCCCTAATGCAAAGCATGGGCCCGGACACCGATGCTGCCATCATTACCACCGCGGGCAGCCCCGTGCGCGCCAGCACCTACACGCCCGAGGCCCGGGCCCGCTATCCCTGGCTGGCCGCGCAGCAAGTCATGCTTGAGCGTGCCAAACCGCTGCCCGCTGACCCTCGTCTGGGTCTCTTCCTTGGCGACTTGTACACCTTTGTGCACAAGGCCTTCACGGGTGAGATGAGCCCGGAGGCTGCATTGCAGGCCGCACAAGCTCGGGCGCTGGCTGTGTTGTAAAGATGGGGGTAGGGTTCACAGTTCACAGTTCACGGTTCAAGGTTTGGGGTTCAAGGTTTGGAGGTTGGGCGCGGGCGGCGGGGTGGCGGGGCTTGGAGGGGATTTGGAAATTCAGGGGAGATTGGTGGCGGTTGAGCGGGCGCCTTTGCCCCCCTCCCGGCCTCCCCCCGTTTCGGCTGGGCCTCACGGTGGGAGGAGCTGGTGGTTTGCCGCGGATTTGACGGAAGACCGGGGACGGAGGACGGCTCAGCCGCACGGGCGCACGGGGAGGCCG
>Ga0256914_1003832_pt1 | contig 11660 bp, 13 predicted proteins | sample HulkmetaG_FD_191571 | JGI IMG/M metagenome (GOLD analysis project Ga0256914, IMG submission 191571) | Hydrothermal chimney microbial communities from Main Endeavour vent field at the Juan de Fuca Ridge, Pacific Ocean - Hulk | ecosystem: Environmental > Aquatic > Marine > Hydrothermal vents ...
AAGTGACCATCGCTTTGTTGGCCATGGCGCTGCATCGTATAGGGGTGGACGCCCGCTCCTATACCGGCGGCCAGGTCCATATCCGTACCGACAGCGCTCACAGCAAAGCACGCATCATGGACATCGACGGTACCCGGGTGCGCGCCGACCTGGAAGCGGGGCGCGTGGTGGTGGTGGCCGGCTTCCAGGGCGTGGACGAGACCGGCGCCATCACCACCCTCGGCCGGGGCGGCTCGGACACCACCGCGGTGGCCATGGCGGCGGCGCTCAAAGCGGACGAATGTCAGATCTACACCGACGTGGACGGTGTCTACACCACCGACCCGCGTGTGGAACCCAAGGCCCGCCGTCTCGACCGCATCACTTTCGAGGAGATGCTGGAGATGGCCAGCTCCGGCTCCAAAGTGTTGCAGATCCGCTCGGTGGAGTTCGCCGGCAAATACAACGTGCCCTTGCGGGTCCTGTCGAGTTTCGAAGAGGGCGAGGGGACGCTCATCACCCTTGAAGAGGACGAGAACGTGGAGCAGGCAAAAATTTCTGGCATCGCCTTCAGCCGCGACGAGGCCAAGCTCACCATCCGCGGGGTACCCGACCACCCCGGCGTGGCTTACCAGATCCTCGGTCCCATCGGGGAAGCCAACATCGAAGTGGACATGATCGTCCAGAATATCGGCAAGGACGGCACCACGGACTTCACCTTCACTGTGCACCGCAACGACCTCGATCGTGCGCTCAGGATCCTGAAGAAAACGGCGGAAGAGCTGGGCGCCCGCGAGGTAGAGACGGACGACAAGATCGTCAAGATCGCCCTGGTGGGTGTCGGCATGCGTTCTCATGCCGGCATCGCCAGCACCATGTTCAAAGCCTTGGCCGACGAGCGCATCAACATTCAGATGATCTCCACTTCGGAGATCAAAATCTCCGTCATCGTGGATGAAAAATATCTAGAGTTGGCCGTGCGCACCCTCCATGACGCCTTTGGGCTGGATCAGGCCGGAGAATGAACCCCCCCAAACCCTGTACCTGGCATGGGAAAGGTGTTCAACGGATCTGTAGAATGAAAAAAAATCCATGACTATAATCAATCATTGTCCAGGCTTGGTTTGGTGCTTCCGGGGCCATGGGAAAGGTCGAAGGAAGCGTTTGGGAAAGGCAGACGAGGAGTAACCACTCATGTTGATTTTGACCCGCAGGGTCGGTGAGACCCTGATGATCGGTGATGATGTCACCGTCACCGTGCTCGGCGTGAAAGGAAACCAGGTTCGCATCGGGGTCAACGCCCCGCGCGACATTTCGGTTCATCGTGAAGAGATCTACGAGCGCATCAAGGCGGAACAGCTCGCAGGCGCGGCCGACACATCTCCCGACGATTCGGGCGCTTGATGTTGGCAAATTGGTATCGGGACCGCTAGAATGGCGCACCTGATGCTGGTGCCGGTGCTGGCCCGGTCATTCCATGGAGAGCTGGCCGAGTGGCTGAAGGCGCACCCCTGCTAAGGGTGTATGGGTTAACGCCCATCGAGGGTTCGAATCCCTCGCTCTCCGCCATTGTTGCTTTATCCTTGTAACCCATAGAAAAATTGATGCGCGAGGGACCTGTTCCCGCATCGCCGCGGCGATTCGGCCCGCTTCAACGTTCGGCGTACGCCTGCTTCCTTGCGCAAAGATGAGCTTTCCGCTCGCTTCCCTCGTCTCATAGCAGGACTTCTCAATTGAGCATGGGGTCCTGTTTGCATTTTCTGCATGGCAAAAGGCTGAGCCTGCGCGATGGGAAAACGCCTCGGATCGGGGTTTTGTAGACTTTGTATACCCAGGGTGGCGACCGTTGCCGTTGCGGGGCCGATTTTCTCGGCCAGTTCCTGGCACACTGCCCCTGGATTCGAGCGATCCGCATCGGGGCTCGGAATTCAAGGGCGAGTTCGATTAGGCCTGCCAGGCGGCACGGATCGCCCTCTATGTGCCGCCCCCGAAACGCCCACAGCGCAACGGCGGCGTGGAACGGGCCAACGGCATCCGGCGCTATGAGTTCCATGCCGGTTACCCGCTGCCGACGACCATCCGGGAACTGCGACCCCTGGTCCAGTGGTGGGAACAGGTCTACAACCTGCTGCGACCCCATCAGGCATTGAATCAGAAAACACCGGCCGAGCATCTTCAGGCTGCCGGAGTAGAGGTCCCCGACGTCTCGGTGTCTCAGATGTATTGAACCAGGACATCCAGTTGACAAACCCGGTATCAGGCCGCAAAATCTGCACCCCACGCGCCCGTAGCTCAGCTGGATAGAGTACCTGGCTACGAACCAGGTGGTCGGAGGTTCGAATCCTTCCGGGCGCGCCATGCAGTCGAAAAGCTCACCATCGGGTGGGCTTTTTTCATGCCTTTCTGGCAAAAAGGATTCGAACCTCCGACGAAATCAAAAGGCTCGGTTCGACGTGCATCGAAGGCGCTCAGAGCGCGTGTGTCACGCAAACCATCTTTTCGGGCATGACCGAAGTTGGGCCTGCCGAAAGTGGTGGGCCTTTTTCGTTTCTGGGCCGGGTTGAGTCCGGTTCTGGTGTTGGGCGTGTCGGTTGGAGTCGACATGGCGATTGCGCCAGCAAAGGAGTCGTCTTCAAACCGCGGGCTTCCAGCGGAAACAGCGATACGTTTCTCGCTATACTGCGTGCAAATGCCACCAACGCATCGATAGCATGAGTGACGAAGATCTCGAAGCCCTTGCCGGTTGTTACCGGGAAATCCTCACCCGGGTGGGTGAAGATGTCTCCAGGGAGGGGCTGCTGCGTACCCCGGAGCGGGCGGCCAAGGCCATCGAATTTCTCACCCAAGGCTACGATCAATCGTTGGAAGAGATCGTCAACGATGCGGTGTTCCCCTCGGACAATGACGAAATGGTCATCGTCAAGGACATCGAGCTCTATTCCTTGTGTGAGCACCATATGTTGCCTTTCATTGGCAAGGCGCATGTGGCTTATCTCCCGGACGGCAAGGTGTTGGGGTTGTCAAAGGTGGCTCGCATCGTGGACATGTACGCCCGACGGCTTCAGATCCAGGAGCAGCTCACCACTCAGATCGCCTTGGCCATCGAACGGGTGATCGGCGCCAAAGGGGTGGGGGTGATCATCGAGGCCGCTCACCTATGCATGATGATGCGTGGCGTGCAAAAGCAGAACTCGGTGACCACCACATCCATGATGCTTGGCACCTTTAGGGAGAACCAGAGCACCCGGGAAGAGTTTCTCACCCTCGTCAAGCTGCGATGATCACCATCCGAATCAAAGATCTGCGGTTGCGCACCTATGTCGGTTTCAACGACGAGGAGCAGAAAAAGCGCCAGGACGTGGTCATCAACGTCACCTTTCGGTATCTCGCCGACGAGGCGGCGCAATCCGACGATGTCCGTTTCGCTGTGAACTATCGCACCATCACCAAGGAGATCATCGAAAGGGTGGAGGGAGGACGTTTTCTGCTCTTGGAACGTTTGGCCGTGGAGGTGCTGGATTTGGTCATGGCCGATGAACGCATCCTGGAAGCGGAGGTGGAGGTGGACAAGCCCCACGCGCTGCGTTTTTCCGATTCGGTTTCGGCGGCGGTCAGTGCCCGGCGTGGTGTAGCATGAAGACGGGCTTGTTGATCAAGGTGTCGTTCTGGCTGGTGGTCATCGGACTGTTTGCCTTGTTGACGCCCAATCCAGCTTGGCCGGAATGGCTGGCGCGCATGACTTTGTCCACCGGCATCGCGCTGGCGCTCACCACCTTGGTGGTGCGGTATCGGGAATCCCGCAAGAAGCGTTGAATCAGCCGGTGGTCTGACGGCGGCGGTAGTCTTCCACCACCTGCTGCATGCGCTCGGCATCGAAAGGGCGCAGACCGGAGAGCACCATCTTCTTCACACCGTGGCCTACGATTTCATTGCCGTCCTGAAGACGAAATTCCAAAGCCACCCGTCCCCGTTTGCCTTCGACCTGTAGCCGGGTTCCAGCCGGCTTCAACTCGGGATCGGACAGATCGAGCCGGTCCAGATGGATTTCCATGCTTTCATAGATGATCAGGGGGCGGTCCGGGTTGATCATCACCCCATCCCGTTCCATGAGAGGCACCAGGATATGGGGGAACGCTTGGCCGGAGAAGGCCACATAGACCTTGACCAGTTTTTCGATGACATCGGGGTCGCTGGTGTGGGCGCCGCTTCTTTCCAGATGAAGATAGTCCTTGCCGTTTTCGCCACGGATGGTGATTTCATCGTCACCAGAGTCAGGGAAGATGAGAGGGATGGTGTCGTTGACCATTCCCGAGAAACGGAAAGTCATGTGCTGGTTCAAGCCATAGCGATCCAGAACCAGACCAAAGAGCAGGTCGCCGGGAACGCAGAAGCGTTTCGAGTCGACGTCGTGGATGGGGTTGAAATCGTTGGCGACCTGTTTGGCGAAATCACTTGCTTGCTGGCGGGACACCAGCACCCGGTCGTTGTTAATTCGATAGTAATTTTCGAGTATCATGCGGGCATCCAGAAATTCGGCCCAGAGTGTATCAGGAAAGCCGTTTTGTTTTCAGCCCTGTTCAACAGGCGGCCTCCACTGGATGAAAATGCCATCCGATGGCTCTTCGAGGGCTATGGATGGGCTTTCAGGAACTTTTCTCCCAGCATCTTTTACTTACAGACCCGCTTGGTTCTGGCCGATGGGCGGCACTATCCAGATAGGGTGCGCAGCATTCAGGGTACGGCCGAACTGGTGTTTCAACGAACTGCAGAATACGCCGGCATGTCTCACTGGCCATGGCAGGTGGTGGAGTCCACCCATTATCAGCCGCGTGAGCCCGTGGCATTGCCGAGAGAAGGGGGCCAGGCGTTCAAGGGCAGCCATCGGCTGAGGTTGAGGCATCCATTGCCGGTGACTTACGAAGCGGGGCTGGTGGGCAATCTGGAAGCTCTGGTGGCGCGTTTTTCGCATACACTCGCCGATTACCTCATTCGTACCCTAGTGGAGCTGCCGCCAGGCGGGGCTTTGCGCTGGTCTCAGGGCATCGATCTGCTCACCGTGTTCATGGGTTTCGGCGTGGTTCAGGCCAACAGCCAACCGCTGTTGCAAACCGGGTCCGTAGACGAGCAGGACGAAAGGGCGCATATGAGCCGCTGGGACCTCCTTTATGCCTTGGCCATATTCTGCGTCCTCAAGGGAATTCCTCGTAGAGAGGTCACGCCCCATCTCAAACGCCCGTTGCGCAGTTTTTTCTCGCGCGCCATGGCCGACGTGGTGGTGCGTCGTGCCGAACTCAAGATGCTGGGTGAGTTGAGCGAGCCGGCCGCTGACCGCAGTTTTGCTTGAACAAAAAGGTGGCGACCCGTGGGTCGCCACTCAAGGTCCACCGGAAAAGGCCGGACTTTTCACCCAACCGCGGGTGAGTTTGCCGTGCCGGTTTCGAAGTGTCCTTGACGGCGGTCATGACTTTATGTGCAAAGAAAAAGGGCGGCTTTCGCCGCCCTGTGGAATCCGCAAGGCGAGCGCCTTACTCTTCTTCCGTTCCGGGCGTGTCCGGCTCGTAGCCCTCGGGCAGCTGATGGGCGATGCCCTTGTGGCAGTCGATGCAGGTCCAGTTGTTTTCGATGGCTTCTTCGTGGCGGTCCGCAGCACGGCTCTCCTGGCGGTCGAAGTCCATCGACTCGAAGTGGTGGCAGTTACGGCACTCGCGCGAGTCGGTGTCTTTCATGGCTTTCCATACGTGTTGCGCCAGCTGCAGCCGTTTGGCCTCGAACTTCTCAGGAGTGTCCACGTCCTTCACGATGAAGTGGTGGTACAGCTCGTTGGTGGCCTTGATCTTGCGGATCACCTTGTAGATCCATTCCTTGGGTACGTGGCAGTCGGGACAGGTGGCCCGAACGCCGGTGCGGTTGGTGAAATGGATGGTGTCCTGCAACTCCTCGTAGGGGGTGTCTCGCATTTCGTGGCACGAGATGCAGAACTCTTCCGTGTTGGTCAACTCCAGGGTCCAGTTGAAGGCGCCCCATAAGGCGATACCCAGGAAGATGCCGACGATGAGGATGGACAAGGTGCCCTTTTTCTGCCCGTTGGTCATGGTCTGTTTTTCCGGTTAAGTGAAATAGTTGAACGAATGGGCCGCCTCCCGCGAAGGAGAGAGCGGCCCGCCAGCGACATTATATTATTTCAATCCGACAAACTCATTCTTTACCAGGGGCTTCGCATCCACCTGGGGCGCATGGCACTGGGTGCAGAAATAGCGCCGGCTGGAGATGTGGTCCAGCTTGGTGCCGTCGCGCGCGATGAAGTGGCTCTCGCCCACCAGCGGCGCTTTCTCCTTCTTGTAATTCTTCTTGTCGTGGCACTTCATGCAGCCGTTGTTCTTGAGGGTGATGCGGTATTTGTCGATTTTGTGGGGAATCATGGGCGGCTGCTGCTTGTAGGAGCGCTCGAAACCACCCTCTTGAGAGACGATCTTGGCCCGCATGGGCTTGAGCGAGGGGGCTTCGATGTCCGCGCCGCGCAAGGATGCCAGCTTCTCGCTGGCCACGGCGGTGGTCCCCATGGTGATGATCAGGCTGGTGGCCGCAATGGCTGCTGCAATGGTCTTTTTCATCTTCATCTCCATCAACTCGTATAACTTGGGTTGGAACATCAGGAACCTGTTGTGGACAACGGGTCCGGCGCTTTCGCGCCGATGACGGGATTGCGGGCATAGCGGCTGCCGAAACGGAAGACGTCTTTGGCACAGACGTCGATGCAGCGGCCGCAGTTGGTGCACTGGTTGGCGGTGATCACGGGGCCGATGCCCTTCTCGGCGCCCTTGAGCGCGGGACGGATCACCTGGGGTTCGGGGCAGACGTTGAAGCAGTCCATGCAGTCGTCGCAAGCGTCCCGCTTGTCGGCCACCACGCGCAGTGGCGCCCAGGTGCTCATCAAGCTGTAGAAGGCGCCCACGGGACAGTAGTGGCCGCACCAGCCGTCCCGCGCAACGAACAGGTCGAACAGAAAGATCGCCAGAATGAGGATCCATGCCAAGCCGACGCCGAATAGCAGGGCGCGTACGGTGATGGTGACCGGGTTGACCAGCTCCCAGACGATGCTGCCGGTGATGGCCGATAGAACGAAGGTGAGCCCCAGGATCCAGTAACGGGTGCTGCGCGGGGTCTGGCTGGAGCCACGCAGCCCCAGCTTGCGCCGCAACCAGCCGGCGGTGTCGGTGACGAGATTGACTGGACAGACCCATGAACAATAGACGCGCCCGCCCACCAGACTGTAAAAGAGCACCACGATGGCCACGCCCACCAAGGCGATGGTTTCGGGCACCACGCCGCCCATGAGGGCCTGCAACAACACATAGGGGTCGGTGAGCGGCAATGTTTCCAACGTCAGGCTGTAGGAGAGGTTGCCCTTGACCAGCCACACGCCGAACCACGGACCCAACCCAAAGGCCAGGATGATGCCGATCTGGCTCAAACGGCGGAGCAGCAGCCACTTGTTGGCGCGCAACCATCCCTTGGCGGCCACCGCTTCCTTGCCGGCATCACGTGGTAGGTTGGCCATTATTGACCCTCCCTTTTCCGGTTGAGGGTATCGAGCGGATTGGCGGGGAAGGGCGAATCCGCAGGTGCTTGAGCTTTCTGCTCGATGATCAGTCCTTCGCCCTGGAGTTCGTAGCGCACCCCTTCCGGCAGGTTGTACTGGTGTTCGATGTCGGGCGTGACCAGGGACTTGCCCGCTTTTTCCTTCTCTTTCCAGCCGAAGCGGTAATGGTGTCCCAACTCACCCTTGGCCATGTGGATGGGAAACACCTTGATGGCCGCCACTTCCAGGATGCAGGCTTTTTCGCACAGGCCGCATCCGGTGCATGCGTCGGAGTGGACCACCGGGATGAAGAGCGCGTGTTTGCCGGTGCGCTTGTTCGGTTGATAATCCAGGGTGATGGCCTTGCCCCGGATGGGACAGATGTTGAAACAGACCTCGCATCTGAGCCCTTGAAAGGCTATGCAGTTTTCTTGATCGACGACTACGGCCAGGCCCATGCGTGCATCCTCGATGTTGGTCAACGAATGGTCGAGGGCGTTGGTTGGGCAGGCCTTCACGCACGGAATGTCCTCGCACATCTCGCAAGGACCGGTGCGGGCGATGAAATAGGGTGAACCAGTGGGTATGTCATCCCCGAGCTGGCCCAGGTACAGAATGTCGTAAGGGCAGTCTCGGACACATAGGCCGCATCGGATGCAGGCGCTGAGAAACTCCTCCTCGGGCAGGGCGCCGGGCGGCCGGATGGCCAGCGGAGGCAGCGCATTGGCGCGCTGGGCGTAGAACCCCAACCCCACGCCCATCAAGCCCACGCTGCAGGCGGTCTTGAGCGTAGTGGAGAGGAATTGACGGCGGCTGATGCCTTTGTGCTTGGTGTCCTTCTCTGCCATGGCTCTTCAAGAATGGAGAGGGAAAAGGCCCGCCCCGCAGGGCGGGCCGATCATCGGCTCAAGCCTTCATGACGCGCACGGCGCACTTCTTGTAATCCGTCTCCTTGGAGAGCGGATCCGTGGCGTCCAAGGTCAGTTTGTTGACCAATCGGCCGGCGTCGAACCAAGGGATGAAGATCAACCCCTCGGGGGGCTGGTTCCGTCCCCGGGTCTCCACCTTACAGATGATCTCGCCCCGACGGGACTGGATCTTGGCCTTGCTGCCGTTGCGCAGCTTGTACTTTCGGGCGTCCTTCTTGTTCATGTAGACCACCGCTTCTGGAACCGCGCGGAACAGCTCGGGAACACGGCGGGTCATGGAGCCCGAATGCCAGTGCTCGAGCACCCGGCCGGTGCAGAGCCACAGCGGATACTCCTTGTCTGGGCTCTCGGCCGGCGGCTCGTAGGGCGCGAAGATGATGTTCGCCTTGCCGCCGTTCTTCTTGTGGTTTCCGTAGAAGTACACCTCGCCTTTCTTGGCATTAGGGTTGTACTTCGCTACATAGGGGTCATATCCCTCGCGGAAACGCCACAAGGTCTCTTTGCCGTCGACCACGGGCCAGCGCAGACCGCGGACCTTGTGGTACATGTCGAACGGCGCCAGGTCGTGGGCATGGCCGCGCCCGAACTTGGCGTACTCTTCGAACAGCCCCTTCTGGACATAGAAGCCGAAGTGGGCCGACTCGTCGTTTTCGTACTCGTTGCCGCGGTCGTCCTTGATCTTGCCTTCGAACGGATATTTGTTGACCTCTCCGTTCTCGTAGAGGATTTCGTACAAGGTCTTGCCGCGGTATTCGGGCGCCTTGGCGAGAAGCTCTTCGGGCCAGACCTCCTCGACCTTGAAGCGCTTGGAAAACTCCATGATCTGCCAAAGGTCGGATTTGGCCTCACCCGGCGCCTTCACTTGCTGACGCCAGAATTGGGTGCGCCGCTCGGCGTTGCCGTAGGCGCCCTCTTTCTCGACCCACATGGCGGTGGGCAACACCAAGTCGGCTGCCTGGGCCGACACCGTGGGGTAGGGATCGGACACCACGATGAAGGCATTGGGATTGCGCCAACCGGGATAGGACTCCTCGTTCATGTTGGCGGCGGCCTGCATGTTGTTGTTGCACATCTGCCAGTAGCAGTCGAGCTTGCCGTCCTTGAGCATGCGGTGCATGAGCACGGCGTGATAACCCACCTTGCCGGGGATGGTGCCTTCCGGCAGCTTCCAGATCTTCTCGGCGATGTCGCGGTGGGCTTTCTTCTTGACCACCAGGTCGGCCGGCAAGCGGTGGGCGAAGGTGCCCACTTCGCGCGCGGTGCCGCAGGCGGAGGGTTGCCCGGTGAGCGAGAAGGGGCTGTTGCCGGGCTCGGAGATCTTGCCCATCAGCAGGTGGACGTTGTAGAGCAGGCCGTTCACCCAGACGCCGCGGGTGTGCTGGTTGAAGCCCATGGTCCAGTAGGAAGCCACCTTCTTCTTGGGGTCGGCATAGACCTTGGCCAGCCGCAGCAGCTTATCCTTGGGCACCCCGGAGAGCTTGGAGGCGTACTCCAGTGTGTAGGGCGCCACCGACTTGGCGTACTCCTCGAAGGTGATCTTGGTCAGCTTGCCCTTGCCGCGGTTCTTGGCCTTCTTCTCCCGGGGATCTTCCGGACGCAGGCCGTAACCGATGTCGGTGGGCGTCTTGTTGAACTGGACGTGCTTTTCGATGAACTCCTTGTTGTACGCCTTGTTCTGGATGATGTAGTTGGCGATGAAGTTGAGGATCGCCAGGTCGGTTTGCGGCTTGAAGATGATGTCGTTGTCCGCCAGCTCGAAGCACCGGTTGCGGAAGGTCGAGAGGACGTGCACTTCGCAGCCGGGCTTGGTCAGGCGGGTGTCGGTGAGCCGCGACCAGAGAATGGGGTGCATTTCGGCCATGTTGGAGCCCCAGAGCACGAAGACGTCAGCGTGCTCGAGGTCGTCATAGCACCCCATGGGCTCGTCGATGCCGAAGCCGCGGATGAATGCGCCCACGGCCGAGGCCATGCAGTGGCGGGCGTTGGGGTCCAGGTTGTTGGACCGGAAGCCGGCCTTGTACAGCTTGGAGGCGGCGTAACCTTCCCACACGGTCCACTGGCCGGAGCCGAACATGGCCACGCGCGAGGTGAGTTTGTCCACCGGCTTGCCCTTGTTCTCCTCCATGCTGCGCTTGATGGCCGCTTTCCATTTCTCGGCCATGATGTCGAACGCTTCGTCCCAGCTCACCGGCTCGAAGTCGCCGTTCTTGTCGTACTTGCCGTTCTTCTTACGCAGAAGCGGCTGCGTGAGCCGGTCCTGGCCGTACAGGATCTTGGGCAGGAAGTAGCCCTTGATGCAGTTCAGGCCCTTGTTCACCGGTGCGTCGGGGTCGCCCTGGCTGGCCACCACCTTGCCGTCCTTGACGCCGATCAGCACGCTGCAGCCGGTGCCGCAATAGCGGCAGGCCGCCTTGTCCCAGCGCACGCCGTCGTCTTCGCCGGCGAGTGCGGTCTTGCTGGCCGGCAGGGTCACGCCAGCGGTGGCCGCGGCGGCCGCGATGGCGTTGCTCTTGATGAAGTCTCGTCTAGTTAAGCTCACGGATTACCTCCTCGTTAAGATCATCCCCACCGTAGTGGTAAATCAGGGTTGCACTGACTACGCCCTCGATATCGTGAAAGCTCATCATGGTGTCGCTGGCGTTGCTCTCGTCGGTGTCTTCCACCGTGACGATGAGCTTGCCCTCTTCGACCCCGCCATGAACCTCCACGCCGGGAAGCCGATTGAGCGACTGTTCCACTTCGGGGCCCTTTTCGGGGCGCGTGTGGACGATGAGACTGCACAGGTTCATCGGCACTCCTCGTCGGATGTGTCGTTGGAAATCGTCAGGGAGATGGCGTGCTCGGGACAGACGGCGAAACATTCGCCGCAGCCGTTGCAGGCCGCCTCGTCCACTTCGGGTTCCGCCCGCCCTCCGGTCTGCAAGCGGAAACGGATCGCCTCCGCGTCGCAGGCGTCGCCGCAGGCCCGGCAGACGATGCCGCGTAGACTCAAGCAATGGGGCTCGATGCGGGCCTTCCAGGGCCAGGCGAGAGAAGGGGCGGGCACGGGCGCCGACAGGGCGCCGCGGTCACAGGCTTTCAGGCACTCGCCGCAGAAGTCGCAGCCGGCCTGATCGAAACGCACTTCGGGAAAGCCGCCGGAGCCGCGAACCAGGATCTCGCTCCAGCATGCT
>Ga0256914_1003833_pt1 | contig 11660 bp, 9 predicted proteins | sample HulkmetaG_FD_191571 | JGI IMG/M metagenome (GOLD analysis project Ga0256914, IMG submission 191571) | Hydrothermal chimney microbial communities from Main Endeavour vent field at the Juan de Fuca Ridge, Pacific Ocean - Hulk | ecosystem: Environmental > Aquatic > Marine > Hydrothermal vents ...
TCGCTTATGGCTTCGAATTACTGCCTTGAAAAAGGTGCGTCTTACCACATCACCCTTTTTGTCAAAGCAGATCCGGGCCACCATTGCCAACCTGTCTTTGTCGGGAACAAGACTGCATAAATTATTGGAAAGCTTTTCCGGCAGCATTGGCACCACGGATCCTGGAAAATAGACGCTGGTACCCCGCTCTTCTGCCTCTTTGTCTATGGGAGTGGCCTTTTCTACGTAGTGGCTCACATCAGCTATGGCCACTGTTAAAACATAGCCTGACCTGGTCTTCTTCACGAAAACTGCATCATCAAAATCCTTCGCATCTTCTCCATCAATAGTTACCAGCGGCAGCTGCCGGATATCTTTTCTGCCCTTAAAATCTTCTTCTGAAACCTTGCCTGGCATCTTGGCAGCCTGTTTTTTGACTTCCGCTGGAAACTTGTGCCTCAACTCATATTTATTAATTACTATCTTGGTCTGGACTGAAATATCTTCAGGATCTCCCAACACCTCTGATACCTTGCCTTCTGGATTCCTCGCTCCTTCTGGAAAGGTTTCTATTTCAGCCACGACCACTTGACCATTACGTGCCCGCTTTTGTTTTCCTTTTGGAATAACTATTTCAAATGTGAACCTTTCATCCTCTGGTATTACCACCGAAACTGCTCGTCTCTTATGAAATGTACCAACTACCTTTTTCACACCGCGTTCCAATACCCGCAAAACAGAACCTTCGAGCTTTTTCCCTCTAGCCCCCTCAATGCGGACTATCACCTTGTCTCCGTGAAGAGCACCTTTAAGCTTTCTAGGAGGAATAAATATATCTTCCTTTTCTGGCTGGCCTGGTAACGGCTTTACAAAGCCAAAGCCATCTGGATGGACTGACAAAGTACCCGTTACAAGGCGCATCATCTGGGCCAAACCATACCTGTTTCCTTTTAACAGAACCAACCGACCTTGTTTCAAATAATTTTTTATGAGTTTTTTAGCCCTGGCACGTTCAGAATGAGGGACATTTGAAGCATGCAAAATCTCTCTCAAAAAAAGTGGCCTTCCAGCCATGGTCATGGCTTCGATTATACCAAAGGGATCATCCTTTAGACCTTTGCTATGCAACGTGCTTCTTTCCCTCTTTTTTCTCTTGTAATTTTTCTTTTTCATATTTGGGACTATACGTATGGTGTAATACAGGGTCAAGCGTAAGGGGCTTGTTATATTTAATTATTGGGTAAAAACTATTAATCGGAGTTGATCGAAACGTTTGACATTCTTCTGATAACCCGTTAGAAGACAATGCCGGAGGCCGTGTAGCTATGCCCATAAAGCCTGCTGTGGAGATCAAAAGACTAAAGGCAAAAATAAAAGAACACATTCACCATGTTGTGCCCCAATCCAATATCGATTACTGCCTTACTTGCGGCCTCTGTATCAGCGGATGTCCTGCCACCGGACTGGAAGGCCTTGATCCTAGAAAATTTTTGAGGCTAATAGTCCTTGGCCAAGACAAAGAAATCCTTGAAACTAACTGGATATACTCATGCACCATGTGTGCACGTTGCAAGTATGCGTGCCCAATGGGTATTGATATTGGACGCATAGTGTATGAACTGCGGGGTATGAGGCCCAAGGACAAAAGGCCCCCGAACCTTCAACGCTCTTGCGAACTCCAGAAAAAATCTAACAGTACAGGAATACCAAACGAAGACTTTGTGTGGGTTGTTGGCGACGTGCTCGAAGAAGTTCATCAGAACGAACCTGAATGGGCAGATCTCAAAGCACCAATAGACAAAAAAGGGGCAAAATATTACCTCAATCAGAATGCCAAGGAGCCAACTGTTGAACCTGAGGAAATGGTTCCTTTGTGGAAAATTCTGCACGTTGCAGGAATCGACTGGACATACTCTTCAAAGTGGTGGGATGGTGCTAACTACTGCCTCTTCACTGGAGATCCAGAAGATTGGGAATACACAGTCAGAAAGCAGGCTGAAACCGTGGACAGCCTGGGGTGCCGCTACTATATAAACACCGAGTGAGGCCACATGTTCTTTGCAACCCTGGAAGGGTTGCGACGCTTCAACATTCCACACAATTTTGAATTCGTCAGTATAATCACCTTGTATGCCAATTGGATACGTGAAGGCAGGCTGAAGATCTCTTCAGAGTGGAACCAAAAAGGCCTCAAATTCGCCGTTCAGGACCCTTGCAAACTTGTACGGCAGGGTCTTGGAGACAGAGTGGCAGAAGACCTTCGGTATGTGGTAAAGAGGGTTGTTGGTGAATCAAACTTTGTTGACACATGGCCAAACCGTTCCAACAATTTCTGCTGTGGAGGAGGCGGTGGGGCCATACAGGCAGGATTCACAGAAAACCGCATGAAATACGGAAAGGCGAAATTCGACCAGTTTAACAAGGTGAAACCAGATGTGGTGATAACTCCTTGCCACAACTGCCACACACAAATAATGAACCTTTGCGACTACTATGGCGGCAACTGGAAGACCACCCATTTATGGAACTGGCTGGTGAAGGCTTTGGTAAGGTGACAAGATATCATGGGCAATAAGAAGGGCAGCGTACTAATAGTGGGAGGAGGCATCGCAGGGGTTCAGGCTGCCTTGGATTTAGCAGACAGCGGCTTCTTTGTTCACCTGGTGGAAAGGCAGGCTGCCATTGGTGGAAGGATGTCCCAATTAGACAAGACTTTTCCCACCAATGATTGTTCCGCCTGCATACTCTCGCCGAAACTGGTAGAATGCGGCAGGCACTTGAATATAAACCTACTCACTCTGTCTGAACTTGTAACTCTGGATGGCGAACCAGGAAATTTCAAAGTCACTGTCCTTCAACACCCAAGATATGTCGACCCCAACAAATGTATTGCTTGTGGCCTTTGTGCTGAAAAATGTCCAAAAAAGGTTTTAGACGAGTTCAACCTTGGCTTGAATAGAAGAAAGGCCATATACCTAACCTATCCCCAGGCAGTTCCCTTGAAATATGCCATTGATGAATCTCATTGCATTTACATCAAGAAACCCGGACGGTGTGGTTTTTGTGCCCAGGTGTGTCCTGCAGGGGCAATAAATTTCGAAGATAAGCCTGTAAAGCACGAACTCGAGGTAGGCTCAGTAATCCTTGCCCCTGGCTTTACAGCCTTTGACCCCTCTAGCCTTGATTTTCTTGGTTACAAGCAATTTTCCAATGTTGTCACATCAATGGAATTCGAAAGGCTGTTAAGCCCTTCGGGACCCTGCATGGGTAACCTGGAACGCCCCTCTGACCATACTGAACCTAAAAAAATTGCTTGGCTCCAGTGCATAGGCTCAAGGGACATCAACAGGGCCTGTCATGGTTACTGTTCTTCTGTATGCTGCATGTACGCTATCAAACAGGCAGTCATCGCCAGGGAACATGCCCATAGCCCCCTCGAAGCATCAATTTTTTTTATGGATATGCGGACCCACGGCAAGGAATTCGAGACATATTACAACAGGGCCAAGGAGGAAGGGGTCAAATTCCACAGATCAAGAGTCCACACCATCTTCCCAGGAGACAATGACAACTTGATACTCCATTACAGCGATGAAAGCGGTAACTTGGTGGACGAAGAATTTGACCTAGTTGTACTCTCTGTTGGTCTGGAGCTTGATAAGAGGGGCCTTGGCCTCGTTTCCAAGCTGGACATTGACCTTGACACAGACAACTTTATACAAACTGGCAATTTCCAACCTACAGCCACTAGTAAAAAAGGCGTTTTTGTGTGCGGGGCAGCTTCGGAGCCAAAGGACATTCCCCAATCAGTGGTTGAAGCAAGCGCTGCAGCTCTTGAATGTGAAAAACTACTCTGTGACGCAAGGTGGCAGGATACAAAAGATAAAACATTTCCCGAAGAGCGAGATATTTCTGGGGAACCACCCCGCATAGGCGTCTTCGTTTGCCATTGCGGCATAAACATTGCCGGTGTGATCGATGTAAAGGCTGTGACCGAATACGCCAAAGGTCTTCCTGGTGTTGTTTTTGCACAAGACAACCTCTTTACGTGCTCCCAGGATACCATCAACCAGATGGCAAATATCATAAAACGCGAAAGGCTCAACCGTGTGGTGGTTGCCTCCTGCACTCCACGTACCCATGAGCCGCTCTTTCAGGAAACGCTCAGAGAAGCAGGCATAAACAAGTATCTTTTCGAGATGGCAAACATACGTGACCAAGATTCCTGGGTACACATGAATAGTCCAGACAAGGCCACACAAAAGGCCAAAGATCTCGTACGTATGGCTGTGGCCAAGGTGCGCCAAGACAAGCCCTTGCCTTATAACTCTGTTCCCGTAACCAAGGCAGCTTTGGTGATAGGAGGAGGTGTGGGCGGTATGACAGCAGCCCTGAGCCTGGCGGATCAAGGCTTTCCTGTAACACTGGTGGAAAAAAAAGATTCTTTGGGAGGTCATGCGAAAAAATTATATAGGATTTGGCAGGGAGATGAAGTTGCTCCCTATCTAAAGCAGCTAATTTCCGCTGTGGAAGATCACGAACATATTAGGGTGTGCTGCAACACAACGGTAAAGGACGTAAAAGGATCAGTGGGACGCTTTACCACTGCGCTGTCTGATGGTTCAGAAGTTCAACATGGCGCAACCATCCTTGCAATAGGAGCTGAATCGTATAAGCCCAAAGATTCACGCTGGAATTATCTTTACGGCCAGCATCCAGCTGTACTTACTCTCCTTGAGATGAGCCAGAGATTCATGAACGAACCTGATACATTAAAGCAGCTCAACCAGGCTGTTTTCATTCATTGTGTGGGTTCTAGGATACCTGAACGTCCTTACTGCAGCAGGGTTTGCTGTACCCATGCAATTGACCAGGCCCTGAAGCTGAAAGAACTCAACCCCGATATTGACATTTTCATGCTTTACAGGGACATCCGTACCTATGGGAAACGGGAATGGCTCTATCACAGGGCCAGGGCCGCAGGCATAGTTTTTGTACGCTACGACCTTGAGAACCTTCCAGTTGTGCAAGAGGATGGCCAAAAAATAAAAGTTGAAGCCTATGATCCGATATCGGAGAGGAGCATCATTTTGAATCCAGAGGTGCTGGTACTGGCCACTGCAGTCGTCCCAAGGGGTGATACAGGTGAATTGTCTAAATTCTTCAAATGTGCGGTCAACAGTGATGGCTTTCTTCTGGAAGCACACATGAAGCTGAGACCTGTGGATTTTGCTACTGACGGGATCTTTCTTGCCGGGCTGTGCCATTATCCAAAACCCATGGATGAAACCATTGCCCAGGCCCAGGCGGCTGCCAAGCGGGCTGCTGCCATACTTGCCCGAGATCTGATACCAGCAGAAAGCGTTACTGCTGAAGTCAATCCTAAAAAATGCACCAGATGTTCAGTTTGCACCCACATATGTCCCTATGGCGCTGTTACCCTGTCTGATGAAACAGGCGCAGCAGTAGTGGATGTAAGCCTATGCAAGGGTTGTGGTGCATGCGTAGCAGGTTGCCGTTCAGATGCAATAACGCTTAAAAATCTAGATAACCTTGGCATTATGGAAGAAGTTGAGGCCCTTTTCACAGAATAATTATGAAAGACGATTTCGAACCCAAGATAGTAGCTTTTTTATGCAACTGGTGCTCTTATGCAGGCGCCGATTTGGCGGGTGTTAGCCGTTTCCAATATCCTCCGTCCATTCGGATAATAAGGGTACCCTGTTCTGGAAGAGTAAGTGCCAACATGATACTCCACGCCTTAAAGACTGGGGCAGACGGAATTCTTGTTTCAGGATGTCATCCCGGCGATTGCCATTACATAAGCGGCAATCTTTATGCCAGAAGGCGTTTTGCCTTACTGAAAAATCTACTTGAATTTATTGGCATCGAGCCTGGAAGGGTGAACTTCTCATGGGTATCGGCTTCAGAGGGTGAACAGTTTGCTGAAGTGGTCAATGAAGTGACCCAAAAGGTAAAGGCCTTGGGGCCTGCTAAGAGGCTGGTAAAAGAATGGAACACATGAAAAATATTAACGAATCCATAACCAGCGAGCTGCAACAAAAAGCAGCACAACTCCTGGAGAGTGGCGAGGTCGCTGCATTCATCGGATTTACCAAAGGTTCACATCCCATGGCCACCAGGCCAATAGTAATCAGAAATCCAGAAGATGCCAAAAAACTTGTATGGAACAGCTTCTGCGTGCTCAATCTAGCAAACTATCTGCCTCAAACCTTAAAAAGTGTTGAAAGTGAAAATGGATCAGAAGAAGAAACAAGGAACCATGATTGGCCCAAGGTTGGGATTGCGGCCACAGGATGTTGTTCCAGAAATATTGTTGTACAGGTTCAAGAAAACCAAGTTGACAAAGACCGTATAGTAGTACTGGGAATAACCAGCCGTGGAATGGTAGATAAGAAAAAAGTGGCCTCTAAGGTGCTTGGCAAGGAGATAAGAGAAATTATAGAGTCTGACCACTCCTTAAAAGTTAAGGGGCCAGGGTTTGAGACCGAGATACCCAGATGGGATGTCATACGTGATAATTGCCTGTGCTGTACCAGACCAGAGCCAACCTTCTTTCATTATAAGATAGAGTCTTCTAGCAACGTTGAACGTAGAATAGAAAACCCTTTTTCTCAAGTTGATGAGCTAGAGGCATTAAGTCAAGATGAACGGTGGAAATGGTTCATCCAGGAGATAGATCAGTGCATCAGATGTTATGCATGCCGAAATGTCTGCCCGCTCTGCTACTGCCCTACTTGTTTCGTAGATGATTCAAGGCCGCAGTGGGTTGGCAAATCTGTTGACAAAAGCGACACTGCCATCTTTCATATCCTTCGTGCCTACCATTGTGCAGGACGTTGCACAGATTGTGGGGCTTGTGAAAGCGCCTGTCCCATGGGCATAAAAATGAGGATCTTCACAAAAAAACTTCAAAAGGACGTTTTGGAACTTTTTGGTACAGAGGCCGGGATCGATTTTAATACACCGCCTCCACTCTCGACCTATTCAACTGATGATCCTGAAGATTTTGTAATCGATCTTATAAAAGGCGGACCAAAAATCAAAAAAGGGGCTGGCTCATGAAGGCCGTGATACTTTTTCCAGAACAAATGGACACGTGGATTCAGTCCCTGGCATCAAGTTACCAAGTCTATGGTCCAGTAAGTGTTGATGAAAAACCTGCCGTAACAATCTGGTCAAAAATTGACAGATGGAATAAGCTTTTTTTGGCAGACGGACCGCCTACTTCCTCACCTAAGCATTTTTTCTTCCCTCAGCCTGAAACACTCTTTACCTTTTCAGCAAAATGGAGCGACCCCGAGGCCTTCAAACTCAAGGAGCCTCAAGCATTGCAACTTCCCACCATCCTGGCGGGAGTAAGGCCATGTGATTCCAGGAGCGTAATGCTTAATTCCCTCCCATATAAAAAAGATCCTTATTTCCAAGCTAAAATGGAAGCGATTTCCATAATTGGCCTCACGTGTACTCACCAATGCTCAACCTGTTTTTGCCGCTGGGTAGGTGGTTCACCGCTTTCCACCGATTGCATGGATATTGCCCTTTATCCCCTCAAAAATGATTCAGGATATGTGGCAGAGCCATTGACTCAAAAGGGCAAGAGGCTACTCGAACATGTTAACGAAGCAAGACCTCTGAATGATACCGAGGTACAATTCTTGAAAAAATTGAAAGAAAATGAGGAAACTGAGAAAACGAAAATACCCGAAGCAAGGTCAAGGCTGAAAGAAAAAGAGCTCATGCTCCTTTATGAAGCCCCTTTTTGGCAAAACGTGGCTGAAACATGCATAAATTGTGGAGCATGCACCTTCCTGTGCCCAACCTGTTATTGCTTTGACATTCAAGACGAAACAACCCATGGAAAAGGCCGCCGTATACGCTACTGGGATTCGTGTATGTTTCCACTCTTTACATTGCATGCTTCAGGACACAACCCTAGAGGAAAAAAAATTCAACGCGTCAGAAACCGTTTCATGCACAAGCTGAAATACTTTCCAGACAGATTTGGCCCCATCTCATGCGTTGGCTGCGGAAGATGCATAAAGGAATGTCCTGTAAATATTGACATTCGTGAAGTAATCAGGGAGATGCTGGGAGCGTCATGAATATGAACCCATACAAACCATTTCCAGCCAGAATAACCGACATATTCATAGAGTCAGAGGACGCTACCCTCAAAAGTTTCAAGATTGAGTTTGAAAGCGAAGAAGAATGGCAAAGCTGGAACCATGTCCCTGGCCAATTTGCAATGCTTTCCATTGCAGGCAAAGGGGAAATACCCATCGGCATAGCTTCATCTCCCACTGAAAGAGACGGCCTCTTGTTTACTGTGAACAAGGCAGGAGTGGTGACCACTGCCCTTCACAACATGGATGTTGGAAGCCCAATAGGTGTGAGGGGGCCGCTTGGCAATGGTTTTCCTGTGGACACTGACCTCAAAGGCAAGAACATAGTGATAATAGCCGGTGGATTTGCTTTTACCACGCTCAGGGCAACATTGATATACCTTATGGAACACCGCAGAGATTACGGGAACATAGCCGTCATATATGGCGCTAGAACACCAGGCATGCTCCTGTACAAACAGGAACTCAAAGAATGGCAAAAAAGGGATGATCTCGATGTCTATATTACAGTTGACAGAGAAGCGCCAGGCTGGGATGGATTAGTCGGCTTTGTTCCTGCCATAGCAGGTCGGGTTGCCCCCCAGCCAGAAAACAGCGTTGCCCTCATATGCGGTCCGCCGGTCATGATAAAGTTTACGATGCCGCCTCTTGAAGAAATAGGCTGGAAGGACGAGCAGGTCTATTTATCCCTGGAAAACAGAATGAAGTGCGGGCTTGGAGTATGCGGCCATTGCAATTGCGGCCCGGTGTATGTCTGCGCAGATGGACCAGTGTTCACCAGAGCAGAAGTACAGAAACTCCCAGTTGAATTTTAGACAAGCCCTTCAGACCTTTCGTCGAAAATCTCGGCACTGAAGATGAATATTTGCGTATCAGGCTCCTTCCAGCAGCCTGGATAGAGGCCTGCCTTGACACATGTTTGATCCAAAAAGGTGTAGCGGTCCCAGCCATATTCAGTGGCTACCTGAGGCAGCAACACACCTCTATAGGGTCCTTTGACTATGTAGATTCCATGCACTCCCACCACTATTTGCTCAACATCACTGATCTGTTCTAGCGGCGTCAAAGCAGAAATTTCAATTTCTATCTGATCAAATTCCGATGGATGCAAAGGTTGAAAACGTGGATCATGAAATGCAGCAGACACTGCCATATCTGCCACTGTCTGATACAAAGGTTTATCTGCAAAAAAATTTCCTATGCAGCCCCTCAACTGTCCGTCTTTATGCAAGGTCACAAAAGCGCCACGTCTTTCCAACAGTCCAGGATCGGAAACCAGCGGCAGTTCCAATGGCCGGCCCTCCAATTCGGCCTTTATAGCCTCCCTGGCAAGCCTTAGCAAAAAAACCCGTTCTTTGTGAGTAAGTTTATTTCCTGTCTTCAATTGGATCACCCCCTATCCACATTTTTTTGGGGCAACCAGCTCAAAGCCTCCAGTAGCGGTATGGCTGACCTGCAAAATCAGCCTTAGAAAATAGCCCTTTTACATCTATAATCACACCCCTGTCAGGCGCAAGCAAATCTCTGATTACGGCGGGACCAGCATCTTCGTAATCCCTGTGGGCCACTGCGAGAATTACAGCGTCCAAACCAACTGGCAGCTCTTTCAAGAGGGACAGGCCGTACACCTGTTGAGCCTCTTGCTCAGACGCAATAGGATCATGAACAAGGGGATTGATACCATATTCGTTCAATTCTTTGATGATATCCACCACCCTGGTGTTGCGGATGTCTGGACAATTCTCCTTAAAAGTCAAACCCAATACGGCAACCTTGGCACCCTGCACCCTTACACCGGCATGTATAAGCTCTTTAACCGTCCGCTGGGCTACATATTCTCCCATGGAGTCATTGATTCTGCGACCTGCAAGTATGACTTCAGGATGGTAACCCAATTTTTGAGCGCAATAGGTCAAATAGTATGGATCTACACCAATGCAGTGGCCTCCAACCAAGCCAGGCCTAAAAGGCAAAAAGTTCCACTTTGTGCCGGCAGCTTCTAACACTGCCTTTGTATCAATGCCCAAACGGTTGAATATAACCGCAAGCTCATTCATTAGGGCTATATTTAAGTCCCGTTGTGTGTTCTCTATGACTTTTGCAGCCTCTGCTACCTTGATGGACTCTGCCCTGTATATCCCAGCGTCGACCACAAGCTCATAGACTTTAGCTATCTCGTCCAAGGTCTCGTCGTCCTGGCCCGCAACTACCTTTACAATCTTCGCTAAGGTATGCTCCTTGTCTCCGGGATTGATCCTTTCAGGCGAATAACCAATTCTAAAATCTTTTCCACACTTCATCCCTGAGACCTTTTCAAGTACTGGGACGCAAATATCCTCTGTAACGCCTGGATACACTGTTGATTCATACACAACAATGGAACCAGCCTTCATGTTTTTGCCTACAATTTCAGAAGCAGAGACCATATGGCGCAGGTCTGGATGCTTGCTGTGATCAATGGGTGTTGGTACTGCCACGATGAGCATATCTGCCTTTGCCAGATCTGACGGGTTGTGGGTAAATTCAAGCTTGACAGCCTGCGAAAAATCCTCAGCATCTACTTCCCCTGTAGGATCGCAGCCCTTAATGTATTCAGATATTTTTTCTTCCGAAATATCAAAACCAACTGTATCTATCTTTTTGCCAAAGGCCACTGCCAAAGGAAGGCCAACGTAGCCCAGGCCCACGATGCCAACGCATTTAGTTTTCATCCTTTATTTCTCCTCTGTACCAGATTCCACTACCTTTGTGGACGTTTTCGAGCCAGCCTCCTCTTCCTCACCCTTTGCGTATTCCTTGGCCTCTTCAGCAAGCTCTTTGAGGCGCTCGTCCACTTTATAATAGAGTGTACCTTCAGGGTAAAGGCCATCTGGACCCCGTTCACCAGCAGCCATGCCGGTCATTATCTCCACTGCTTCCTCCACCTGTTTCACTGCCCATATGGTGAACTCGCCCTGTTTTACACTATCGACTACCTCCTGCTTCAACATGAGATCTCTTATATTTGCCTCTGGAACGATAACCCCCTGGTTGCCTGTTAGACCTCTTTCTGCACAAAGATCATAAAATCCCTCAATTTTTTGGGTAACTCCGCCTACCGGTAATATCTCCCCTTTCTGACTGACTGCCCCTGTTATAGCTTTGGACTGATCTATAGGAACGTTGGCTATGGCGCTCAGCAACGCCACCAGTTCTGCACCAGAAGCAGAATCTCCATCCACGAGGCCGTAACTCTGTTCAAAGGCCAACGAAGCAGTCAAGGTGAGAGGCCGGTTTGCTGCGAAGTTGGCCCTCAAGTAGCCGGCCAAAATCATCACTCCTTTTGTATGTATTTTACCGCTGAGCTCTGCTTCGCGTTCAATGTTTACAACACCTTCCTTCCCCAACGAGATATTGGCTGTAATCCTGCTTGGTTTCCCAAACATGTAATCGCCGAGATCGTAAACGGCCAGACCATTCACCTGCCCTATAGCAGAGCCGGAAGTAGCCACTTTGAGTATATCTTTTTTCAACATCTCCTTGAGGTGATCTTCA
>Ga0256914_1003834_pt1 | contig 11658 bp, 13 predicted proteins | sample HulkmetaG_FD_191571 | JGI IMG/M metagenome (GOLD analysis project Ga0256914, IMG submission 191571) | Hydrothermal chimney microbial communities from Main Endeavour vent field at the Juan de Fuca Ridge, Pacific Ocean - Hulk | ecosystem: Environmental > Aquatic > Marine > Hydrothermal vents ...
CATAAAAATTTGGTACTCGTTGAGGCATTTCTCTTTCAAAATCAATATCTTTTGCTTCATATTGATATTTTTCTATCAATTCCATAAGAAATTCTGCTCTCACAATTTCTTCTGGATCAGTAATTTTATAACTTTTACCAGTTTTTATAAAATACTGTATTTTATTTTTTTCAATTTTCCAATATTTATTTTTTTCTCCTTCTAAAAGGAATTTATGTTGCTCTAGAAATTCTCTCATAAAAATATTTTTTAATTTTCTTTACAGTATCATTTCTACCATAGTATCTCAATTCATTTTTAATTTACCACACCATCACCCCAAAACAACTCCACTCATTTCACTTGGAATATCTAAATCTAAACTCTTTAAAAGAGTGGGAGCAATATCTTGTAATGTTCCAATTTTTTCTGTTTTTTCGTCATTCATTTTTTGAAGATTGATAAACGGTACATAATTTTTTGTATGAGAACTATCCGGTTCTCCATTTTCTGTAATCATGCATTCTCCATTTCCATGATCCGCTGTAATAAAAACTTGATACCCTTTTGAAACGGCAAAAGGCACAATTTTTTGTAAACATTCATCCAAAACTTCCACGGCTTTTTCAACCGCTTTTTCACTTCCAGAATGCCCTACCAAATCAGCATTTGCATAATTTTGAATAATAAGATTATATTCATTTTTTTCTAAATCTTTCATGAGTGCATCTGTTTGCTCAATAGCTGACATTTCTGGTTTTTCTGCATAACTTTTACATTTTGGAGAAGGCACTAAAATTCGGTATTCATTTTCAAATTTTTCTTTTGTTTGCCCAGATATAAAAAAAGTAACATGATTAAATTTTTCTGTTTCTGAAATTCTTAACTGATTTCCTCCTGCATTTGCAACAATTTCACCCAATGTATTTTTTACAGCAGAAGATCCAAAATTAAATGGTTGCACAGCATCATCTGAATATGGTCCAAAAATTCCATAATTTTCTGAAGAGACTCCAAATTCTAAAAGCTTTTGAGAAAACATAACCATTCTATCTGTTCTATAATTTATATTTATAACAACAGAATTTTTTGTAATTACTCCACATTTTTCAAGTAAAACAGGTGGCATGTAATAATCTGAATCTTCTGAATTTTTATAATAATTTTCCAAAGATTCTTTCCAATTTTTATGTGTTTCTTGTTCATTTATATTTTTACCCGTCATACAATTAAGAGATTTTTCTACTCGCTCCCAATTATTATCTCTATCCATTCCATAAAACCTCCCTCCAATACTTGCGATTGTTACTTCTAAATTATCCAAAATTTCTAAATATTGCGAAGCCGTTCGCTCTCCTACATCTCGGCCATCAAGCATTGCATGCACAAAAATATTTTGGCTTTTTATACCTGCTTTTTTTGCCATTTCTACTAAACCTGAAATATGATGAATAAAAGAGTGAATTCCTCCATCACTCATTAATCCTGTGATATGCAATGCATTTTGTTTTTTGGCAGATGACATCAGTTGTTTCAATTTTGTATTTTCAAAAAATTCTCCTGAATCAATCTGATCATTAATTTTTGTAAGTAAATGCTTTACTTCTCTCCCTGCACCAATAGTTATATGTCCAACTTCACTTCCTCCAGTTTGAAATTCTGGTAATCCAACAGCTGTTCCATGTGTTTTTAATTTTGCATATCCATGTTTTTTCATTAAACTATCTACATATTCAGATTTTCCATTAAAAATAGCATCTCCTGCATCGTGTTTTCCTAGACCATATCCGTCCAAAATTATTAAATATGCTTTTTTTGAAAATGATAAATTTGTCATGATATTGTAAAATTAAAAAATTATTATTACAACCATCATACCAATATATTAAAAAAATATGCAAAATTACTATGCTTAAATTTTAACTTCATTTAAATTTTCTGGATATCCTTCAGAATTTTTTATTCTCCACTGGCTCTCCATTTTCAACTCCCCTTTCACAGCAAAACCAGACGCTTTTTTATGACCACCTCCGTCAAAAACTTTTGATATTTTTGTCAAATCCACATCATCTCGCAATGTCCTCATAGAACCTTTTATTTTTCCATCTTCTCTCTCTGTTAACAACAAAGAATACAATGATTCAGGAACTGCATTTAAATAATCCACAACACCTGTTAAATCATCAAGACTAGATTTTGTTTGCTGAAAATCGAAATGACGAACAAAAGAAGATGCAACACCATCTTTATTTTGCGAAATTCTTGATAAAATTCTCCCCCATAATTTTAATTTTTCCAACGATTTTGTTTGAAAAATATTCCTAGAAATAGCCTTTAAATTTGCCCCTTTTCTCAACAAAAACCCAGATTCTGCAAATGTTTCTGCAGTAGCATTAGAATGCAACAATGACCCCGTATCTGTATACAACCCCATTTGTAAACATGTTGCCATTTCTTCAGAAATTTCCCATTGTAATGCTCGTAAAATTTTAGAAACCATTATTGTTGTAGATGCAACATCTCCCAACACAATATTCACATCTCCATACATTTCATTTGATACATGATGATCTATATTAATTAATGGTATTTTTTGTTTAAACAATTCTGGATATTCTTCATGCAACCCAAACATTTTATAAGTTCCACCGTCCACACAAATAGCTAAATCATATTTATCTAAATCAAAATCTGAAGTATATTCCAATGCTTTTTTTGTAAATTGAAATTCTAAAGGAAGTGAATCTTTACAAAACAAAGTAACTGTTTTTTTAAATTTTTCCAAAATATGAGCCAATGCCATAGCACTACCAGAAGTATCACCATCTGGACGCTGATGAGAAATTAAAACAATATTATTTGCATTTTTTATCAAAGTATACATTTTTCTTAACTCATCTTTAAATTGAGCTTGAAACTTAATATCTAAATCTTTCAATACATTATTTTTTTCAAAATTTTCTTTTAACATATACATATATTTTTATAAAAAAATTATTTAATTATTACTCAATTATTAATTCACTTTTTTATATTTGTATAGAAGAAAATATTTTTACATATATTTTTATATTATGCAAGTTTTTATATTTTTTTAAACTCACAAATTTTTAAATCAAATCGATGATTTTCATCTGCTATAAATTTCTTACATGAAATTTCTATAAATTTTTTAAAATCTATTTTTGGAAAAAAACTATCAGCTTCTAAAAAATTACCATTTACAAATGTTATTGATAAATGAGTAGCATGATCTAAAAATAAATCATAAATCTTGCTCCCACCAATAACCATCATTTCATAATTTTTATCTAATTTTATGTTTTCTGCATATAAATCTAAAACATCCTCCACACTAAATGATAAATATGTATTTTCAAATTTTGAAATATCATAATTTTTATCTCGTGTTAAAATTATATTTTTTCTATTTGGCAATGCTCTTCCAATACTTTCAAATGTTTTTCTTCCCATCACAACTGTTTTTCCCCTTGTTCTTTCTCTAAAATGTTTCATGTCATTTGGCAAATCCCAAAGCAGTGCATTATTTACACCAATTTCATTATTTTTGCCCATCGCAGATATTAGAGTTATCATGTTTTATTTTATTATGTTTTATTTTATTATGTTTTATTATTATTTAATATTATTTAATATTATTTTTTCTGATAATTTTACATCTTTTTTGATTTGTTCTACTAATTTTTCCACAGAATCAAAATTTATAACATCTCTTAATTTTTCTACTATCGAAAATCCAACTCTTGTACCAGATAAAATCTCTACCAAATATTTATTATCATCAATATTTTTTGTAAATTTTTCCAATACAAAAACTTCTATTCTAAACTCTTTTTCTTGAAATGTTGGACGACTTCCCAAATGCAAAAGACCTACAAAATCTATTTTTTTATCATCTATAAACAAAAAAATATTTACAAGAAATACGCCAGAATTTTTTTGCAATTCCAGCATGTTTCCTTCGTTTTGAAGATATATATTAATAGTTGGAAACCCCAAAGTTTTTCCTCTTCCATCCCCTTTTTCTGTTTTTCCTAAAAATAAAGTCATCATCACTGTTTTTAGTATTTATTATTTTTTAGTATCTTCTTTTAATCCAATAAATATATTCTTTTTTTCTTTTAATATAGGTGGAGTTAATCCAACTATTAAATACCGAGTAAATGTAATAGCAGTAAACATTGAAACAAAAATACCAATCGCAAGAGTTATAGCAAATGCTTTAATAATTGAAGTTCCCAACGCAAATAAAATAAAACATGTAATTAACGATGAAATATTAGAATCTCGAATAGACGACCACGCTTTATCAAATCCTGTAGCAACTGCATCAGAAAATTTTTCTCCAACTCTTAATTCTTCTTTAATTCTTTCAAAAATAAGAATATTTGCATCTACAGCCATACCAATAGAAAGAATGACCCCTGCTATTCCAGAAAGAGTTAAAACAAATCCAAAATATTTAAACAATGAAACCAAAAATAATGCATAAAAAACCAAAGCACCTATTGCTAAAATTCCGGCAAATCTATAGAAAAATATAATCCAAATTGTAACCATTGCAAAACCAATAAGTGCTGCATAAATAGATAACTCTAATGCTTTTTCTCCTAAGCTTGCAGAAATTTTTCGCTCTGAAATCAAAAAAACTGGTGCAGGAGTTGCTCCTGAATTTAAATTTTCAGTTAACTCATTTGCCTCTTTTTGAACAGCTCGTAAATTTTCTCCAGCCCCCATAGAAATTTGTGCATTTCCAGAAATTTTTTCTCTTACACATGGAGCTGAAATATTTTCATTATCTACAAAAATTGCAAATTGATCACCACTAGCACCACAAACTGTATTTTTATGAGACGCCAATTCCTCTGTTGTATCTCCAAATATTTTTGCTCCCTCTGGTGTAAATTCAATATTTACAACTGGTTTATTTGTATTTTGATCTGTCCCAACTTTTGCAACTTTAAATTCTCCTCCACCCAATGCAGTAGATTGCCATTTTGGAGTATAATATAAAAATCGCACAAATCGAGAATCTTCTTTTTCTGTAACTTCCTTTTTTTTATATGCATCAATTTCACCATTTGATTGTGCAGATAAATCAATAAGAGAATATAAAAAACTTTGATTCTCAGAATCATAATCGGATTTCTCAATCAAATATTTTCCAGATAAAATCCATGATTTTAAATTATCCAATTTTGCAATATCATCCAATACTTCTGATGGTAATTTTTCAATTGAAATATTTTTTTCACTTGGAAATTGTTTTTCTGCATCTGCAAACGTTTTTTCAGATTTCAATGATGTTCGTTCTTTTTGCGTAAGCTCAGACTGATAATATGTCAATAAATACACATTATTTGGAAGTTTTTCAGCTTTTTCAGACCATCCAACATATTTAGGATTTTGAGTTAACAATTTTTTTGCCAATTCTTTATTTCCTAATACTCCTGCTTCAATTTCATCTAAAAATGCATCTTCTAAATTTAAACCTCTCCCTTCTTTTGCAAGTGTTACAGGACGTGCAACATCATCAAAATTTTGATTATTTTTTCTTGCACTTTCCAATAAAATATTTACAGTATTTTCTTTTATTTTTTCACCATTTTCTCCATTAGGATATGGTTTTTTAAACTCTAAAGAAGTTATTTTTTCAAGTTTTGCTCTATTTTCTTCTGTATCAATATCCGTAGTAAGCTCTACCACAACAAACCAATCATCTCCTCTTTGTGAAGAAAAAACAGTAACTTCTTTTGTTCCATCTGGATCAATTCGTTTTTTTAATGTCTTTACCACTCCATTTGCAATTTCAGATTTTTTTAATGCTGACGAATTTGTATTTAATTCATCCGTCTCAGAAACAATTCCCATTTTCTTTTCCGCTTCAGAAAAATCTATTTTATATTCCAATTTTGTACCACCAGCCAAATCAATTCCAAGTTTTATTTTATAATCAGAAATTGTTTCTTGAACAGAAGTTGGTAATTTTTCTTGTATATTTTTAGGAAGATTAAACACTCCTAAACTTACAGTAAATATAGCCAAAAGTGTAAATTTAATCCAAAACCATGTATTTTTCATATATTTAAAATTTAAATTATTTATTAATCTCTCTTACTTAACTATTTACTTAACTATTTACTTAAACTCTTATTTTTTAACCTTTATTATAAAGCTAAATCTAATAAAACTTCTTTTGGAACACGAGATTTAGTTACTCCACTAGCAAGCAAAACCCCAACTGCACCTTTTTCAATAGCAATTTTTACATCAGAACCGGTTTTTATGCCAGCCCCAATTAAAACTTTATTTTTTCCTATTTTATCAACACTATCAGAAATCAATTCTGGCTGAGCAGTAGAAACAGAAATATCACCACCTATTAATTCTGGTGGCTCTACTGCAATAAAATCTGCATCTGAATTTTTTGATAAAAATTCTCCTTCTTCTGGATTTTCTGCACAACACACAACTTTTAATCCTGCATTTTTAGCAAAATTAATAGTTGAAATTAATTCTTTATAATCATATTCAGAAGAAAATCTATTTTCACTATGATTTAATACAACACCTTTTACTCCCATTTTCACCAACATTTCTGGTAAAATTTTTCCAGTAGAAGACCCAAAGCCTGCATTATCACAATGTTGAGCATAAATATCTATACTATCTGCAAATTTATTACAAATATTTTGTATATCTAAAGAATTTATAGCCACTGCAAAAATAACATCATCTTTAATTTGATGAACTTCTTTTTGTGCATCAATATGCACTTGAACAAGTGTTTCTGCATTATCAAATACACCTGTAGGATATGCCTTAAAATTTGTCAAAATTATCATTACTTTTCTATAAAAAATATATAATCAAATATTAACATATAAATAAATAAAAAATAAGAAAAATATTAATAAAATAAATAATCCCCTATTTTATCAAAGAAAAATTATTTCTATGCCAATCATTCATTCCATACTTCAAATTATATACTTGTTGAAATTTCATTTTTTTCATAAGTTGCAATGTTTGCCCAGACCTGTTTCCACTATGACAATAAATAAAATATCTTTTTGTTTTATCCAATTTAGACAATTTTTTTGCAAAATCTGATTTATAAAAATCTAACATTTTTGCATTTTTAATATGCCCATCATTAAACTCTTGCAATGTTCTTACATCTAAAATTACATTTTTTTTATCTCTTTTTGTTATTTTATCTGTAAAACTTTTAAATTTTTTAGCAGAAATAGATTCAAACAATGCTTTATCTAATTTTTCCTCTAATACTTCTTTTAATGCTTCACTTTCTAAAACTTTAGAATTACTCTCACCAGAACACCCAGCAAACAACAAAACCCCAAAACACAAACAAAGACTTATTATTTTTTTCATATATACAATATTAAAATTATTTTTTTTCAGCTTTTTACTATTAATTCAATTGCTCATGAATAAAAGATAACCATTTTTTATAATCTTTTTGTGTGTCTTTCTCTATATCAATAATCCAAATTTTTAATTCATCTTTTTCATAATGCACAGTGAACAATATTCTACACCTTCCTACTCGTTTTCTAAATCCATTTTCTAACCCAGATAACGACTTTAATTGAGACGCTAAAATATTTTTATCTTCTAATTCATTAAGAGCCATCATCAAAGAAAGAAACAATGTGTTTTCTTTTTTTTGAAAATATCTCAACTTTTTTTCAGCTTTTTTATGAAGAACAATATTCATTTTCTACAAATAAATAAATTATATCAATTCTTTTTTCAATGCACTCCAATCTGTAAAATCTTCTGGTTTTGCAGTTTTCATTGTTTCTTTAATTTCTTCTGCATCACACCACTCTTGATATTTTTCAGCAAGCTTTTTATACATTTTTTGAGGAACCAAAAAAAAGAAATCTTTTTTTCTTTCATCTTCAATTAAAATAGGTTGCTGTAATTTTAAAGCCTCCTGCCTAATCGAACTATTTTTTGAAAATTCTCGAAACGAAGTTACGAAACCAATATTTGATACATTTGTACTCATTATTTTTTATAAAAAAACATTTAGAATATTTTAACATGACACCATTTTCTCAATCAACCTTATCCAACACTTTGCAAAAATTCATTTCGTGTTCGTGAATCAGATCGAAAAAGCCCACGCACTGCGATAGTTTGCATTTCAGCATTTTCTTTTTTTACACCTCTCATTTGCATGCACATATGCGAAGCCGAAATTTTTACAGCAACACCTTTTGCATCAAGTAAATTTTCTAATTTATCTGCAATTTGCATCGTTAGCCTTTCTTGATTTTGAAGTCTTTTAGAAAACTTATTCACAATTCGTGGAATTTTAGAAAGACCAATAATTTTTTTATTTGGAATATACGCAACATGAGCAACCCCCGTAAACGGCAACATGTGATGCTCACACAATGAATGAAATTGAATTTCCTTTACTAAAATCATTTCATCATAACTCTCCCCCTCAAAAATTGTATTAATTTTTTCATCAGTAGTGCGATACCCTTCTGTAATTTCTTCCCACGCATTTGCAAAACGAGAAGGAGTATCAAGTACCCCTTCTCGCTTTGTATCTTCACCAATTGCTTCTAAAATCAAAGTACACGCTTGTTTTAATTTTTCCTTATCTACAGACATTATATTTTAATAAAATTATTAAATATCAAATTTAGTATTATAACATTCTTGGCATTCAACAATAAATTCTGATGCTGCTTTTGCATCAACAGTTCCAGTAACTTCCACTTTCTTTTTTTCTAAATCTTTATAATGTTCCATGAAATAAATCATACTTTCCAATTCTTTTTCATCAATATCAGATAAATCTTTAATATTTTCAAGACGAGAATCTCCAAGTGGAACTGCAAGAACTTTATCATCTCGTTCTCCGTTATCATCTACAGAAAGCATTCCAACAACTCGACAAGGAACAAGTACACCAGGTACAAATGGTTTATTTCCTAAAATAATTACATCTAAAGGATCATTATCAAATTCATTCCATGTTTGAGGAATCAATCCATAATTAAAAGGATATGGCATTGGTGTTTTCAAAATTCTATCTACCATCACCATTCCATAGTCTTTGTCATATTCATATTTCACATTATCTCCACATGTAATTTCTAAAATTACATTAATTTCAGAAGATTTATCTGACACAAGTGCAGGAACTGCATGAAACGGGTTTTTCATAGAAAAAGACATAATATATTGATTAAATAGTATAAATTATAAGCGTATTAATTATTTTTGAGTATTTTTAAAATCTGCAAATGTTGTAATTTCAACATTATTCATAACAACATCTTCCAATGGTTTATCTGATGGATTTGTTTTTACTTTTGAAATTTTATTTACAATATTCATTCCAGAAATAACTTCTCCAAATACTGCGTGTCTATTATCTAAAAAATTATTATTTGCAGTATTTATAAAAAACTGAGAACCGTTTGTAGCAGGACCAGAATTTGCCATAGAAATAGAACCTATATTGTTTTTTGCAGTATCTGCAAATTCATCAGCAAAACTTCCTCCCCAAACACTTTCTCCACCTCTACCAGTTCCAGTTGGGTCTCCTCCTTGAAGCATAAATCCATCAATTATTCTATGAAAAATAATTCCGTCATAATATTTTTTCTTTGCCAACTCAGTAAAATTTTCTACAGTTTTTGGTGCTGCTTCAGGAAAAAAACGAAGAGTAATATCTCCATAATTTGTATGAATTATAGCAACAGTTTCATCATCTTTTACCGCTCCAGCTTGTAATAATTTTTCATCAGTCATAATTGCATTTTCAATTAAAATATCTGTATTTTCTATAACAACAGGAATTTCTGTTGCAACAGGCGTTTCTGCTCCTGGTAATACTGCCAAAACAAATAACATTAAAAAATCTAACATAAAACAATTTGTAATAAAATAAAAAAATTACATATATAATAATACATTTAAACAACAGAAAACTAGAGAATTTTTAGATTATTTTTTTCTTCTTAAAAATATATATAATTCAACTGCAAATAATCCAAAGAAAAAACCAGCAATTCCTCCTCCCATTGTCCAAAAACTTTTATGCGGACTTTTTTCTGTAATAACAGGTTTATCTAACAAGATATTAAATTTTGTATTTGCTAAATTATTATATTTTTGTAATTTATATTCTAAATTTTTTATAAATTTTTTAGCATTATTTTTTGCAATATTTTCAGAATCCGATGTAAACTCAAATATAATATTTCCACGCTCTTGCTTTCTGCTTGAAATTGAAAATCCTAGATTATTTTTAAAACTTGGTGCAAGCGTCCATCCCAATATAGCTTCAGAAAAAAAATGAGAAGATGTTTCTTTTTCTTCAACACTAGAATCTATATCACTACTTAAAACAGTTGCAAAAATAACTGTTTCATATTGAATTGTTAATATTTCAATATTACTTTTTTGCCATCCTATAAAACTCCCAACAATCGCAGTACATGCAACAAATGCAATTTTCACATAAATATTCATTTTTTTATTTATTAAATTTTTATAAGTAAGTATAAACCAGTATAAATAAAATATAAATCTAAATATAGTTATTTTTAAAATTATTTTTTTTGATTATTTTTTGATTACAAATATGATAAAATTTTTATAAATTTATTAAACCCTATGCATAGAAAAAAATTTTTCCAAGGATTAAGCAGAATTATTACAGATTTTTCAGCTGTAATTTTATCTTGGAGCTTGGCATATATTGTCCGACCTGTTACAGACCTTATTCCAAATATAGCATATCACTTCCCTGTTTCAAATTTACCAAATTTTTCTTTTTTTCAAGAATTTATTTTATATTCAGCTTTTGGTTTTATATTCATTTTATTTTCACTTTTTTTATACTCATATAATACTGAAACTTCTGCATCAAAATATTTTTCATGGAAAATTATAGGAGCGTATATTTGGGGCCTGATTCTATGGGCAATGAGCATTATTGCTATATATGCTTTAGTTTTTCATGAACTGATTTTTTCACGAGTAATGCTAGCACAAACAATGATTTTTACGATGTGTATTGGCTTATTTTTTCGATATATTTTACATATAATATTTGATATACATTTCCCAATCAAAAGAAATATTATATTGGTAGGAAATATAAAAAATATTGAAAATCTGAAAAATATACTAAAAACAAAACAAAAATACACTATAATATTTTCTGGAAATTCTGAAGAAGCAATGTCTTTTTTGCAAAATCAAAACAATAATATATACATATCAGATATTTTTTTTACAGATGGAAAAGACAAAGAAACCTTTGAATCTAAAGAAAAAATAAAAATTTTCTCTGCTGAAAAAAATATTTTTTTACATATTATCCCACATCATTCTCAAGAATTTTTAGGACATGCTCATTTTAATGTTATTGAAGGAATTCCTGTAACAACATTTACACATATTCAACAAAATTATTGGTTTTTTGCTTGGAAACGGTTTTTTGATATTACAATAAGTTTTCTATTGCTTATAATTTTATCTCCATTATTTTTATTTGTTGCCATTAAATTAAAACAAAATATTATTTATAAATCTAAAAGAGTTGGAAAAAATGGAAATCTTTTCACTATTTACAAATTTCGCTCTATGATAATGAAT
>Ga0256914_1003835_pt1 | contig 11656 bp, 8 predicted proteins | sample HulkmetaG_FD_191571 | JGI IMG/M metagenome (GOLD analysis project Ga0256914, IMG submission 191571) | Hydrothermal chimney microbial communities from Main Endeavour vent field at the Juan de Fuca Ridge, Pacific Ocean - Hulk | ecosystem: Environmental > Aquatic > Marine > Hydrothermal vents ...
ATTGAAAGAATGACGCGTAAATACAGAATGATGTTCGACGGGGTTTTCAACCATATATCGGCTGAAAGCAGGGCATTCCAGGAGATGCTCAACGGGAATCCCGCTTACAAGGATATTGCTATCATTTTTAGGTCCCCTGACGAGCTGACCCCTGAACAGCGGAAGCTCCTTGTGCGTCCTCGAACGTCCGATATCTTGACGAAATACTATTCCATCGACGGACCTATCTGGGTGTGGACCACCTTTTCACCGGATCAGATCGATCTGAATTTCAAAAACCCCTTCGTGTTGGTATGGGTGATACATACCTTGTTATTGTATGTGAGAAAGGGAGCCAACCTGGTGCGGCTGGATGCCGTGACCTATCTTTGGAGCGAACCGGGAACCACGTCGGCTAATTTGGCGCAAACCCATGAGATTATTAAACTTCTACGGAATGTCTTGGATATAGGGGCACCCAATGTGGCATTGGTGACGGAAACGAATGTCCCTCACGAGGAGAATATTTCCTATTTCGGGAATGGCTACGATGAAGCGCAGATGGTCTATAACTTTACGTTACCCCCCCTCGTGCTCTACACGTTTTACACGCAAGACGCTACCAAGTTGTCGGACTGGGCGGCTTCTTTGGTTTATCCTTCCGATCAAACGACTTTCTTCAATATCCTTGACACGCATGATGGGGTGGGCTTGATGGGGGTCAAGGGGATCCTAACGACGGAAGAGGTCGAGATGATGATTGCCCGTGCGAAACAGAACGGAGCATTCGTTTCCTATAAGGCAGTAGGGGGGGGAGGCCAAGAACCCTACGAAATAAATACCACCTGGTATGGGGCATTGAATTCTGAGAACGATAAAGAGCCTTTAGAACTGAAGGCCAAACGGTTCGTGGCCTCGAGGAGTATCGCCTTGGCCTTGCGAGGTGTTCCCGGGATCTATTTTCATGGGCTGATCGGAACGGGAAACGACCCATCGGTTGTTGAAAAAAGTGGGGTGAAACGAGATATCAACCGTGTTTCCATCAGCGAGCGTCAACTTTTAGAAGATGTTAAAAATCCCAATTCGAAATTGATGCATATAATCGTAAGGCTCTTGACGTTACTGGAGATTCGGACACACGTGGATGCGTTTCATCCTAACGTACCCCAGCGCATTTTGAAGCTTTCGCCGGAAGTCTTTGCCCTTCTGCGTGGCCCAGAAAAGGCGGAGAAACCGGTTCTGGCGATTACAAACATCGCCAATCGCTCGTTAGAGTTGCGTATTTCGAAAGACACCTTGGGCGTGGATGCGCACCATTGGCGCGACATGGTACGGAAGACCTCGGCAGAAATGGTAGAAGGGACCCTTGTTTTGAAAATGGAGCCTTACGATGTGGCCTGGCTGTTGCCAGAGTGATGCGAAAGGTCTTTCGTTAAGGGCAGATACAATAGTTTTGTTCCTCTAATCGGTTTTTTGTGTTTTTTAGCGGCATTGGATAGTTACCTCCAGGGATTTTGAGGATTTCAATTTATCTTAAATATTTATTCCTATAAAGTAATGTTAAGTTGACAATATTTCTTTGTATATTATAATTTAGAAAGAGATTCACAAACATTAATATTGCCGAAGCAAGATATGAAAATGTGGAAAATAATAAATAAGGCGTTCGAAGAGATGAAAGGTGCGGCCTGGAAAGTCAGCGTGATAGGGGGGATTCTCCTTGTAGCAACAGTGGTGAGTGCAAAGGTCCATGGCCCTTGTTCTAACTGTCACACCATGCATAACTCGCAGAGTGGAAATGCTGTCCAAGCGGGTGGTCCTTCGGGGAACCTTTTGAGGGACGATTGTGTGGGGTGTCACTCGAGTGACACGAGTGAGACAATAAAGGTAATCGGGTCGGGGACACAAATTACAAGGATTCCGATTGTTTACAACAGAGCGGAGCCCCTTTATCCCTCCACACCCACGGCGAGTGGATCGAGTGTGGTTCTTGCGGGAGGAAATTTTTACTGGGTAGAGCATGAGGGAGATAAGTTTGGGCATAATGTAATCAGCCATGCGGATTCATTGCTTACGACGGCACCTGGAAACAAGAATAATTGCAGCAATAGTTGTCATGTTTCTTTGTATAGTTGGAGCTCACCGTGGTTTAGTGAGAAAGGAGGATGTACAAGCTGTCATACACCGGCACACCATAAAGGGGGAAACGCAACTGCCATCGCCGATGAGGAGGATGGATGGTATCGCTTTCTCTCTAAAAAACACCAGAATCATAGTGATAACCGAAGTATAAAGGGATATGAAGATCCTGATTGGCAGCAAACGGTTTCACCCAGCGATCACAATGAGTATTGGGATTCTTATCAGTCGGAGCAGGCGGGAATCAGCCGTTTTTGCGGCGCATGCCACGGTGATTTTCACTCAACGATGTATGGACCGCAGAACGGAGGATTTTACGCGGGTCAATGGCACGCCGCTCCGTGGTTTAGGCACCCTGCGGGGATCTATCTACCCGACACGGGAGAAACGAGCAAGTATAACACGGATGGATCCGGTCCGGAGGGAACGCCGGGGCCCTATAATCCGATTGCTCCCGTGGCGCGGCAGGATGTCGATTCCATCACCACTTCTTCTTCAGTCGTGATGGTTGGGACGGATGGGGCAATGGTGATGTGCCTTTCGTGTCATCGCGCCCATGGTTCGCCTTATGCGGATATGCTTCGGTGGGACTACGAAGGAGGATGCAAGGCAAACGAGGCTAATCATCAATGCGGATGTTTCATTTGCCATACCAATAAAGATTGATATGGGAGGATGAGATGGAGGAAAAACGTAGAGGTGTGATGTGTTGGGGCGTAATGGCAATGTTCTTTTTGATTGCTTGTTTGGGATGGCCAAATGGAAGTTGGGCCGCTTTTAAGATTGTTTCTCCGCCATCAAACGTCTATGTGACGGTGCAGAAGATCACGCTTATGGGGGTGGCGGATCAAAAGATAGGAAAACTGGAAGTGTCAGGGGGACACGGTTCGGTTGTAGTCACGCCCAAGGAGGGGGGATTTGCGGTTCCGGTTTCCTTGAAGAAGGGAGTGAATGTTATCACCGTCCGAGGAGCGGGAAAAAGTAAGAAGATCAAAGTATTTTATCTCGCTTCCAAAAAGGATAGAAAAAAGGTCCCCCAAGGTTTTAAGCGTTTTTACCTTCATTCATACAATAAACTAGGATCTTGCGGTTCATGTCATAAGATCAGAGGAGGGAAATACAAGAAAATCATTCCAACGCCTGCCAATTGCACGACGGGGAAATGTCATGGGAACATGGGGAAGGCGAAATATGTGCATGGACCCGTCGGGGCGAACGTGTGTATCTGTTGCCATAATCCCCATGGATCCTATCTTCCCAAGTCTATTGAAAGATCGGGAGGGGCTTTGTGTTATGCTTGCCATCAAGCGAAAAAAGAAGAGTTTTCCCAAGAGGTCATCCATCCCCCCGTGGAGGATGGGGAATGCGCTTCCTGTCACGATCCGCATCAGTCGAACGTAAAATATCAATTGCGGGGAAAGAGCCTGCAAGGTTTGTGTTTCTTATGCCATGAAAAGAGTTTGGTGCAGCACAAATTTCTCCATGGCCCCGTCGGTTCGGGAGATTGTATCGCGTGCCACAAGCCCCATGCCTCTCATCATGAAAAGCTTCTCATCGCCAGTTTGAAGAAAGGGGCACTCTGTTTTGTGTGTCACAAAGAGAGGATGGAGGAATTCAAGCGAAAACACACGCATAAACCGGTTGGGGAGGACTGTGGCAAATGCCATGATCCTCATGGTTCTGATTATAAGGCTCAACTTCGCCTTTCTCAGCCTCTTTTGTGCAAAAAATGTCATGAGAAGTTGCATCCCCAAGTGTATAAGGCCATCCAGACGGCAAAGGCGAAACATCGACCCGTGGCGAACGGACAGTGCACGTCGTGTCATACCCCTCATTCCTCGAATTTCAGGAAGCAGCTCCGTGCCGATCTTCAGGCTCTGTGTCTCGGCTGTCATAAAGAGTTGGGAGAGTATATTAAAAGTTGTAAGTATCTTCACGGGCCTGTCGAAGATGGGGATTGTGATGCGTGTCATCAACCCCATGGCTCTCTTTATACGAAATTACTCAACAAGTATTTTCCTCCCGAGTTTTATACCCCCTACGAAGAAGAGAAATATGCCCTTTGTTTCGAGTGTCACAATAAAGATATTGCGAGGGATAGACGTACCACGAGTCTGACCAATTTCAGGAATGGGGATAACAACCTTCATTACTTGCATATTCATCGGAGGAAGGGAAGGAGCTGTAAGGCGTGCCATGATCCTCATGCGAGTGTCCAGGCAAAACACATACGGTTGGAGGTTCCTTTTGGTGCCTGGTCCTATCCGATCAAGTTTACCATCATGAAAAATGGAGGGACGTGTGTGGTGGGATGTCATAAGCCGAAGACCTATAATCGAATCAAACCGGTCACGTATAAATAGGAGGAAAAATGTTACGTCGCAGCATCACGGTAGGAATTTTGTTTCTTTGTCTCATCATAATGACGGAAGGGGCAGCGGCCCAGGCCTTTCCGTTTCGAGCACTCAAAAAGGGGGATCCGCTGCCTCCGGTGACGGTTGAAAGTCTGGATGGGAAGACCCTTTCTCTGAACACGCTGAACAAAGGTGTCGCCGTCATCCTTTTTTGGGGAGCAGATTCTGCCATAAAAAGGCGTCATGCCATAACAGCCATGCGGGATGTCCCACGAAACTTGGCCGGTCTGGGAGACAACGTGACATTCGTGAGTGTTAATGTTTTGGGGGATTCTCCGGAGACCATCACATCGGTAGCAGAGAAGGCGGAATTCGAAGGAGCCCTTTATCGGGATGCGGCGAAAAGGGTCTATAAGGCTTTTGGACTGTTTGTTCTGCCGTCGATATTGGTTGTCAAAAACGGAAAGGTGGTAGCGGGTTTTGGTTATACGCACAATCTCGGAGAAATAACAAAGGGAGAGGTGGAAGTGCTACTCGGGTTGAAAACGCGAGCGGCGGTGGAGGCGGGTCTGCATCCCAAATCCCACGAAAAAAGTGAAGCGGAGAAAGAGGCCCTTCGGTACGGAAACCTTGGGATGTCCATGTTGAGGAAAGGGATGTTGCCACAGGCGGAAGAAGCGTTCAAAAAGGCACTGAAAAAAGAAGAAACCTATCTTCCTGCCCTTCTTGGCCTCGCGGAGATTTCCTTGAGGCAGAAGAATCTTGAGGGAGCGAAAAGATATTTGAGGAAAGCCAAATCCATCGCTTCCGAGGCGTTGGATGTTGTTTTGCTGGAGGCAAAAATCTTGGCGGCAGGGGGTAGACTGGATGAGGCACTCAAACAGGTTCTTCCTTTGAGCCTGACAAATCCTGGTTCAGAGAAGGTGAATGCGGTGTTGGGGGAACTTTATGAGCGCAAGGGGGAAATGCAGAAGGCACTGAAATATTTCAAAAAGGCTTTGAAAGCCTGTCAGCAGCGGAAATGAGACGATAGGAAAATGCAAGCTGGAAGGGCCCTGATCGTCTGGGGAATGCTTTTTTGGGTTTTCACATCCCCGCTTCACGCGGGGATATCAGTTTTGACCCCTTCTTCGGGAAGGGTGAGAGGGAAAAAGAAGGTGGTTCTTGTTGTTCAAGGACCGCGTAACGGGATGAAGGTCTATTCGGAAGGGGAGAGTCCTCCCTTGAATCTTCTGAAAAAGGTTCCATCCAAGGGAGGGGAAGCGGTTTATCATTTTCTGTATACCTTGCGGAAGGGGAGAAATGATCTTCGCTTTGAGCCAGGTTCCGTTCATGTAAGACTCGTTTATTCTTCTTCAAACCGCGGAGGGGGAGGGGCATTGGGTTCTTATGTCTTTCACAAGAGCAGGATAGAGAAAAGGTGTCGGCCCTGCCACACGTTCTCCTCTTCCCTTAAAAAGAAAGAAAAGTTGCCCTGTCTTTCTTGTCACAAAAGGCTTTTCAAAGGTAGACCCCTTGGGCATGGTCCAGCAGAAAATGGCAACTGCCTCGTCTGTCACCGCTCAACCCTTTTCCACGGTGTGAGGTTTGCACTCCGCCATAAAGGAGAAGAACTTTGCTTTCAATGCCATGGCTCGAGTAAAAGATGGAAAAGAATGGCGTATCTCCACGGTCCTGTGGGAGCGGGAAATTGTGTCTTTTGTCATGATCCCCATGGAAGCTCTACGGTATTTTATCTCAGATTTGGGGGAAAAGAATCTCTCTGCCTTGTATGCCACCAAGACAAGAAGGCCGAATTTTCGAAGGAGTCCTTTAAGTATCACGCGATACTTTCCGCCAGAGGGTGCACCGTTTGCCATGACCCTCATGCCAGCGCCCATCCTTTCCAACTTATGAAGGACGTGGTTCCGTTATGTGTGGAATGCCATCCGAAGTTTAGGGGGAGAAAGCGAGGACACCCCCTGGCCAACCATCCCCTTTACGGCAAGAAGGATCCGCGCCGCCCTCAAAAACGATTTACCTGTGTTAGTTGCCATGATCCCCATGGAAGCGTTTTCTCCTCCTTATTGATCGCTCCGCAGGGACGGAGGTTGTGTTCCCTTTGTCACCCCTATTGAGGGAATTCCCACCCTTGGGAGTGACGATGGATTCAATTTCTTCGGTTATCTCCAAGACTTGAACCCGGTGATTGAAAAGGTCTGCCACGTAAAGTCTGCCTCGAGGATCGACGGCGATGTCCGTGGGAAAATTAAACCAGCCCGGATTCCATCCTCGTCCGCCGAACTCGAAGACAAAGTGCCCATCGTTGTAATCATAGGCCAATCCCGTGTGGCGCATGTAATCGATGACATAGATAACTCCTCTTTTGGGATCGGCCGCAATACCTCGAGGACGGCTCAATTTTCCTGAACTCCCTCCTTTATTTCCCCCTTTGAAAAGGAACCGTTCCTTTTGATCGTAGACATAAAAACGTCCCATTTCTTCACTAAGAAGATAGATACGACCGCTCCAATCCACGTACACATCGGTGATAACGGCCTTTTTTGGGGGTTCGTCGGGGAGAAAGGTGTCTTTGGGAGAAAGAAAATGGAGAAACTTTCCCTTTTTTGAGAGAACGAGAGCACCTTCACATTCCAAGCCGGCCAAATAGAGACGTCCGGTACGTCCCAGCGCGATCGACTTAGGATAGAAATGATCGGCGCCTTCAAAACCGCTGAAGAAAAGATCCTTGACCTTGATATCCGCTGCGTTGAAGATGGTGATCATGGCATGATCGGGATTGTTGGCTCCGGTACCTTGGGCGAGAAAGAGGGTCCCGTCTTTGTCGACGGTGAGCGCGGTGGGGACGAGACATCCTCTTCCTTCACCAAAGGAGAAAAAGGGGAAAAAGTCGGGGGTGTAGATAATGACCCGGGCCTGAGAAGAGGCGACGATGTAAAATTCATCCTGGTGAGGGTCATAATAGAGGAAAGAGGGAAAGCCAAAGGGGTGTCCTCGGTCATCATGCTTGAGAATGGCGACAACGCGCGGTTTTCTACGTTCCACGACGACTTCTTCTTTCGCGAAAAGGAAAGAGGTGATCCCCAAGAAAAGAAAGAAGAAAAGGAAAATTAAGGGTAGGAAAGGAAGGAGGTTGCCTCGTCTTTTTATGAAGGGACTAATCCCCTTTTGTCGTGTGGCATATGAAACAGCCGCAATTCGTGTTGGAGGCGCCGGCCAGACAGTCATAGGGGTAATTCCATCTCAGCATGTCAGGGTAGGGAGAGGCGTGCGCGCGGTGACACGAGAGACACATGACTTGATCGCTTCCTGGCGTGATCAGTTTTGAAGATCCCGTCATGGAAGCCAGTACCGCGGGGTCCCGTGCCACGGGGGCCAGGGGATTATAATCGCCCGGCCCACTCCCTCCCGGGTTATTGTAGTAATAATACTCCTTATTCGTGTCGTTGGGAAGGGGGAGGTGAGTAGGATGGAGAAACCAAGGGGAGTGATTGTCGGCAATAACCGAGCCATCTGTGTCCGTGTACGTAACGCCGTGGAATTTGAAATGGCATCCTGCGCAGTCGTTACTTATGGAATTGTCATCGTTTCCGTAAATGTTGTTGCATCCATTATATTCGTTGTGGTCCGTGGCGCTGACGGTTTGCTCCCAATCGGGATCTTCGATACCTTTTACACCCGTATTGGCGTTGCCATGATAGGAGGAATTTAGAAAACGGTACCATCCACCCGAGGCGCCGACCAGAGGATTTTGGGTGTCGTCGGCGTGGTGGGCGGGTGTATGACAGCTGGTGCAGCTATCGATTCTGTCGTGACATCCGGCACAGTTGGGGCCATTGGCGGAGTCGGGTTTGCCAGGTGCCGTGCTTAAATGGGTATCTTGATTGATGCCGGGAATAGCGAGACAATTATGACCACTTGTGTCGGGGTCGGGGTTGTTCGCCGTTGCATGAAGAACCCAATAGAAATTTCCTGCCGCGAGGGCACTGGCAGGAGAGCCGTCGGAGGGATAGGTTGGTTCGCTGGCGGTTAAAACGATGGGCGTGTTGTTGACAATGGTGATATTACCTGTCCCGTTCGAGTGGCATCCCACACAAGTGGAAGTAAGGAGGTAAGAATGGGGGGTAGAAGAGGGATTTCCGTTGCTGTCAGTGGCAACAGAATTTCCGTTCTGGCTGTTATGCATGGTGTGGCAGTTGGAGCAGGGACCCGTTACTTTTGCCCACGAATAGGAAAATGCGCAAGAGATGAAAAGAGTGATGACAGCTATCTTTTTGGCGATGGAGTTTAAGGAAATGTGATGTTTCTTCCTCATGGATCACCCCCTGTAACGGGAGGAAAGAAGGGGGGGAAGGAGGACAAAAGGAGGAACTTTCTCCTCCTCCCCCAAATAGGAGGGGTCAGATTATTTGCTGGTGTGGCAGGCGAAACAGCCGCAAGTGCCGCTTTGTGTGCCTGCATTACATGCCCCGCTATCGTTGCTGCTATAAGCCCATCGTAGAAGGTCTTCGTACGGGCTTCCATGGGCGCGATGGCAGGAGATGCACAGTACGATGGCATCGCCACTTGCTTGAAGAACTTTACTGTTCACGGCGCCGGTGGTATTCCCGACGGGAACATCGACAAAATAGTCCCCCGTGGCCGAAACATTGCTGTACAAAGTGGGATTGGGATAATTTCCATATTCCTTGCTACTAACGTTATTCATGTCGTAATCTGTGGGATGGCGGAGCCAGGGAGAACCGTTTGTTGCATCATCGATTTGAGCATGGAGGTGAAAGTTCCCGTGACATTCGGCGCAGAGGTAATTGATGGAGGCCGAATCCATGCTTCCTGGCCCGTTATTGTAGTCACTGGCGTAGTAACCGTTATGATCTGTGGAACTGTTGGTGTATTCCCAATCGCTGTCCTCCGTTCCTTTGATGCCATATAAGAAGCGGAAACTCTTTCCAACCGTTGATCCGTCTATGGTGGAGTCGTCTGCGTGATGGGCTCCTGAAATGGCAGCAAAGTCATCCGTTGAAGTGTGAGTTCCATGGCACCCGTACGTTCCGGCACAGCTAAGTTGGTTGGAGCTCCACGCGGTTCCAACCGATCCGTTGGCGGTGTAATCCGTCGAGTTGAAACCTGGAGGTGTATTGCCGATATTGGAATCGGAGCTTGCTATCCCCACCACGTTGTGGCCCTTCGTGTCGTCGTTTCCACCGCTGTCATAGACCCAGTAAAAACTTCCGCCCGCGAGTGTGGCTTTCGTTCCATCGAAGTTGTAAGTAGGCGCAGAGGTTTGTAGGACGTAAGGGATGTTGTTGCTCCCGTCGTTTGTTCCAGTGTGACACCCGATGCAATCCCCTTTTGTCAAAGCACGATAGGGGCCTCCGGAAACAACAGCGGATCCATTTTGGCTGTTATGCATGGTGTGACAGTCGGAACAGGGTCCGCTTACTTTGGCCATTACCTGGGATGGGCCTAGTAATAAGGCCGCTAAGGCAAGGCAGGTGATAACGACGATAATTTTCGATCTTTCCATCTTTTCCCCCTTTCCCATCAGGCAAGGAAAATTTTTGTTAAATATTACCATAGTGCGATATTTTCCTTTCCTGATGAAATAGTATTGTGAACCTCTCCTCTATCTTTTCTATATATAATTCTATCAAAGCATTTTATCTTGTCAAGTAAAAAATTTCCTTATTGGAATATGATGTTTCTTTACTTGACAAATGGTGTATACTGTAAATGTGTAAGGGATGAAAGAAGACTGTGGGGCGTGAAGGGCGTGGACAGGAGACAAAAAAATGATGGGGAAGGAGGAGGAAAGGGATCAGGCCGGAGTCGAAAAGAGGGAAGAGAGGGGTCTTCCATTCCAAAGCAGGATGGAAAGAAAGAGTCGTGATGATGCTTTTGCTTTTTTGTCTTTTTTCCCCGAAAGGGTATGCTGTTGATTTCTCTGCGGATTGGAAGAACTGGGAGTTTTCGAAGGAAGATTCCATTTTTTCGCAGTCATACTCGATCAGTATGGCTCCCGAGGCGACGCGTGCGGTCACGTTCGGTGCTTCGTGTCGTTATGTGAACAGAAAACAAGGGGGGGAGACGCGGGAAACCTTGACCCCTACTCTTTCCATGGAGATAGTCAACGATCTTTTCACGTTCAATCTAAGTGGCACTCAGACACAACGCAAAGATACAGAACGCCCCGATATCACGAACCGCTCCTGGGATGCGAATTTGACCAGTGACTGCAAAGGGTATGGAGATCTCCGTCTCTATGTGGGACAGAGCTTCAATGAGGACGACGCCAGACCGCGTCATCTCGATGATGAGACGCTCTATTACGGCCTTCATCTGGGTAAGGAGTGGCGAGGAATGGAGGTAGTTTATGACTATCGAGGGTCGGATGAGAGTGATCGTGTGGAATCTTCAAAAACGGATACGGATCAGCACTTTCTCAAAATCTCCTATTCGGGAACGTGGAATAAATTGAGTATGGCGGCGGAGCAGCAATTCAATGTCAATAAGGCCGTGACCAAAACCCAAACTTCCTTGGGGGAACCCGTCTATTATCCCTTGATGATAGGAGTCGTATGGTCCCCCCCGCGGCCTCCCAATGGAGACCGCTTGAAGGTGCATCAAGAGTTTATTATCGATTTGAGGAATCAACCTGTGGATGAAATCCGTTTTTACGTCAATGAAACCGTTGAAGAGCAAGTTCCCACATCCGTCCGATGGGATCTCTATGAAAGCGAGGATGGGGTGATATGGGACGAGCTCAGGACGCGCATCACTCTTCCCTACCGGTTTATTCAAACTTACCAACGTCGTCGTTACCTCCGGCTGGTTGCCGTTGAGGTGCCGATTCCCGCTCCCGAATTGGAAAATCCTGCCTTACGTGTCTATATCCTTCGTGAGGGGAGCGGACGTGTAGAAACACTTACCGTCAAATCGGAGAGCATGCGGAGCAGCCTTTCTTTGGGGTACCAATTTACCCCCGATCTCTCCGTCCACTACTACCTCACCTATGATAAAAGTTCCCCTGACCCGGGAAATGGCAGCACCAACATAAGTCACACGCTTGCCGCTAACTGGTTCGTAAACCGATATTTGGAACCTGCTATCAATCTTTCTCGCACCACAAGGGATACGGAGAACGTGGGAAAGGACGAGACAACAACGATCTCCCTGACAAATAC
>Ga0256914_1003836_pt1 | contig 11651 bp, 10 predicted proteins | sample HulkmetaG_FD_191571 | JGI IMG/M metagenome (GOLD analysis project Ga0256914, IMG submission 191571) | Hydrothermal chimney microbial communities from Main Endeavour vent field at the Juan de Fuca Ridge, Pacific Ocean - Hulk | ecosystem: Environmental > Aquatic > Marine > Hydrothermal vents ...
ACGATAATAGCATCATACTCATGCTCCTCAACAGGGACCTTGGACAGATCCGGCTCGGCCAAAAGTTCCCACGTTGGTTTGTTTGGAAGTGCCATATCTTATTCCTCCTTAAATTCTTTCTTTCACGTTGTTCTTACCACACCTTTTGAAAACCTAATGTTACCTAACTATTAAGTTAGCTAAAATCTGCTGGAGTAGGTAAGGTTTTCCCAACTTCTGTGAATAAAAGTTCATTGTCTAGATCTTCTGGATTTGGAGTTGGTTCACCCTCATAAGGTTTAATAGAACCCTCAGGTGTGGTTCTAATGGGGAACTTAAATCTTTTCATGTTTCCATTACGGAACTTGACAGTCCACATAATTGAATCAGTACCCCTCATTGGCTGAACATAACCACCCATAGGAGCAATGTCTGCATAGTGACGAACCTCAATTGCACCCTGTGGACAGATCTTTACGCAGGAATAACATTCCCAACACTGATCAGGTTCCTGGTTGTAAGCCCTCATCTCATCTGGGTTAAGGACCATCAAGTCATTGGGGCAGATGTACATACATGCCGTCTTCTCCCCACCTTTGCAACCGTCACATTTTTCCGGGTTGACAAAGCTTGGCATCGCAATACCTCCTGATTTTTTAGTTTCTTGTTCCTAGTTAACACTAACCTGTAACGCCTCTATTCTTTTTTATAAAATAGCTTGTGTTTGCTCCACCCCCTTTCCAATGTAAAAACATAATGACTATGCCTGTTCCTTCTTAAAAAGGTGCAACACACAAGCTGATTAAATATAAAAAAAGGTGCCCACCCCTGTCCATTTCTCCTGGGATAAGCACCTTTCTAAGGCAGCAAAATTATTATATAAACACCTGCCCATAGCACCTATCATTTTGGGGGGCTTATGGGTAGATGTATATCTTTTCATTAGCAGACCTCTTTAAACTCTAAACTTCTATCTTAAAACTCTTATGTACTCCCTAATTACCAAGACTTTTAAACTTAATACTTTTATTGTTAATACTGAATTGTCACTCATTGCTAGCTGATTTTATATTCAGTATCTCACAAAATGTCAAGAGAAAAGTAAATAAAAGCTAATTTTTAGCCCTTTGAGCCCTAAAGTTTATTATCAATCAAAATACTTGCAATCTAACAGGCTCTCATCCATATTAATCAATCAGAAAAAGATTGTATTCAAGATCAGGAGAAAAGCCGATAATGCCAAACAACAAAATTAGTGCTGCTATATTGGCTGGGGGGAAAAGTTCTAGATTTTTATTAGGAGATAAAGCCCTTGCTAGATGGAATAATAAAACAATAATAGAAACAGAAATAGAGATACTTAAAAATATTTTTGAACGTATATTTATTATATCTAATCATATTGATAGATATAATAAACTTGGTGTAGATGTATTCCCTGATATTTATCCATCTAAAGGACCTTTGGGAGGTGTACATAGTGCCCTTGTAAATGCAAATTCTGATAGAGTTTTTATAGTAGGATGTGATATGCCACTTTTAAATAAAGATCTTATATGTTGGATGTCTAATATTAATACATGGGCACCAATAATAATCCCTTCCCTTTCAAAAGGTCTGGAACCACTTCATGCTATATATCACGTATCCTTAATCCCTATCATAGAAACAGTTATATCAGTTCCTAAAAAACCAATGGGACTTCAGGCTCTAATAAAACAATTACCATTTAGAGCAATATCAGAACAAGAAATAAAATACTTCTGTACTAACCTTTTATGTCTAAAAGGGATAAATACTACTGAAGAGCTTAAAACATTAAAAAAACTATTAATTAAATAACTGAGGAGATAGTATTACCTCTGAAATCATAAATCTCTTGTAAGCTACTTGCTTGATTGAGGCAATATGTAAAGATAGCTCTAAAAGTTGTCGTTGTATCTTAGAAAGATCTATAGTTGGATAGCTATCTCCTTCAATAAAACCAGAAAGTCCACACACATGAGACTTTCCATCTAAACTTGTAGGAACTCCATAGGTCCTACAATTTATAGGTCTAGCCCAATAAAGATAACAAAGTCCCTCATCTGTTAATAGAGGACATCTTATCTTGTTCTCCGACATTGAAGATAAATCTGAAATTTTTACTAGCTTAGAAAACTTTTCTTGAAATTTTTTTGCAGAACGCTCTAGTTTTCTTCTCTCAGATCTTTTAAGATCTTTTATAATAAGAGCTAGATTAAGTGCTTCTATAAACGAGATATCAAAAAGAGCATAACAACAATCTGTACAACCGGGTTTACATTTAATAAGATGTGCAAAATCTTTAACAATAACAGATACTGCATTGTCAACATTAGTAAATAATTTTTCTAACGCAGGGATTTTATTTTTTTTTGTATCCATGAAAGACTCCAATAAAATACAAAATTCTTGTAGAAGATGTGGTACATGTTGTCAAAAAGGTGGTCCAACCCTTCACTTACAAGATATTGATGCAATATATAATATTCCTCTCAAACCCAAAAATCTATTTACTTTAAGAAAGGGGGAACTCATCTGGCATCCTATTAAACAACAACTTATAACATTAGAACACGAAATAATAAAGATAAAAGGAAAAGAAAATAGCTGGGAATGTAGTTTTTATAATCCTAAATCACATTCATGTATATGTTATGAACATAGACCTATAGAATGTAAATTATTAAAATGTTGGGATACAAAAGATATAGAAAAATTCTTTTTAAAAGATACTATAGACCGATCAACTCTCCTAAGAAATACTCCTAACTTATTAGAATTAGTCCATAAATATGAAGAAAACTTTAACTTAGACTACTTTTTTTATTTAATACAGAATAACCATAAAACTCAAAAAATTTCAGAAATTATAAGACTAGACAATCAATTTAGAAACTCTATTGTAGAGAAAACTTCTATCAATGCTGAAGAATTAGACTTCTATTTTGGAAGAGCTTTAGAAAAAATCCTGAAACAAATAAATTTCATATTAAAAAAATAAAAAAGGCCTCCTCTCGGAGGCCTTTTACTAATCTGCTCAGCGAGCTGGGTATTATAGAGGGGGCTTACTTACTCTTCTCCTTCTTCAAATGCCTCTTCTACACCCTTTCCATAACCAGGCACACCATACATAACAGTGCTCCCAGAGGAGAAGAATTCTAATTTCCCCTCACGCACCAACTCGTTAGCTGCGTTTTTAACCTCCCGGGGTTTGGCCGAAGGATCTGCCTTATATAAGTCCTTTATGTACATTTTGGACTTATGTTTGGCCTTCTTTGTGGCATACTCCAGGATTTTTTGTTTTAGTTCTTCTTTATTAACGGCCATAGTAGCCCCCCTTATTTATTAATTTTTATTCAAATTTTTTTGTATGAACAGTCCACTTAAAGTGTGTAGTTGTATGATAAGTATCATATGCAAGTCTGTAATCATCAATAGATTTTTCAGTGAATGGAATATCACATTTCTCAAAGAATTTCTCCCAACCAATTCTTTCTGCCCATTCACCTAAACGCTCATATTTCCTTGCATCAGCAGCGTAGGTTTCAAGAATCTTGCGTACAGTCTTTACTACGCTGGGCCAACGAGGTGGCTCATTAGGAATATAAGGAATAACTAATTTAGAGAACTTAGGAGCACTGATCCTATTGGAAATCTTACCACCAACTAGTATTGCAATACCATCACCCTCACCATCTGCTAATGGCATTGCTGGACACATTGTATAGCAGTTACCACAGAACATACAGCGCTCTTCATTAACACGTACTGTCTTGATCTTCTTTCCGTCTTTCTCAACTGTTGCAGGCTTAATTGCACCAAGAGGACACGCAGCAACAGCTAAAGGAATCTCACAAACACCACCAATACGATCATCCTCTACCAAAGGTGGCTTTCTGTGAATACCAAGAATTGCTATATCTGAACAATGCACAGCACCGCACATATTAAGACAACATGCAAGAGCAATCCTTACTTGTGCAGGGAGTTTCATGCTCTGGAAATAATCAAATAAATCATCCATAACTGACTTTACAATACCAGAAGCATCGATTGCAGGAGTATGGCAGTGTACCCATCCCTGAGTATGAACAATATTGGTTACACATGCACCCGTTCCACCTACAGGGAACTTATATGAACCACCAGGGAATTTTCTGCTCTTAAGATCATCAAGAATAGCCCTTAAGCTCTCTTCATCAGTAACATGGAACTCTATATTATTTCTTGTAGTCCATCTTACATGTCCTTCACAATATTTATCTGCTATATCACAGATCTCTCTAATAGTATCTGTTGTAATCAATCTTGGAGTAGCACATCTTACTACAAATACAATATCACCTGTCTCAGATGTATACTTAATAACACCAGGTTCAACTATCTCATGCTTAGCCCATTTACCATAGTTTTTCTTGATTACTTCTGGGAAAAACTGTGCATAATGGGGAGGACCAATATCAGTGATCCTGTTTTCCATTGGTTGTTTAGGATTATATAATTTAAGTGCTAACTCTGGATCATACTCCTTTTGAAGCAATTCAGAGATATCAATACCCTCTCTGCCTTGCTCAATTTCAAAATCTATAAGACGTTGAAGCTCTTGACTTGTACCCATATGCTAATTCCTCCTATATATTCTAAGCCATTTTTATTTATTATAAATAAGCCACTAGGCTGCGTGACGCTTACGGAACTCTTTAATATCCCTATCCCAACCACCAGGAACTTCTTCAGCAGACCAGAATACATAGGGGTTGGAACGAGGCTCTTTTACCATCTGTGGAATTGGTTTAAGATCTGTTACTCTTAAGAATTCTTGTAAGCTCTTTCTCTGTATAAGCTCACCAAGACGCTCTCTGTTCTTTCCTTCTTCCATCCACCATTCCCAAACCTTATCTACAAAGTCTTTAAATTCATCATAAGGTGGCTCCATCTTAATAAATGGAATAACTAAAGTAGAAAGCTGCGCGCCTTCAAGGATAGGAGCCTTTGCACCAACCAGTATTGTTGCTCCTGTATCAACACCAGGTCTTAGAGCTTCTGGCATAACATTTATACAATGCATACAACGTACGCACTCGGAATCATCAATGCGTAGAGTTTCTCCCTCAAGCCACATACACTGGGCAGGACATAAATCTATAACTTCTTTTTGGATATCAAATTTACCCCAATTCCTGTCTGCATGTGCGCCTGCATTGGGCTTAAGCTCACCATGTATATATGCCCTTACTGCAGCCTGATCGATTCTAATCCTGTCTCTCCAAGTACCAATTATAGAACAATCGCAACGTGCAATTGCTGCAACACAGTCATTTGGACACCCAGAGATCTTAAACTTAAACTTATAGGGGAATGCAGGCCTATGTAGCTCATCCTGATATTCTTGGGTGAGATGGTAGCATATAGCTTGAGTATCTAAACAAGACCATTCACAACGTGCCTTACCAATACAACAAGATGGAGTTCTAAGGTTTGAACCTGAACCACCAAGGTCTACACCAAATTGATGAGTTAGATCATAAAATACTGGCTCCAACTCATCTGTCTTGGTACCTAAAAGTACCATGTCACCTGTGGAACCATGGAAGTTCGTCATACCACTTCCTCTGTGATCCCACATATCACATAATTTTCTTAAAAAGGCAGTGTTATAAAATTTACTTGCAGGCTGATTGACACGAATAGTATGGAAATGAGCAATGCTTGGAAACATCTCAGGAACGTCAGAATAACGTCCAATAACACCACCACCATATCCAAACACACCAACTATACCACCATGTTTCCAATGTGTCTCTTTGTGCTTATAGGAAAGTTCTAACTGTCCTAATAAATCTAAACACTCCTGCTTCCCTGCCAACCCCTTTGCTTCTATGTCATCTACAAAGCTAGGGAACGGCCCCTTTTTTAGTTCATCAACCATTGGGGTGTCATGTTTCTTGACATCTGCCATTTAGCTCTCCCTCCTTAAATACTTAAATTTCTGCTTGTTGTTTATTAATGGATCCACACCTTAACCTTTGATATTAAAAAAACAACTTGCAAAGGATACCTCTAGTCACTCAAATGAATGACTATTCGATTATGTTAAAATTTTTATAATATTTTTCCTCTTTCTTTGTCAAGCCTAAATGTAACTTTTAACACTAAAAACTTTAAAATCTCTTTTTTTATATCAATTATAGATGTTGTTTTGAATCAATTACTAAAGAAACTAAATGAATGTTCATTTATAAAATGCTGGCAACAAAAAAGAAACAGACTCTACGACTAAATGAATAGTATCACAGTAAATAGAAAGCTTAACAAAAAATTTAATAAAAGATTTTAAACAATCCGATCTAATATCTATAGAAATAACTATTACAGACAGAAAATAACTCTAAATCTATTAAACAATACTCATTAAGATTAAACATAAAGTTATCTATTTCACATATTAAATAACTTTATTTTTCCCACACTCTGAAAAATGCCTATATAGCTTCACCATAATCTCTAAAAAATCTACATCTGAACGCCAAAAAGGAGGAACTCCTAAACGCTTTATATTAAGTGCATCTACCGGTGGAGTTTTAGGTACTAATTCTAAAAGAGATAGATTTACTTCTCCTAAAGAAAAATTATTATCTTTCAACAATTTTAAAAAAATATTCCTTTGTTCCTCTGCCAATATTCTTATTGTCTCTTTTTTATTAAATGATTCATCATCTATATCTATTGATCTTTTTATATCTGTTATAGACATCCCCCTTAACTGAAATATTAAAGTTGGGTTCCTATCAAACTCAAGAGCCAATAAGTATGAAACAGCGGCTATATGCTTACAAGGATTCGAACAATCAGGACAAGTACAACTAGTCTTTAATTCCTCATATCTATTAGGAAATAAATCTATACCTTTTTTAATAAGTAGAAATTCAAGCTCTCTTGGAAGCTCTCTTGCCAAGATAGGCCCTAAAAGATATCCACTTGACAATATGATATCTCTAACCTTTAACTTTGTCTCTTCATCCCATTTTCTAAACTCTATGATTACTTCATAAGGGGTTAGTCTTTGTCCTTGTACAAGAGCAGATATCTTACTGCCTTTTATATCTATTTCCATTACCTGTCCTGTTCTTGCATACTTTCTCCCACGCTGTAATATTTGTCCAATATGAAAGGACTCTAATACTTCAATCCACCTTTTACCACACCAAGTAGTTGCAAATCCCTTGTGTGTACCGGCAGGTTTTATACCACCCTTTACACTACGAGGATTAGAAGTAGGATACCAATCATTTGAGCTCATATAACTCTTCCTTTAATTGTCAAACCTAAACAAATCTTTAACTTCTTTATCAGATAACTTGGTTATCCAAGACTCACCATGTGTTATAATATTTTGAGCAAGATGTATCTTATCCTTTAGAATACTTTCTATCTTTTCCTCAATAGTCCCTTTACATATAAACTTATATACCTTTATATTGTTTGTCTGTCCTATTCTATAGGCTCTATCTGTAGCCTGATTCTCAACAGCAGGATTCCACCATCTATCATAATGAAACACATGTGTAGCCTTTGTTAAATTTAGTCCTGTTCCAGATGCTCTTAACGATAACACTAATATCTTAGGACTATTAGAATTTTGAAAATGCCGAACAATCTCATCACGTTTAATCCTTGGAAGTCCACCATGTATAAATAATACCTCTATATTAAATATCTCACTTAGATATATTTTTAATATCTGTCCCATTGAAGAAAATTGAGTAAATATAAGACTTGACTCCTCATTGTCTAAGACATCAATTAACAGCTTCGTAAGCATCTCTAGTTTGCCTGAACGGCCTTCTATTCTCTTAAAACCATCCTTTAGAAACAAAGAAGGATGATCACAGATCTGTTTTAACTTAGTAATTGTTGAAAGTATAAGTCCTTTTTTAACAATACCTTCCGTAGTATCAAGTTGTATTTTAACATCCTCAACCACTGCCTTATAAAGATTTATTTGTTCATCTGTCAAAAAGACCTCAATCTTTTGTTCATTTTTTTCTGGTAGTTCTATACCTATATTAGGATCAGTCTTTTCTCTTCTTAAAATAAATGGTGATATAATAGATCTTAATCTTTGAAGTACCTCCTTATTATCTTCCAGTTGAATTGGGATAAGAAAATCTCTTCTAAAAACTTCATAACTACCAAGGATTCCCAGATTTAAAAAATCCATAATAGCCCAAAGATCACGCAAAGAATTCTCTACAGGTGTTCCTGTAAGTGCAATCCTAAAACGAGTTTTTAAACTGCTAGCATATTTAAACTGCTTACTAAAAGGATTCTTTATATTTTGGGCTTCATCTACTATAACACCCAACCAATTTATATCTTTTAATCGATCAAAATCCCTTGTTAAAAGTGCATAAGAAGTAATTACAATAGGCTTAGAAGCTAGTATATCTTTTAATTCTTCTTTTGTAAGTCTATCTGCTCCCTGATGTATGTAAAATGAAATATGAGGTAAAAATCTCGATATCTCTTTTTCCCAATTTCCAATAACAGAAGTAGGAGAAATAACCAAAAAAGGCCCCATTATACCTTGTTCAAAGTATTTCTCAAAAAGTGCTAAGACTTGTACAGTCTTACCAAGCCCCATATCATCAGCCAAACAAACCCCTAAACCCCACTTACTCATAAAATAAAGCCAGGAAAATCCTTCTATTTGGTAATCTCTTAAACTACCATTAAATTTTTTAGGTAGGTTAGCCTTAAAAGATTTTTGGTATCTATATTTAACACCTTTTAATTCCCTTAAAAATTTCTCTAACCAACCAGATACCTCAACTTGATCAATAACAATATTTGCTGCATGAACCTTTGCTCCAAGTGAAGCAGCAATTATCTTTGATATACTAATTTGTCCCTTTTTATTAGATATTATATACTCTATTAATTTATTTATATCCTCAGGAGTAATCTCTACCCACTTTCCTCTCAAATTTATAAGCCCTTGTTTAACAGAAGAAAGATATAATAATTCCTCTCTACTGAGAGGAGTTTCTTCAAAAGCAAGATACCAATTGAAATCCAATAGGCTATTTAAAGAAATAGTAGAATCTTTTAAGTGACTACTAGTTATCTTGGCTCTTGTATGTATCTTATATATAGAAGTATTAGCTCTCCACCAATTAGGAAGCAATACAGAAAAACCATCTTCTTTTAAAAGCCAAGATCCTTCTTTTAAAAAAGAATATGCTTCAGTTGTAGTAAGATTTATAAATGATCTATTTGGATCTATAAGTTGCCTTTTTATAGGCAAGAAGAGTTTACTTGCCCTACTTAACATAGCTAATATAGTTGTTTTGGAATTTATAAAACCTCTTGAAATCAAAAGAGGATCCCTTGGATTCCGCCATACCATAGAGATTGGAAGCATTATATTAGGGTCGTCTATGGCCTGCAAAAAACACTCTAATTTCCAGTCTTCACTACCAGTATCTGGTTCTGTTAGTCTAAAAAGTAATTTAAAAGAAATGGCTGACTTTTCTGCAAAAGGAGCCTGCCAGGCTAGTATTTGTTCATAAAACTTATCAATATCTTTAGGGGCAATTGCAGAGCTTTGATCTATATTTTCTTGCAGCCTGATTTGTGCTTCTTTATTGAAAAGGGCTTGTAACCAAAGATCATGTATACTGTGTAAGTCTTCTATCTCTTGTCTAAATCCATTTTCAAATGCACAATATCTACATAACGCATCTACAATAACATAACAGATGTCTAATAAACTATTAGCTACATTACTACTATCTTCTTGGGATATTGCATACTCTGGGATAGATTTAGCAAATCTTAGAAGATCTCTATATGCTTCATCTTTAAATACAGGTATCCACCTTGCTTCAAGACCTTTTTGAGTCTTTATTAAGTAGGGGATTATCTCCTGCCTTATTAAGAAAGAAAGACACCATTTAGAAAAAAGTTCCCAAAATTCTATATCCTTACTTATTACAAATTTATCTTGGTGCTCTATTCTCTTCAACTGTCTAAAAAAATCAAGGAGATTATGTAGACTAAACTGAAATCCTCTTTTTGGGAAATTATAAGGAATACTATTAAACTTTTTGGATAACTCTATCTCTTGAAACCTAAAAGAAAATATCTCTAAAAGATCATTAAAAGATAAGCCAGGCTCATCTTCAATCCAAAAAATTGGTTTTATAGCCCAACCTGTACCAACCCAATTAAAATGGATAAGACTCATTATTCCTTTCACTAATGCCTATTTTATTAACTCTAAATCAGTCCAAAAATTAAATTTTACTGCATATTACTTAATTTTTCACTAGGAATAATTTTAAAAATATTAAACTCTTGCGTTTTTTCTTAGTAAGAGTATGTTAAAAGAGAGTAATTTGTCCTGGATAGAAATATGGCGGTTAGAGGCTTTTCTAAAAAACAAAGTTTAAAATCATCTTCTAATAATAAAGCCCAAAAATTAAACAAAATATTTTCTGTTTTATTAATATTGGTACTATCTTTAATTCTATTATGGGACATTGCAGGCCCTTATGGACTATGGAAACTCTATCATCTAAGACATGAACGAGATATTGTATTTACCACTAACATAAAACTTGATAAAAAAAATCAAGTACTTAAGAACACCATTTCACTATTAAAATCAAATCGTAAATTTCAAGAAAGATGGATAAGAAAAAACCTTGGTTGGGTAAAAAATAATGAACTACTCTTTGTATTTATATCCAAAAACGGTGAATAGATATGGCTTCTATAATAAGGACCAAGACATTTATAAAATATGCTAGGATAAAACTCCAAGAAGCAGAAAGTGCTATCCAAGAAGAAGAACTTTCAAAGGCTATAAAACTTTGTAAAGATTGTGGTATTAATCTAATAAAGGCGTTAGTAAATTTTGTTGATGGTTATGATATTGAAAGGGTTTTAAATAATAGAAGTACATTATTAAAGTTGCTTACAGATTTAACTGGAGATAAAAAGGAAGCCCAAAGTACATGTAATGATCTTTTATCTCTAAAAGAAATTAAAGAAGACATAACCCCATCAAGAAAAGAATCTGAACAAATGTTTTCCAAAGCAGGTAAACTCTTTACTACGATTCATAGTTATTGTTTTCCTGAATAAAATTTGATTCTTTTCTCCTTAACAATTACTAAATCTATAATCTTATTTTGTAACATAAAAAACTACTTAAGATCTTAAAAAATTATTGCCATACCCGATTGAAATTAAATCTATAACCTTTTATCCTTGTTAAGTCCTTTTTGCCCTTTAACATCGATTTAAACAATGGATGTTGAAATCTAAGATCAAATATTATCCCACTAATAAGATTGTTATTAACTCTTCTTAAAAGATTTATAGGAAACTCTGGTACAATATATTCTAGAAAATTATCCTTTGTTAAAAAGAATCTCTCCTTTTTAGGACTAACTATAGGATAATAATTGATTTTATTGAGATGACTCATACGACTTGTAAAAAGAGGAATTAATCCAAATACATTTTGATATATTCTTACTGATGAAGGAGAATTTTTTAAGGCTGATTCTAAATTACGAAAATCTGACTCAATACTAAACTCTAAATTTTTAATACCTAAAAATTTTAAGGCCTTAATT
>Ga0256914_1003837_pt1 | contig 11647 bp, 7 predicted proteins | sample HulkmetaG_FD_191571 | JGI IMG/M metagenome (GOLD analysis project Ga0256914, IMG submission 191571) | Hydrothermal chimney microbial communities from Main Endeavour vent field at the Juan de Fuca Ridge, Pacific Ocean - Hulk | ecosystem: Environmental > Aquatic > Marine > Hydrothermal vents ...
CCAAGGGCGTTCGCCCGGCGAAGCCCCGCAGGCCGCACCGCCCACGGGCGTCCAATTGAGCCTGTTCCCCGAAACCAACCCCCTGTTGGAAGAACTGCGCGCGTTGGACATCCACAACCTCACACCCATCGAAGCGCTCAACTTGCTCTATCGGTGGCAGCAAAAGTACGGGGCCGCGTGACGCCCCGGCCCGTCCGTTTGACCTTCCGCCAGGAGGGCACCCATGTCTTTCGTCCATTTGCATGTGCATTCCGAATATTCGCTGCTGGACGGCCTGAGCAAGGTCAACGCCTTGGTGGCTGCGGCCAAAAAGCACAATATGCCCGCGGTCGCGCTGACAGACCACGGCGTACTGTTCGGCGCGGTGGAATTTTACATCGCGGCCCGACGGGCGGGCATCAAGCCCATTTTGGGCATGGAAGCCTATTTGGTGCCCGATGTGCGGAAACGCAACCCAAAGTTGGATCGCTCGCCCTTTCACTTGCTTTTGCTGGCTCAAAACGAAACAGGCTGGAAGAACTTGATGAAGTTGGCCACGTTCGCCCAATTGGAAGGCTTCTACTACAAAGCACGCATCGACTACGACACCCTGGCCCGCCACGCGGAAGGTCTCATCGCCACCACCGGCTGCCTGTCGGCCGAGGTGCCCAGCGCGCTCAAACGAGGCGACTATCAAAAAGCCCAAGAACGGCTGGACTGGTATTACGAGGTCTTCGGCCCAGAACGGTTTTTCTTCGAATTGCAAGACCACAACATCCCCGAACTGCGGGAAGTGAACAAGGCCTTGCTGGAACTGGGCAAACGCTACAACGCGCGCTTTGTGGCCACCAACGACGTGCACTACATCACCCCCGACCAGTACAAATTGCAAGACGTGCTCATCGCCATCCAAACAGGTAAGAAACTCCACGACCCCAAGCGCCTGCGCATGGAGGATCCGACATACTACTTCCGCTCGCCCGAAGAGATGCAAGCCCTGTTCGGCGAAGTGCCCGGCGCGCTGGAGAACACCCTGCTCATCGCGGAAATGTGCAATGTCAACATCCACGTCAACGAATTCGAAGACCAGCCCACATATTATCTGCCAACCTTCCCGGTACCCGAGGGGCACGACGCGCAGTCGTTTTTGCGCCATTTGGCCGAGCAAGGCTTGCGCGCCCGCTACGGCGAACGGGCCGACGCGCCCGAAGTGCGGGAGCGCTTCGAGCACGAGTTGGCCATTATCCACCGCATGGGTTTTGACGCGTACTTCCTCATCGTGTGGGATTTGGTGAACTACGCGCGGCAGCAAGGCATTTGGTACAACGCGCGCGGCTCCGCGGCCGGCTCGCTGGTGGCCTACTGCCTGGGCATCACCATGGTGGATCCCCTGGAGCACGGCCTCATCTTCGAGCGTTTTCTCAACCCCAGCCGCCAAACCATGCCCGACATCGACTTGGATTTCCAAGACGACCGGCGGGACGAGATGCTGCGCTACATTTCAGAAAAGTACGGCGCGGAAAACGTGGCCCAAATCATCACCTACGGCTCCATGAAGGCCCGCGCGGCCATTCGAGACGTGGGGCGGGTGTTAGAAATCGACCCCGAAAAGGTGGACCGTCTGGCCAAGATGATTCCTAATGTGCCCAGCCGGCCGGTGACCTTAGAAGCGGCCTTGGAAGGCTTCAAAAACCCCGACGGCTCACCCAACGAAGAAAAAAACAAGGATTTCCAAGTGCCGGTCAAAGACCTGCAAGAGGAATACCAAAAAGACGAAGAAACCCGCCGCTTGTTAGACATCGCCCGCGCGCTGGAGGGCGTGGTGCGCCACGTGGGCACCCACGCGGCCGGCGTGGTGGTCACCCCCGAGCCCGTGGTCGAATATGTGCCTTTGCATCGGCCAACTTCCGACTCGGGCCGAAGCGACGACCGCGACGAGGGCAGCGACGAAGCACCCATCCGGGCCGTGACCCAGTTCGAAATGAACATCCTGGAGGCCATGGGCCTGCTCAAGGTGGACTTTTTGGGGCTGGCCACCCTCACCGTGATGGCGCGCGCGTGCCAACTCATCGAGCAGCGCCACGGCGTCAAACTGGATTTGTACAACATCCCCCTCGACGACCCCGCGGCCTACGAACTGCTGCGCAAAGGCGACACCGTCGGCTTGTTTCAGGTGGAAGGCAGCGGTTTCACCCGCCAACTCATCAAGATGCAGCCGCGGGAACTCAAGCACGTGGTGGCCATGGTGGCCCTTTATCGGCCAGGGCCCATGGCATTCATCGATACATTCATCGCCCGTATGCACGGCAAGGAGGAGATTTCCTACCACCACCCTCGGCTGGAGCCCATCCTGTCCGAGACGTACGGCATCACGGTCTACCAAGAACAAATCATGCGCGCGGCCATGGACTTGGCCGGTTACAGCGGTGCCGAGGCGGACAATTTGCGCCGGGCCATCGCCAAGAAGAAAGAAAAAGAGGTACAACGCCACCATCGCAAGTTTGTCGAAGGCGCGGTAGCCCAAGGCATCGACCAGGAAGTTGCCGAACGCATCTTCCACGACTGGCGACGCTTTGCCCAGTATGGCTTCAACAAATCCCACGCGGCCGATTACGCGGTCATCGCGGTGCAAACCGCCTATCTCAAAGCCCACTATCGGCTGGAATATATGACCGCGCTGCTCACCGTCTCCCTCAACAACACCGACAAGGTGGCCCGCTATGTCGAGGACGCGCGCCAACACGGCCTGCGGATTTTGCCGCCTGACATCAACGCCAGCCACTGGGAGTTCACCATCGAGACCGTGGACGCGGCGACGGGCGAAGAGGGCATTCGCTTTGGCCTGGGGGCCATCAAACATGTCAGCCGCAACGGGGTGCAGGAAATTCTGCGGGCTCGCGCGGAGGGCGGCCCCTTTGCCGATCTCAGCGACTTCCTCCAACGGGTGGATTTGCGGGTGGTGGGCAAACGCTCCTTGGAAAGCCTCATCAAAGTGGGCGCGCTGGATCGCTTCGCGGATCGGGCGGCGCTGCTGGCCGCGCTGGATCGGCTGATGAGCGTGAACGCGCGCGCCATGCGAGCCCGCGACGCCGGCCAACTTTCCCTCTTCGGCGGTGGCACGAGCGCGACGGCCACGCCCCAGCCGGCCATACAGGTGGACCTCCCCGACCAAACCGCCGCCTTGGCCGATAAACTGGCCTGGGAGCGGGAACTCATGGGGGTGTATCTCTCCGAACATCCCTTGGCGCGGCTGGCAGAGGTGCTGAGCCAAGCCGGCACCCACACCACCCGCCAGTTGGCCAAGGCCGAGCGCAACCGTCCGGTCGTCTTGGTGGGCGTTATTGTCGAAGTGCGCCCCCACACAACACGCACCGGCAGAGCCATGGCCTTCGTCACCCTGGAAGACCTGGAAGGGCGGGTGGAGATGGTAGCCTTCCCGCAAGTCTGGAAAACCTATCGAGATCTCCTTACGGTGGGCAAGATCGTCAAGATTCGCGGCAAAATCGATGCCAAGCGCCAAGAGCCAACCGTGTTGATCGACGAAGTCTCCACGCGACTGACGTACCGACGCCCTGTAGAAGCCGGCGACGCGAACGCGGCGCCGGACCTGGCAGACGAAGCCTTGCACGCCGACTTGCCCCCCGACCAGCCCTTCGCCGAGCCCACGATGCCGCCACCGCCCGAAGAACCGCCCGAGCCGTGGGCGTCGTCCCTCAGTTCGGCCCCACCCGCGGCTCCATCCCCCCGGGGTAACGGGCACCCGCGGGCCGAGGCCCCACCGCGCGCGCGGCGGCGTTTGGTACTCCACTTGCGGGCCGGCCAGAACACCGATGCAGAAATTCGCCGCCTGCGCCGTTTGCATCAAACCTTGATCGCCTTCCCCGGCCAGGATGAGTTCGTGTTCCAACTGCATTTGAATGGCCGAACTTGGCGCGTGCTCTTTCCGCGCGCGTCAACCCGCATTTGCCCTGACCTGGAAACGCGCTTGCGCAAGTATTTGCGCGAGGGGGAAACGTTGCAAATCGACGAGGCCCCCGCGGCCTAACGGGCCGCGCGGCTTGGACCCGCGTGGGCGCCTGGGGCGTGCGCATCCCCTCGTGGGTGGTGAACAGAGCAGGCCGGGGGCGCGGGCCTGCCCCCAAGGGGCCCCCTACGCCCCCGGCAGAGATTTACGGCGCGGCCGGGCACGCGGTTGAGGCGGCCGCGCCCGCGGGCGCGCCAAACATGGCCACATAGAAACAAACACCCGCGGCGCACGCGGCGCCGACTCCGACATGCTGAATGCTCTCGTTCAGAATATTGCACCGATGCCCCGCGCTCCCCATCCATTGGTCCACCACCCAGGCACCCGATTCAGGCCCATTGGCGACATTTTCCAACAACAGGGCGAACGCGTAGCCATATTGCGCCGCGCGTTGGGCCGGCGTCGAGCCGCCGCATCCGCTGTGGGTGACCTGGCCTGTGCTGGCCATATATTGGGCTTGAGCCTCCGCGGCACGGTTCAGGGCTCCTTGCGCGGCCAGCGGCGGCAAACCGTACTGTTGACGACGCTCGTTGATGGCGGCCTGCATGGCTTGCGCCAAATCGCGGCGCAGGTCGGCGTGGGAGGGGCATGATGTAGGCGTAGGGGTGGGTTGCGCGGGAGGCGGCGGCGTGGTCGCGGGCCCGCCGGGGGTGGGCGTCGGCCAGGGAGAGCGAGTGGCCGTGGGGCCGCCCGCGGTGTAAACCGGGGATGTGGCCGTAGGCACGGCTTGGGCCTGTTGCCGCGTAGGCGTGGGCCGCGGGTGACAGTCGGGGTCGTGCCACTCCTGCCAATACACATCCCTTCCCGTTACCATGGCTTCTCCCCTGGCCAGTATGTGGTGACGCAGCAACAGAGACAGTATATTTACAACGGGGGAATCGGTAGGCAAATTCTCCGTGAAGACACCCCACCCCCAGATGGGATCCCAACCCATCACAGTCTCAAGGGAGGACGAGATCATTTCGCGTAACTTGGAAGCGCTCACAGAGCCCAAAAAAAGCGCGTTTTCCAAACGCCTCAGGCCTTGGGGTGAAAAGGCCAGTTCATACATCAGGCCGTGGTAGGAAAGGCGAAACGGCTTGGTCAGGTCGGGGCGCCCCTGCTCGTCAGTCTGAATGTGGAAGCGCACTTTGGTGCACGGCAAGTTCGCCTGGGGCCGGGTGAAGAAGACGAGATCCCGCCATTGCCCCTGGCTAAGTGGGGGCGTGGGTGATATCACGACGGTCGGTGTCCATGTCGCCTCCACCCCCATCCAGGACGGGGTGGGTGAGGGCGAAGGGGAAGGCGTCCTACGGGAGGTCGGCGTGGCCATGGGCGTGGGCGTGGGAATATGGCGCGGTCGGCATTCGGGGTCCCAGAGTTCCAAAATGCCTCTTTCAAAGTGGATATTTCTCCCGTATAGGGAATCTTTATTTTTTATGTCTGTTTCTGATAAATCCGCAACTGTGAGCAAAATCGTAACGAACTCGGGAGGCTCCTTGAGGCGAACCCATTGGTCGCCCTCCGCTCGTTCCCAAACAAAGCCGTCGATTTGTTCCCAGGGAGGCCGGATTTGCCCGCCGGTGATGGTGATCGCCTCGTACGGACTGCGGGTAATGGACGGTTGAGCCCTCGTGGCCTTCGTTTGGCCAGTATCATCCTTCTCGGTCACATACAGAGCCCGATACACGCCAGTGGGGGTGACCACCCGGATACCCTCGGTCTGATACGCCTTCAGGGCCTTGTCCTCCCAATCGCCCTGATTGTAGTCGATGGCAGGGGGGAAAAAGCGTATCGGCGTACAGGTGCCGGGCGGCGAGGTATAGCGATAATAGCGAATTTCACGAAGGCCAGGGAAGGTTAAAACGCCTTCTAACAGCGTGCCCATTACTTCCGTCTCACACCCCACCACCAAGCCGACCACCAACATAAAGGAGAGGACCTGAAGGAGCAGGCGCACGGAGGGTTGGTAACGCATCATGTGCCTCCTACACGAGGACCTTTTCAAGGGCGAAACGAAAAGGTTTGCGTCGCGCAAGGTTCCCGCAAATGGTCTCGCGCGCAGGCCTGGACGGTGGCGGTGAAGGTTTGGCCATAGCCAGGGCCCACGTCGGGCACGGTGACCAACATGCTGCGGCCCGGCTGAATGGCAGGGGCACCGCTGCGGGTTTGGCAATCGCGCCACCAGGTGAGGTAAGTGTCCCAGCGCTCGCCGCCCGCGCCCTGTGCGAAGGTGATACGCGCGGACTCGATGGCGCGCGTGCCGTAGTTGGTGATCTGGAACAACCAACCGTGCCGGTTACCGCATTCGGCTTGGCCAGCAAAGGTCACAGTAAAGGCCATTTCGGGGGGCTGGGGCGTGGGCAGGATGGCCACTTGGTCGAGGGCTTCGGCCGAGGCCTCGAATTCCAGAAAGCGCGGGGTATCGGGCACCCAGCACAAACGCGTATCGGGCAGCGCAACCAGCCAGTAGCGGGTATCTTCAAAGGGGGCCATAGCCACGACCAGGGCACGCTCACCGGGTCGCAGGATGGTAATGGCCTCATAGAAGGGCGCGGGCCCGGCGCGGCAGTAGAGGTTCCCTTCGGCGACCAAGGGTAGAACCACGCGCGTAGGGGTCGCGGTGGGGGCCAGGGTTGGGGTCGGCGAGGGCGTCCAAGTTGGGGTGAGGGTCGGGGTTGGAGGGATGGTGGGCGTCGGCGTGATGGTCGCCGTGGCCGTCCAGTTGGGCAAGAAAGTGGGCAAGGGCGTTCGCCACTCCGGGGGCAAGTCGACGCGTTGCCGACGTTGGTTCTGGAACCATTGGCCGGCGGCCCCCAGCACCAAGGCCAAGCCCACGACCAGGCCGAGCCACCACCAACGCAAGGTGCCGAAGAAAGCGCGCGCGTTCACATCGTCACCCCCAAAGCCGAAAGGATACTGACCGGACAGTCGGGCTGGACTCATTGTACGACAACACGGCCGTCGCGTCAAGCGACATGCGCGCGGTTGGCGAACACCCAAAGCCCCAGCCGCGTCCACGGTCCTTGCGCGGCCGTCAGCCAACCGCCCACCCATCGCCCCCAGGGGCCGTTGGCCGCGCCACCGCACGCCCATCCACCCCGCGCCGCGCGGCCGCTGCCCCGCGCCTTCCCAACCCCTTTACCCTTAAGGTAAAATCAGAAATATCAGCAAAGGGTTCCTGTCCGCGTCCATACAGGATGTGCCACCATGTCCGCTCGACCACGTGGCTTCAGAGGTTGGCTGCTCATGGACGGCGGTCTCTTGGGCTTCCTCCTGCTGCTGTGCTTGTGCGGGCTGTGCACCTTCCCCGCGCTGTTGGTGGCGAGCATCACCTTTCCCGCGTCGGGGTTGCGCATTGCGTCCGATCGGGTCGTGGTGCAATGGCGGGTGGAATATCGCGGTCAGCAAGTGGTGCTCAGCGAATCAGGCCCATCCTCTCGCACGCCTGAGTATGTCGTGACGTTGGATGGCCGGCCTATTGTCCAGAGTTCCGCCCAAGCCCCGCGCGAAACCATCGCCATCCTCGAAGACCTGGAGCCCGGAAGCCACACCCTGCGCCTGGAGGCCCAGGCCCAACGCCGCCGCGCCGTGCACGAGGTCACCTTCGAGATCGTCGACGCGCCTTCGCCGTGGCGTTTGGACACCCTCCCCTATGCGTTTCGACGCGCCTATGTGTTTGACGCCCTGGGCCGCGCCTTGGTCATCCCCAGCGCCGAGCCCGCGGATGTGGCCTTTGCCGACCATCGTGGGGTCTTCGAGATGTGGGGCGCGTTCACGGTGCAAGACAAGCGGCTCACGTTTCGCCCCTGGATCTGGGAGCAGGTCGGCGAGGCGCACCCCTTGCCTTTGCCCGCCGACGGCCAGGGCTACTTGGTCGGACCGGGATTCTGGCTGGCGGATCGCCTTTATGTGTGGCAAGAGGACACCTGGGAAGCCCTCCCGCCGTTGCCCGCGCAGGTCCCCGAGCCCGTGGCCAACTACTACCAGGATCTGGGCCCGCGTCTGTTCCAAGAACACGCGTCGTTCTTTTGGGCGCGCGCTTGCGGTGATGCGATCTGGGTTTCGCTGACCTGGCGCATCGCTCGCACCCAAGGGCCCGATTTCTTCGCCTACCTGGCCCGTTGGCGCGCGTCCCGCTGGGAGCGCATTCCCCCGCCAACGCCGCACGGCTTTTTTGTCCCCTACTGCTTCCATGGGCAGGTCTGGGTGGTGAATGTGGCTTCAGACGGCTCACCGCTGGCGGCGGGGCAGTTGCAGCAGTGGGGTTGGTTCATCAATCGCCAATCGCCCTGGACCTTTGTCGAAGGGCAAAGCATTGGCCGCACCTACCGCTGGCACGGTGCCGGCTGGGAGGAAGCCCTCGCGCCGCCCATGGTTCTGAACATTCACTCCCAGGACAACTACCAATGGCTGCCCTCGTTCTACGGCCCCGCGTTTGCGCGGCTGTACCAAGGCGAGGGCTGGCTGGTCGTCATCCCCACCGCGGTGGAAGGCCCGCCGGCGCGGTAGTGGGCAAGGCCGGGCAGCAGGGGCCTGGCGGCCGCGAGGTGAACGCCCCGACTGCGCGGCCAGGCGCGGGGCCCGGTTCCCTGTTGGCGCGCCCGCGCGGCTGAGCCCGGCCCCAGGGCCCATCCCCCCAGCGCGGGTTTCGCGCGGCGGCGCGGCCCCGCCCCAACGCAGCCGTCATATCGTGGTGCCGGGTCGCGTTTGTCCCCGCGCTGGACAAACCCTCGCGCTTGGGGTAGAATAGCCCCCGCCCAGGCCCCAAGGCCGTGGGCGGGCGTGGTGCGCGCCCATCATGTTGCCAGGGTATCTGACAGGAGGCTTGCCTTGCCGAACACTCGGTCTGCCAAGAAACGCTTACGCCAAAACGAAAAGCGCCGGTTGCGCAACCGTTGGTTCCGTGGCCGAGCCAAGACGTTCATCAAAAAGACCCGCCAGGCCATCGAACGGGGCGACGCGGAACAGGCGCGTTATTACGCCCAACTGGCCGTCAAGGCCTTAGACAAGGCCGCGGCCAAGGGCATTTTGCATCCGAACAACGCGGCTCGGCGCAAGAGCCGCTTGCTCAAACATCTGCGTCGCCTCGAAACCCAAAGCGCTTCCGGCCAGGCGGCTTAATCGCCCCGTCTTCGCTTGGTCGGACGGGAACTCGTGGGCCGGGTTCCCGTTTTTGTTGTTTCGTCCGCCCACCTGCCGGGAGGAAACGCCATGCTGGACGCGTTGCAAAACCAGGTGCTGGACCTGGTGCGCGCCTATCTGGCCGAACACGACATCCCCGAGCCCAAGGAATGGCGCTTTGCCCCCGTGCCCGGCGAAGGCGTTTGGGGTTTCAGCCTGCCGTTGTTCCCGGTGGCCGCGGCCGAGGTACGGGCCAAAGGCCTGCGCACGCCAGTGCCCCAACGCGCCCAAGAGTTGGCCACGGCCTTGGCGCACGCCGTCCAAACCTTGGAAGGTGTGCAGCGGGCCGAGGCTGTGCGCGGCTATCTCAACATCTACGTGGATCCGCACCGCTTTGGCCAACAGGTGGTTGACTCGATCCTGCAGCAAGGCACGCACTATGGCCGCGCACCCCGGCGCGGCCAACGCCTGATGGTTGAATTCTCCCAGCCCAATACCCACAAGGCCTTTCATGTAGGCCACCTGCGGAATGTCATTCTGGGCGAGGCCGTGTGCCGCATCCTCGACGCCGCGGGCTACGACGTGGTGCGGGCCAACTACTTGGGCGATATCGGTTGGCATGTCATCAAATGGCTGTGGAACTACCTCACCTACCATCGGGGGGAAGAGCCTCCGGCCGAAGACAAGACCGTGTGGATCAGCCAACTGTACATCGAAGCCAACCGCCGCCTGAAAGAGAACCCCGAACTCGAACCCCAAGTGCGGGCCCTGTTCCACCGTTGGGAGGCGCGCGACCCTGAACTGGTCGCCCTGTGGGAGCGCACCCGCCAGTGGTCCATCGAAGGCTTCGAAGAAATCTACCGCTTGTTGGATGTGCACTTCGACCGGGTGTACTACGAAAGCGAAATGGAAGAACCCGGCAAAGCCCTGGTCGAGGAACTCATCGCCCGCGGGTTGGCGCGCGACCTGCGCCCCGAGGGGCCCGTCATCGTGCCCTTGGATGAACTCCTGGGCCTGGACAAACCCACCTACCGCACTTATGTGGTGCTCCGTTCCGACGGCACCAGCCTGTATGCCACCAAAGACTTGCCCCTGGCCATTCAGAAGTTCCGCGAATACCCCGACTTGGTGCGCAGCATTTACGTTATTGACGTGCGTCAATCCCTGTACATGAAGCAAATCTTCAAGACGCTGGAACTCATGGGCTTCGAATGGGCGGACCGCCTCTATCATCTGGCCTATGAGTTGGTGCTGCTGCCGGCCAACTTGGTACGCGAGGTGGTGGAGGTGGACTTGGAAGCCGAAACCGAGGCCCCGGCCCAAGCCTCATCCTCCCAGCCCCAGGCCAAAGCCGCCAGTTCGCGCGAAGGCGCGGTGCTGCTGGACCAACTCTTCCGCGAAGCGCGACAGCGGGCGCGGGCCATTGTGGACGAGAAAAACCCGGCCTTGCCCGAGGCCACCAAAGAGCGCGTCGCGTGGCAAGTGGCGCTGGGCGCGCTCAAATACAGCATGTTGGCCCGAGAAAACACCCGCTTCTTCACCTTCGATTGGGACCAAGCCCTGGACTTCAACGGCAACGCGTCGCCGACCATCCAATACGCGCACGTGCGCTGCGCCAGTTTGTTGCGCAAAGCCGGCGGCACGCCACCCCAATCGGTCAGGCCGCAGCACGATCTGCACCCGGCCGAAGTGGCGTTGATCTCGCGGCTGGCCGACTTCCCGCGCGTGGTGCAGCGCGCGGCCGAGGAATTCAAGCCGCTGCACATCACCAACGCCGCGTTTGGCCTGGCCCGGGCCTTCAACGACTTCTACGACCGCTGCCCGGTGTTGGCCGCGTCTGACCCCAACGTGCGTGACTTTCGGCTGCGGCTGGTCGCGGCAACCAAACAGACTTTGGCCAACGCGCTGTACCTGCTGGGCATCGACGCGCCCGAGGTGATGTAAAAACAGCGTGCGGAAAGGTGGGGGCGAGGTTAGAGGTTGGCCAAAAATGACCGCGCCCGCGGCGCGGCAACGGCAGGGCCACCACACCCCTGCTCGGCAGCACCATCCGCCGGGTTGGCGGTGCCGCGGCCGACAAATCACCCACACCCGCGCGGGCTTCACCGGGGCGTTCGAAAAATCGAGATATCGCCGTGGGACGCGGTTTTGCCCCATGCCCTCCCGGGCCCATCCGCAGCGCGGAGCGGAACGCCCCTCCGGGATCGCACGCCAATCGAGAAAGCGGCAGGTTCACGCCGGTTTGCTTTTCCAACGCCCCTCCGTGCCCGAAAATCCCTTTTCTGCTCGCCTTCCCTCCGTGGCTCTCCGTGCCCCCGGGTGAAATTTTCGAACAGCCCCGGGCTTCACCACACCCCGCGCGGTAACCCCGGGCCGCCCAAACGCACGTCCTCGGGGCGCTCAGGCCACAGCCCCGGGATGCGCGTGCCGCACTTCGGGCACGTGCCCTGGCCCGTCAGGTGATATTCCTGCACCACGAACCCCCACCGCTTAATCAGCAACTCGCCGCAATTCGGGCACCACGTGTGCTCAAAGGGGCCT
>Ga0256914_1003838_pt1 | contig 11646 bp, 10 predicted proteins | sample HulkmetaG_FD_191571 | JGI IMG/M metagenome (GOLD analysis project Ga0256914, IMG submission 191571) | Hydrothermal chimney microbial communities from Main Endeavour vent field at the Juan de Fuca Ridge, Pacific Ocean - Hulk | ecosystem: Environmental > Aquatic > Marine > Hydrothermal vents ...
TTCATGACACTGAGGAACTTTCTTCCTCCCTCCAGGAGTGGTGTGGCGTGAGCCACAAGGCGAGAGCCTTAAGCCGAGACAAGAAACGACACGACCTTAGAAGAGATGACGATGAGACAGGGAGCCATGTGCGCTCTGTCGAGGACTTCTAAGGAACCGTTGAAACGACTCGGCCCCATGGGAGCAAGTCCAAATTGACTGCCGATGATGACCTGGCTGAGGCAGCGGGTGGGACGCTTAGTCTAATGCCGCGAGGGGTATATTGGTGACGATATACCCGTAACAAAAGAAGAGGTACTCGCCAGATTGGGCTCGACATTTACGATTATTGATGCTTTCGTTTTTCTTTTCCAGACATCAAGGAACTTAAAATCTCATCTTCAGCCTGCTTTATCTCATCAGAATTAGTACATCTCGCATATTTTTCCAAATATTTTTGATTTAACATAAAAAATGCATGACCCCATTTGAATTTGTTCATAACTTCTATAGATTCATCAATGAATCCTGCAATCCAAAGAGCAGCAGCAAGAGCTTCAGCAGTACTTAGCCTAATCGGTTTACCATAATTAATAGGATTTGCAGCTACAAGCCATGGGAGACGTCTATGAATACCTTTACTTTTTCTTTTGAAAAATGGTTCTGCAGTTTTCCAAGAACAATCTAAGGCGACTAGACCATTATTTAGCATATTATTAGAATCACTTTTTGAGATAATATGAGAAGCAATTGGATTAAGAACAATCGATGAGGAAGACCATCGATACATATTATGTACGATATTTGCCATATTTAATCTATGTAAACGTAATGCAGTACATTTTTTTGGATCACACTGATTTGCATGAAAAATAATAATACGAACTGGCTCACATTTGCATGAGCTTAATTGTTTTACATGATGTGCCAATTTAATTTACTCCATAGGTCAATATCGATAGTCTAAATAACATCCCTATGTTGTATACAAGATGAGGTAACATACGTGATGCTTAAGAGTGAAACGTTATGTGAAATTTGCGAGCAAAATATAGCTACTCATACATGTAAGATTTGTGGAGCAAAAGTATGTAATATTTGCTATGATATAGATCAACAAATATGTTCAGTTTGTAAAGATGCATTGTGTCAGATATGCAATAAAAATCTCTCTAGTAGAGCTTGCAATATTTGTGGTAGACTAGTTTGCGAAGATTGCAGTATAAAAGAAGGCGAATCAACTATTTGCAAAGATTGTTATCATAACAGGCGAGTTGATAATACATGATAATACATATGGGCATTGATGATACAGATTCACCAAAAGGAGGCTGCACAACACATCTCGGGTATACGATTGTAAAACAAATATGGAATGATGTTGAGTTTTTAGATTATCCAAATCTGATACGCCTAAATCCAAATATACCCTACAGAACAAGAGGAAATGGTGCAGTAGCACTCAGATTCATAACAAAAAATCCAGACAGAATTAAAGAAAAAATAATTCATATATTTGATACATACTATGACAAAAACTACAAAAATACAAATCCAGGACTTGTTTTTGTAGAGAACAATATACCCGAACAAATCAAATGGTTTAGCAGAAAAGCACTGGAAGAGGTTATTCCAGTAAAACTAGCACGTAATCTTATTGAACGACTAAACTTAGAATACTATGGTTATGGAAAAATGAGAGGGCTTATTGGAGGATTATCGGCAATAGGAAATCAGCTAAAGGGGGATTATACTTACGAACTTATTACATATAGAGATATAAAAGAGCATGATCGTGTACGAAATGTAGATTTCAATTCAGTAGTTAAGATCGATAAAAAATACCACAACTATATTTTTGCAAATATTGACTATAAAACACATACGTTATTAATTACCCCACATGGTCCAGATCCTGTAATATATGGAATTCGAGGCGAAGACCCAGAAATCTTAGTTAATGCAATGCATGAAATAATATCTACACCACCAATCTCCTCATGGATGATTTTTCGATCCAATCAAGGCACTGGCGAACATTTGAAAAAAATTAAACCAATTACAGAAGCACGACCATATAGACCACATATAGCAGAAGGAATAATTAAAGCAACCCCAAGAATTATTGAAGGAGGACATGTAAATTTTCTTCTTGAAGACAATACAGGAACCATTGAATGTATGGCATATGAACCAAGTGGTGATTTTAGAAAGATCATAATGCAACTAACGAAAAATGACTTTGTCCGAATTTATGGAGGAATTAAACCAGCTTCAAGTAATCATCCAATTACTCTTAATGTAGAAAGATTAGATATTTTGTATTTGGCTAAAAAATATAAATATCAAAATCCAATTTGCCCAAAATGTGGTAAAAGATTGAAAAGTGCAGGTAGCAATAAAGGATACAAATGTAAAAATTGTGGATTTCGTATAAAAGAGATACAGAAAATTAAAGTACCAATAGAAAGAAATGTAAAGGTTGGGATATATATTCCACCACCAAGAGCACAAAGACATCTTACTAGACCCATAGAACGATTAAGTCGAAATAATGAGTCAGTTCTGGTAAAAATAATAGAAAAATGGTTTGAGTGAAAAATATGGTAGGCCAAAAATATACTGTAGGGTTACTATTGACAGGAGGTACAATTGCAAGCCTATATGATAATGAAGAAGGCGCATTTAGACCCACTGCAACTTTAGATGATATGATTACAATTTTGGCTACTAAAGCTTTTGATATAGATATACAAAGTAAGAGCATATTAGCATTAGATTCATCAAATATCCAACCAAAACACTGGAAAATAATTGCTGAAGAAGCATATAAGATATATGATGATGTAGACGGTATTGTTGTGGCACATGGTACAGATACAATGGCATATTCCGCATCAGCAGTAGCATTTATGTTGCAAAATTTGGGCAAGCCCATTGTATTTACAGGCTCCCAAATTCCTGCGGTATATCCATGGAGTGATGCATTTAGGAATTTGGCTGATGCAGTTAGAATTGCAGCAAAGGCTGATTTAGGTGAAGTAGTCATAGCATTTAACGGTGAAATCCATAGAGCTACACGAGCTAGAAAAATTAGAGAACGTGCATTTGACGCTTTTGATACTATGGATCCCGCACCTTTGGGATTTCTTGGGCGTAGTATCTTTCTATATAGCAGTCATGTACATAGAAGTAAAAATAAACCCGTTTTAGATACAAATCTCGATGAAAGTGTATTTTTACTCAGATTATTCCCGGGAATGAAACCATCAATCATCGAAGCAATTGTTAATGAAGGGTATAAAGCAATTGTAATAGAGGGCTTTGGCTCGGGAAATGTTCCAATTTACGAGAATTCATTATTGCCAACTATAAAGAAAATAGTTAAAGATGGAATTACAGTTGTAATTACAACACAATGCCCATACGGACAAGCAGAACCAGTATATGAAGTAGGAAAAAAGATAATTGAAGCTGGCGCACTTTCAGGATATGATATGACTTCCGAAGCTGCCGTTACAAAACTAATGTGGATATTAGGACACACTAAAGATCCCGAAGAAATTAAACGAGAGTTGTACACATCATATACAGGAGAAATTAGCAAAGAATCATTTGCAGGTTTTACAGGCACATAGAAATAGATGGCGTCGGAGGGGAGATTTGAACTCCCGAATCCCGCAAGGGATACTGGTTTTATGTGCCCAAAATTGGGGCGCTCCAGACCAGCGCCGTAGGCCACTTGGCTACTCCGACATATTCTTTATGTTTTTTTAATAAAACAATGTTCATAAATTTTATGCTTGATTCAAAATTATTCATCAATAAATTCATCGGGTGTAGTATCCTCGGATTCTTCCCAGTCCTCAGGTTCAGAATACCCAAACGGTTTTCCATGTTCTAATATACTTGCGGGAATCTTTTCTTTCCATCTTTTCAAAAATCGCATCTCACGTTGATATTGAGATGGTTCCATTCGATCCTCATCGGGTAATAAACACACAATACCATTGATAATAGGATACCAACGACCACATGAAGGACATGTTAATAGTGCCTCATCGATCTCCTTAACACCATCAATTTCGTGTTCGACAAATACTTCAATATTTAATTTTGATCTACATTCAGGATCTGGACAAACAATGACATCAAGCAACCATTCCTTCATGGGCAATCACCAACACATAAACAATAACGGTATATCTCTTAAAGTTTTTAAGTATATAGCAAAGAATTTGAAACAAGACACGAACCAGAAGGTGCGATTATGGGATACATCCATCCGTATATACCAAATTCTGAAGAAGTGAAAAAATCAATGCTGAAAGAATTAGGATTAAACAGCATTGATGATCTATATTCAGATATTCCTGAAAAATTCAGATTAAAACGTCCATTAAACATTCCCCATGTTAAATCAGAATATGAAATATACAAGCACATTCTAAATATTTTATCTAAGAATAAAACCTATACAAATGGTAGAAATTTCATGGGGGCGGGAGCATACGAACATTATATTCCTGCAGTTGTAAAAGCATTAAGCTCCCGAGGCGAGTTTGTAACTGCGTATACACCATACCAACCAGAAATCTCACAAGGCATGCTACAAACATTGTATGAATATCAAAGTTTAGTGGCAGAATTATTTGAAATGGATATTGTTAATGCTTCAATGTATGATATGGCTTCAGCATTAGCAGAAGCTGCACTAATGACTGTCAGAGTAACCCGAAGAAAGAAATTTATAATTCCAGATAACATAAATCCACAGCACATTGAAACATTGATAACATATACAGAACCACATAATATTGAAATTGTAAAAATACCATATGATAGAAAAACAAGCATGATCTCAATCGACGCATTAAAGAAAGAAATTGATACAAATACAGCAGGTGTATACATTCAAACGCCAAACTATTTTGGAGTTTTAGAAGAACAAGTCGATGAAATTGAAGAAATTGTCCATACAAATAAATCAATGTTCGTTGTAGGTGTAGATCCGATTTCATTAGGGATTATTAGATCTCCAGGAAGCTATGGCGCAGATATTGCAATAGCAGAAGGTCAAACATTAGGTGCGCCCATGAGCTTTGGTGGTCCGCAACTTGGAATTTTTGCAGTTAAGGATAATAAGAAGTTTCAACGCCAATTACCAGGCAGATTAATAGGTCTAACAACCACAAAAGATGAAAAAGAGATAGCTTTTGTTATGACACTACAACCACGCGAACAACACATCAGAAGAGAACGCGCAACATCAAATATTTGTTCAAATGAAGCATTAATGGCGGTTATTGCTGCGATGTATATCGCAACATTGGGAAAAACGGGAATAACAAAGCTTGCAGAGACAATTGCAACAAACACAGCATATGCTATGAAAAAACTAGACGAAATCAAAGGTATAAAAGTACCATATTTTGAAGGATTTCATTTCCAAGAATTTGTAATGAATTTTGATGATACCGGAAAGAAAGCTGAAGATATATTGGATAAAATGCATAAGAATGGAATTTTAGGCGGTATAAATCTTAGCAAAATGTATGATATAGGGGAATCAGTTCTAGTGTATGTCTCAGAAGTACATACAAAAGAAGATATTGAACGATATATTGAGACCCTAAAGGAGGCACTAAAATGAGCCAAGCAAATAAGTTAGATGATATATACAGACAAGCTCGCTGGCATGAGCCTATTATTTTCTTGAAGAGTACAAAAGAACAAGTTGGGCATAATGTTCCGGAACCAGATAAAGAGATTATAAAAGAAATTGGAGATATAAAATCAAAGATTCCTAAAGCCTTAATCCGTAGTACGCCTCCTGAACTGCCTGAAGTTGCAGAAATAGAAGTTGTAAGGCATTATACTAGATTATCAGAAATGAATTATGGCGTGGATTCAGGATTTTATCCATTAGGTTCTTGTACAATGAAGTATAATCCAAAAATCAATGAACTTGTTTCATCATTAGACAAAGTTACAGATCTACATCCATTACAAAATGAAGATGATTGCCAGGGCTCATTACAAATAATGTATGAACTCCAACAATGGTTAGCAGAAATTTCGGGAATGGACAAAATAACATTACAACCCTCGGCAGGAGCACATGGTGAATTAGTTGGAGTATTAATAATCCGAAAATATCATGAATTGCGAGGAGAAGCAGAACAACGAACTGAGATGATTGTGCCGGATTCAGCACATGGAACAAATCCAGCATCATCTGCAATGGCCGGATTTCATACAATCGAATTACCCTCAACTGAAGAAGGATTAGTAGATATCGAAGCTCTCAAAGCTGCAGTATCTGAAAAAACAGCAGGAATCATGCTAACAAATCCTAACACGTTAGGACTTTTTGAAAAGGATATTGAAGAAATTGCAAAGATCATACATGATGCAGGAGGTCTTTTATATTACGATGGAGCCAATCTGAACGCAATCATGGGCAAAGCTAGACCGGGTGATATGGGATTCGATATTGTACATATGAACCTACATAAGACATTCTCAACTCCACATGGAGGCGGAGGCCCAGGTGCAGGTGCGGTAGGCGTAAAGAAACATCTAGCAGACTTCTTACCAAAGCCCATTGTGGATTTCGATGGAAAGAAATATTTCTTAAAATATGATATTCCACATTCTATTGGGCGTGTCAAATCATTTCATGGAAACTTTGGTGTCTTAATTAGGGCATACGCATATATCTTAGCTATGGGTCCAGAAGGATTGAAGAATGCTTCCGAAACTAGCGTTCTTAATGCAAATTACTTGGGAAGAAAAATAGCAGAAATCAAAGGATTTGCTCTATCACACTCACAAACATTACCAAGAAAGCATGAAGCAATAATAACTGCAGAACCATTACTAAAAGAAACAGGGATATCCGCACTTAATGTTGCAAAGAGGCTTCTTGATTTTGGAATACATGCACCGACTATTTACTTCCCATTAATTGTACCAGAAGCACTAATGATTGAACCTACTGAAACGGAATCAAAAGAAAACTTGGATCTAATGATTGACGCTATGAAAAAGATTTCTGAAGAAGCATATACAAATCCCGAAATTTTGAAAACTGCACCACATAATACAGCAGTAGGCCCGATCGATGAAGTAAAAGCAGCACATCCAAAGACAATGGCATTGACATGGAGAATGTACATGAAGAAACATAATTAAACACATTTTCCTTCTTTTTTATTGTAAAAATGTATGCAGAAATTATACATCCCCTTAATAAACCAGATATTAGAAATAATGAAAATAGTTTAGTAGTTCTAATAGATGTCTTACGTGCAAGTAGCACGATTCTATCAATCTTGTCAAATGGAGCAAAATCTATAATTACCGTAAAGACAATTAAAGAAACAATACAATATAGAAACAATCAAGACTTTCTTATCGCTGGAGAAAGAAATGGAATAAGAGTACAAGGTTTTGATTTCGGAAATAGTCCTTTAGAATTTATAAATAACAAAAAAATCGTAAACAAGCATATTGTACTAACAACAAGTAATTTTAGTAAGGCAGCAGCAAAATTTCAACAATTCAAAAACATAATCATAGCATCATCATTAAATTATGAATCAGTAATCAACTGGATTTTATCAAATGATTATAAACGGATATTAATAATCCCTGCGGGAAAAGCGGGAGCCCCCAGTCTTGAAGATGATTATATTGCGAACTATATAAAACAAAGCGTTTTGTCGGAAAACATAGTAAAAATTTCGGAAAAAGATCTATTAAAATCATTAATAGCATCAAACCATGGGCAACATCTAATAAAATTAGGCCGCATGGCAGACATAAAATACATATCAAAAATAAGCATATTAGATATTGTGCCTAAAAGAACAAAAAATGAAAAAATTTTTGAAATTGCTTAAATATCAATAGGTTTGATCTTGTCTAAACTTTTATCAATTTTTGATTCTAATTCTTCTACTTTCTTAGATCCTGTTTTGAGTACCTCTTTTAATTCAGAGGTATCATATCCCTTAGATGAGCCCTCATCAATAAGCGACTCTATCTCCTTAAGTACATTTTTTATACTATTAATACGTTTATGAAAATCTTTAATTTCAAATGAACTATTGTATTTTCGAATTGTTTCATTTACACGTTCTTGGAATTCAGAGAGTTCCTGCATTTCCCGAACTTTTTCCAAAATCGATTCAGACTCGGAGATATATTTGTCCAATATGCTAATTAATCGTTCTAATCCAAATGAAGAACATTCAATTTTCAAAGATTCAGAGAGATTCTTAAGATTTTCAGCAGCACCAATAGTTTTGTCAAAATTGGACTCCTTGAAATATCGTTTCATAGAGGTTTCCAAATCAGAAAGCGATTTAACTTCATCTTCGATTCTTTGTTGTTCCAATATATATTCCATCTGCTTTTCCATATCATTCAATGATTCAAGTTCCTTTTCAACAAATTCCTGTGAATCTTTATCAACATCTCTCAGGCTATATAATAATCCTCGTGCTTTCTCAAGGCTTTCGGGTAACGCTTCAAACGACCTATGCTTGAAATCAGATTTACATTTATCCAGAACAATAGATAACTCACGCTTTATTTCGGTTATTTGCTCAGTCTTCTCTAGCTTTTTAATTATTTCTTTTAATTCAGATTCTTTATCTGATATTTCTCGAACTTTTTCTTTGCATTCGGCAACACGATCTTTCATTTTTTGTTTTTTCGCAACAGATTCAGCTTTCTTGAACTGCTCTTTTGCAGTTTTTAATGATGAAAGTATTGTTTCATAATCAATTAAAGTGAGATCATCGGAGGATAGCAAATTCATTGCACTTTCGTAATTCATCATCGCAGGCTCATAAAATTTAGCAAATTCTAACAATCTAAGATTCATATTTAGTATTTCAATACGATCTTTGGCTTTAGTCCATAGGGGTGATTTCTTTTTCTCCATTTTCATAACAAGTTCCAGGTATGTTTTTGAAGTTTCCCAAAGTCGTTTTGCAGTCTCATAATCGTGAGCTTTAAATGCTTCTTCAGCACGAGATGCATGTTCAGATGCAGATGCTATTAATTGATCTACCGGTAATTCTTCAAGCTTTTTCTTACTTGGAAGCTTTTCAATAGGTTCGATTGGCTTTACGCTTTTCAAAATTAAAGACTCATACTCTGACTCGCCGATTTCAATTTTCCCAGTTTTATATGCCAATTGTGAAATTTGATGAATTCGTAGTTCACCATCGGAGGATATTGAAAAAAGACGTTGCCCTTTATTATCCCATGCAAGCGCAACGATACCGCAATCATGGGAAGGTAACTCAATTATGATCTTACCACTATTGTCAACAATATAAACATCGCCACGGACAGTCCCAACTGCAATTGTATTATTATTTGGATTATATGAAATACGCTCAATAGAATCCCCTATATCAATTTTAGTTTCTAATTCGCCCTTCTCAAGCGACCACAGGTGAATTGTACCATCGTAAGAAGCAGTATATATTTTTGATTCATTTAAACGATAAATATCCTTAACGAAATCTTTATGACGCTTATAGATTAATTTCGGCTTCTTTTTACCAAATTCCCAAACAAAAACATTCTTCCCATCTTCACAAGATATGAGAAGATTGTCTTTAGACCAAATTACTTTATTAATTTCAGATTTATGGCCCTTTAGTTCAGAAATTTTCTTTAATTTGGAATCCCAAATGGAAATTATTTTGTCTCCACTACCAGTCGCAATCATATTACCATCTGGCGATACTGCAACAGTATATATTTCTCGAAGATGTGCATTTTCTTTTTCATCAATAAATTTGCCAGATAAAGCGTCCCATAAGGAGATTGATTCATCATATGAAACAGAATAAAGCAATTTACCATCAGGAGACCATGCAACATCAAGAATATCAGACTCATGACATGGAATCTCCAACAAAATACGATGATTTACCGTATCAAATATATAAATCATACCTTCAGAAGCAGCAACCGCGATCATAGTAAAGTCAGGAGACCATTTGGCATTAAATACATTTTTTGCAAATTTGAAATTTGATGTTTTGACAAGAACTCTTTTCGATTCCTTTTTCCCCATATGGAACGACTCCAATACTCTTTGTTATGTATAGAGATACAAAAATACTTTATAACTAATTTGTAAATGAACAAATAAAATTATTTATGTGGAGATATCTTGGGTGACTGCAGACATAAGAGGAAAAAAATTTTACATAGAAACGTATGGCTGTGCATTCAATCAAGCAGATAGTGAAATAATAGCAGGCCAATTAACTAATTTGGGATTAACTGAAACTTCAATTATTAATGATGCCGATTTTGTTATTATCAATACGTGCGGCGTAAAAGAGGTTACTGAATCAAAGATCATCCATAGATTATCCAGACTAAATAAAATGAACAAAAAACTAATCATTGCAGGTTGTCTGCCAAGAATAAATTTTGAACGTGTAAAACGGTCTGCACCAAATGCACAAATAATAATAGGTCCGAGGTCAATTTCAGAGCTGAAGACCCTTATTTCTAAACAAAGTGAAGAACAATTAGTCTCAATAAAAATACACAAAGAATCAAAAGTAGGCGTTTCGAGAGTAATACATAGATTCCCAACATATATAGTACCAATAAATGAAGGATGCTTGGGAAATTGTGCATATTGTGCCGTAAAATTTGCAAGAGGAAGTCTGCATAGTTTTGATCCAAATGAGATATATGCAGAAGTATACAAAGCAATACAGCAAGAGTATAAAGATATATGGATTACATCACAAGATTGTGCATCATATGGATACGATATAAACACAAATTTGGCAAAATTAATAGAAAAACTCACAGAAATCAATGGAATTTATCGTATGAGAATAGGCATGTTTAATGTTGATACGGCATTACCGTTCATAAATGAACTAATAGAAGTATTCAAACATGAGAAAATATACAAATTTGTGCATATTCCGGTTCAAAGTGGTAGTAATAGAATTTTAAAAGCGATGCTCCGAAAATATACATCTGAAAAATGGCTTGAAATTGCCCAGAGGTTTAGAACACACATAAACAATATCACAATATCAACGGATATAATTGTTGGATTTCCCGGAGAAACAGAGGAAGATTTCGAACAAACGATTAAGCTAATAGAAAAAATCAAACCAGATATAACAAACATTTCAAAGTACGGAGATCGTCCGAAAACTCTTGCATCTAAAATGAAAAATAAAGTGGAAACATCAATTAAGAAAAGACGCAGCACTGAGTTGTCTAGAATTGTAAAGGAAATAACATTACAAAATAATGAAAAATGGATCGATTGGGTAGGTATGGGACTTGTAGCTGAAATTGCCCCTAAAGGAGGATATGTCATAAGAAATGATTGGTATAAAAACATAATAGTTCATGATTCACTTCACTTAGGTAGTTTTGTAAAAGTACGCATCACAGATGCAACCCCTACATATTTAGTTGGAAAAATAACAAAATAACAATAAAATGCCAGATTAAGACCCTAAATTTCAATTCAATTCAATTCAAGTCGATAAAAAAGAAATAACAATCTCCCAATTTAAGGAGATTTTAGAACTATACATCAATTTCAACAGGCTTCTTAGTCTTTAATGATTCTCGTGTAGCTTCTACTAATTT
>Ga0256914_1003839_pt1 | contig 11644 bp, 6 predicted proteins | sample HulkmetaG_FD_191571 | JGI IMG/M metagenome (GOLD analysis project Ga0256914, IMG submission 191571) | Hydrothermal chimney microbial communities from Main Endeavour vent field at the Juan de Fuca Ridge, Pacific Ocean - Hulk | ecosystem: Environmental > Aquatic > Marine > Hydrothermal vents ...
TAGCACGAAGCGATCGAGCAGAGGCTTCAAGATGGCAAAGATGAATATCAGGGCGAGTATCAGATTGGCCACCGGCTTTATGAACTTGGAGAAGATCTCGCCTGCCCTTTCCACAACGCCCTTTTCCGGGGCCTTCTGGGAAAACGGCAGGTTCACCACGCTCACATCATCTCCGCGTTCGTCGCTATATCCCATGGCCACCTTCACTATCTGGGTGAGGTTGTCGATCTCCTCCTCGCTCCTGGGCACATATACCTCTTTCCCATCCTTCTCCTCATATCTTCCGTCTACCAGCACCCCCACAGAGAGCCGTTTTATGGTGCCTATGGAGCCCTCGATCTGGCGTTGCAGCCTGGTTATCTCATAGTTCTTGGTGCTCTCTTCCTTCTTGGTCAGATAGTCCTCGGAACCCGCACCAGCAGTATTGCCCATGAGCTTTCCCGAAAGCCCCCCCTTGACTCCGGGGATGCCTCCTGCCTGATCGGGCCTCACGAGTTCCAGGTTCTTCTGCTCACTCCTCACTGCCACTGCATCGGGATCGAAGCGGTCCTCCTTGGTGAGAACCTTGTCGAAATCGATCTCGGCTGCCACCCTCACCACGGCCTTGTTGGTCCCAAGGGCGTCTTCCAGCATGGACTGGATCTTGTGGCGGTAGTAGGCCTCAAGCCTCTTCTGGTATGCAAGCCTCAGCCTGGTCTGCTCGGCCGACGAGTCACCAACGGGTTCCCTGTATTCATAGAGGACGTTTCCTGCCGTATCCACCACGGAGACATTCTCCTTGCTGAGTCGCGGCACAGCACAGGCAACCAGGTGGACGATCCCCTTTATCTGAGTCTTTGACAGCTCGCGGCCGGGCTTCATCTCCAGGACCACGGATGCAGTGGGCTTCTCCTTGTCCACTGCAAAGAGGGACTCCTTGGGCTTTGCGATATGGACACGGACGCCCTTTACCTCAGGAAAGCGCGATATGGTCTTTTCAAGCTCTCCCTGGAGCGCCCTCTGGTAGTTCACCTTCTGGACGAAGTCCGTGGTCCCGAGGTTGGACTTGTCGAATATCTCGAAACCGACACTGGTGCCATGTGGGATACCCTGGCTCGCCAGTGCCAGCCTCACGTCATAGACCTTGTCGTCGGGTACCTGGATGGTGGTGCCGCCGTTTTTCAACCTGTAGGGGATCTTCTCCTGCTTGAGAAACTGGACGATGTCAGCGGCATCCTTCTGGTCGAGCTCGGTGTAGAGGGTCCGGTAGCTCGGTCTGTTGATGAGGATGAACAGGAGGGCAAAGCCCGCGAGCACTGCCACTGTCACACCGGCAGCAATGAGCTTCTGCCTCAGGCTCAGGTCACTGTAGAGCTGTTTCAGCTGGTCCACATATTCGGAAGCCGTTGCCATGTCGGTTCAGTTCCTCCTCTGATGATGGGGTATTGTTTCAGGCATGGTGCACATATGACCGGCCATCAGAACTGCAGCCTCATGATCTCTTCATAGGCGGAAAGGGCCTTGTTCCGCACCTGCAGAAGCAGTCGAAAGGACAGGTCCGCCTTGGCCACGGCCACCATGGTCTCGGCAATTCCGACCGGCTCGCCGGCAGCAGCCATGGCAGAGAGTTCATCGGCCCTGGCCATGGACCTGTTCACCCCCTCTATGCCCTCTATGACCATCTTTTCAAAGCTGGCCGCCTCCTCCTTTGAGCCATCTGCCTCGACCGGGGCATGCGGGGAGCTGGCCGGCCCTTTTGCTGTCTCGGTTGTCTGGAAAGGTAAGGGCTTACCGTCTATCTTCATGCTTCTCTCCTTGCATCACTGGCAGGTATAGGGCGGTGGCAATCAGCTACCTTGCAAGCTCCAGGGTCTTCAAGGCCATTGACTTTGCGCTCTCGAGCAGGCTCACATTGGCCTCGTATGCACGGGTCGCCGACATGACGTCCACCATCTGCTCCATTATGTTCACATTGGGGAGACGGACGATCCCGTTTTCATCCGCATCGGGATGGGAGGGATCGAAGACCTCCATGAATGGCTCCTTGTCCTCCACGATCCGGCTCACCTTCACGCTGGAGAGTATGGACTCGAGGCGCTGTTCAAAATCGTTTCGCCCGCTTCCGTTCCCTTTGGGTCCAATGGGCTCCTGTTCGAAGATCACACTCTTTGCCCGGTAGGGGCCACCTTCAAGTGTCCTGGTCACATGGGCATTGGCCACGTTCATGGCGGCCACGTTGAGCCTGACCCTTTCGGCCCTCATGCCCCTTGCGCTGATATCCATTGCAGTGAAGAGGTCCATTTATGCCCTTCCTCCTTCGGTTGCAGCATTTTTGAGACCCTCAAACTTCTTGATGAGGAGCTGTAGGGTCGTCTGGTACTGGATGCTGTTCTCCGAGAGTCTTGCCATCTCGAGGTCGAGATCCACGTTGTTGGGGATGCCTGTCTCATCAGAGACGATGATGCCGGCGTCTATCTCCGCATCCCTGGCTGGTCTCATGTGGCCAGGGTTTGTCACGGCGAGCTCCAGCCTGCCGGAAGCGGCCTTCTGCCCAGCCCTGCCGTGCACATTCATCTGCAGCTCCTTTTCCATGAATCTCTTCATCAATCTCTTGAAATCGAGATCCTTTGCCTTGTAGCCCGGGGTATCGGCATTGGCCACATTTGATGCGAGCACGGCCTGACGCTTGGCCCGAAGACTGAGACCCTTTTCCAGGATCTCCACCGTTGATCCGAATAGTCTCTTGATCATGCTCTCTCCTCCTCTCATACCAGGGACCGATCAGAGCACCAGACCCATCTTTCTGTACTCGGACAGCTTGTTCCTCAAGGTCCTGACACTTATCCCGAGGAGTTTCGCTGCATGGGTCCTGTTGCCCTGCGTCTTTGCAAGGGCCCTTTTCACCATCTCTCTCTCCATGTCACTCAGATTGAAGCTCTCTTCCCGATCATGGGCGGCAGCTCCTGCTGGTCCGGCTTGGCCCGATGCGGAAAAATTTTCAGCACCTCCGGCCCCGTGCTCCTGCTCCGCGAGCAGGATCTGTCTGGTTATGGAGTTGTTCTGGGCAAGCAGCACCCCGCGCTCTATCATGTTCCTGAGCTCCCGCACGTTGCCGGGCCATGAATAGCTCTCGATGAACTCGATGACATCGGACGCAAATTCCAGTCCATTTTTCCCGTAAAGGGTGCAGAACTCCTTCAGAAACTCCTGCGCCAGGTATAGGGCATCACCCTTGCGCTCCCTCAGTGGCGGAAGACGCATGGGAATCACGTTCAGCCGAAAGTAGAGATCCTCCCTGAATTTGCCTTCCCGCACTGCCTTGAGGACATCCCTGTTCGTGGTGGCCACCACCCGGACATCCACCTTGATGGGCCCTGTGCCCCCAAGCCTGTCCACCTCTCCCTCCTGGAGTACCCGAAGGAGCTTGGCCTGAAGGGCAAGGGCCATCTCGGTGATCTCATCGAGCAGTATCGTGCCACCATGGGCCAGCTCGAACTTTCCTGCCTTCCTGGAGAGTGCACCGGAAAAGGCCCCCTTTTCATGGCCAAACAGCTCGCTTTCAAGAAGGGTCTCTGGAAGGGCGGCGCAGTTCAGGGCCACAAACGGGCCTGCACTCCGGTCGCTGTGCCTGTGGATGAAGCGCGCAAGGAGCTCCTTTCCTGTGCCGCTTTCTCCCTGAATGAGTACAGGGGCCTTGCTCCTTGCCACCATCCGGGCCTTGCTGAGCACCTCTTCCATGGAGCTGCTCCTGGTGAGGATGCGATAGCGGCTCTCCTGGCCCTGGCTGACAAGGGCTTCATCCTCCTTTTTATCAACTCCTTCACCAATGGCCTTTGGGCCCCTGGCATCTTCCTTCCTCCCGGAAGAGGGGGCTTCCTGCCCTGGCTTTTCTGTCTGGTCGGAAGAAGTATCCCTGGGCGGGCCTGTCTCCTGCCCTTTATCGCTTTTTGGGGCAGGGGCGGGCCTGTTTGAAAGGGCCCGTTTTATCAGAAGCTCGAGCACCTTGCCCTCCCAGGGCCTCAGCCTGAAATCCGCAGCCCCAAGCTCCAGAGCCTGTACTGCATCATCCATGTGAGCCGCCTCAGAGAGGAGTACGACCGATCCTGGAGGGTTGATGCCACCTGTTTCGCTCATCTCCTTCAGAAACTCTATACCATCCATGCCCTCGGGATCGTGGACCATCAGGATGAGGAGGAAGCTGTTTTTCGAGGCGATCTGGAGGGCGGTGTGGAGGTCCGGGGCTGCTGTCACCTCAAGGCCCATCTCCTCCAGCTCTTTCTGGAGGTTGAGTCTCTGTCTCAGCTCGCTTGCGGCAATGAGCACATGGCCCCTTTCCTGACAAATGGGATCAGGGATCATATCACCCCCTCGATGCTTGCAAGAAACTGTTCGAGGCGGATCTCCTCCTTGGCTGCATTCTTCCACGGATTCTCCCCCTCCTTTGAAAGCTGCCGGAAGATCTCGCCTGCGGCCTTGGGCCCCTTCAGCATCCTCTCGGCCAGGGCCAGCCTGAAGACATCGGCAGAGGGGGGCTGCTGTTCCATCTCCTGCTCCAAGGAGATCAGCTCCTTGTAGACCCGCAGGGCCTCGGCCGCCTCCGTGAGCATGAGGGCCTGATCCCCCCAGCTCCTCAGGATGGAGAGCCTCTGCTCATTCGAAAAGAGGGGGCTGTGGCGTCTGAACAGGAGCCTTGCCTGCTGCCACTGCCCCAGCTTGAGAAGGGACTCTATGGCCATCAGGGCCGCATCCAGGCTCTCTTCCATCTCCAGGCTGCTCGATGCCATGTTGTAGGCCGCCTGCCAGTCGTGCTGGGCCATGGCCGCCTTGGCCTTGATGAGCATGGCCTCTGGGGCCATGGCCGCCTGGGGACAGGTGGCATCCATGAGACTTATGATGCTCTGGACCTCCTCCGGATCTGCGATCTCGAGGGTTGTGGCCGCCCAGTCCAGCAGTAGCTGGCATCTGACCTGAACAGGGGGCTCAAGCTGCCAGGCCCTGAAGAATGATCTGGCTGCAGCGCGCCTGAAGCCGAGAGACTCCAGTGCCTTACCCAGGTACCAGTAGTGTTCGGCCACCTTCAGATCGTCTATCCCCTTCCTGTGCGCATAGTAGTATCTCACGAGCTTAAAGGGCCTATCCTTCGAGATGAGCATCTCGTCCATGGCCACGACCGCACGCCTTGCTACAGGCAGGGCCTCCTTCAGTGCCTGATGGTTGCCGTCGAAGAGATCCAGATAGTCCCAGTACCAGGCAAGTGCCTCTTCAGGTCGCTCTTCATCGATGAGTCCGTCTATTAGGCGGAGCCAGAACTTCTGTGTCACCTGTCTGATGTATTTCTGGACCTGGTTGCTCGGGGGGAACCTCAGATAGCTCCTTCCCTGATTCACGACACGCTCCAGAAACGGAACGGGATAGTCTGTATTGAGGAGGCCGTCTCTGGCCGTTAGGGCCATATCGAGGATCTGCTTGCGATATGGGCTCTGATCGTTCCTTTTGATGAACTGATCCGCCTCGATCAGGGCCTCGAGATAGTCCTTGGCCTCCAGTTCCGTCTCGATGAGCTCCTTCATGACCTCGTCCGTAAGGGGGTGTCTTGGAAACTCCTTGACGATCTTTTCAAGGAGCAGCTCTGCCCTGGTGAGATCCTTTCTGCCAGGCACCTTGCCCGTTACCTGGGCCAGCTTCTTCGCTGCCTCCTCATCCATCTGGAGCATGCGAAATCTGGCAAATAGCGCCTCAGGAAAGCCGCTGTAATCTCTCCTTATCAGTGAGTAGTATTTTCTGGCCTCAAGCTTTCGTCCCATCTCCCTGTAGGTCTCTGCTATCGTGAAGAGGGTCTTGGCCCTGGCCTGGCGGGACTTTATCAGGTTCAGATAGTGGAGCCAGTAGGATATCGCCCCTTTCGCGTCGCCATGCCTTAGGGCCAGGCGGGCCTTCAGATCCAGGATCTCCGGCATCAGGGCTGCGGCATTGGGATTGGCGGCCTCGATCTCGGCTATGGCCTTGTTGGCCAGATCCTCCTTGCCCTCCATAAGGGCCTGTTTGGCCAGGAGGCACTTTACGATCTTTGCTGCAATGGTGTCAGGAAACTGACGCATTACTTCCATATAAAAGTCATTGATTTTCTTTTGATTTCCATGGACTGCCAGATATGAGACTATTGAATTCAGGGCATCGTTGGTCCACTGGGAGTCTGGAAAATACCTGGTCACTATCTTCCAGTGGGCCAGGGCCTCTGGCCAGTAACCAGCAGCCCCGTAAGCCTCACCCAGGATGAAATAGGCCTCTGGGATCCTGGATGAGTCCGGATAGCGCTTGATGAAGTCCTTGAGCATGTAGATGAGGCCCCAGACGTGTTGGCCTGTGGAGTAGGGCTCCACCTCCATGTTGCGCCAGAATGCCTCGAGTTCCGGCTTGAGGCTGAGCCATGCAAGCTCATCTGGAGGCAGGGTGGCCCCGCTTTTTGTACCACTTCCTTCCTGCTTGTTGGCAGCAGGTGCTGCCAGGGCCTTCCCGTATGGTTGGCCTGTATACGCAAGGAACAGGGCCGACACGGCAAGGGCCGCAATGATTATATGTGTGGGATAGCGGGTTTTCATGGCATGGTCCGATAGTTTCGTAATTGCCATGAAAAGCAAAGGCGGTGCCAGTAAGGAAGGCCCTTTTCAACTATTTGATATTACGGGATATTAAATGAAGTAAAGGATCTGTCCTGAAGGGAAGGGGCCTGTTTTCGACGCCCCTTTTTGAGGGTGAGGGGCCAGGGATCAAAAAGAAGTCATAATTTTGACATTCTTGGCCGCATCAGCTCTGTCTCATCGGCCTTTTCCGTCCATCAGGCCACTTTTTATCAGATCCATCCTCAGGCCCCGCATCAGGTCCCACATCAGGCCCCACATCAGGCACCGTACACGAACTGAAACGGATCCAGCTTGGGAAAGATGGGATTTGTCATCTCCAGGTATTCCAGCCTGCATCTTACGGCATGATTGTCATAGTTCTTTCCCCAGTACAGGCCCTGAAGTATCCAGAACCGCTCAAGATCCTCGAAGTAGAGCTCCTTCATCCTGTCCACGAAGTGGCCGTTCGAGATGACGAATGGGATGTCGCTGTTCATGGCCTGCAGGAGCTCCCTTCCTGCCTGTGCCACTATGCGTCTTGCAGGCTCGCTGTCTGGCTGGTTGTTCTTGAGGTCCGTGGCCATGGCCACGATCTCCCTTGCCGCCTCATGGGTGTGCCTGTGCATCCAGGACACTGATCCGTACATCCATTTGTCGAAGGTGCCCTTGTCCCCCCAGGAAGAGGCATTTATGAAAACATCCTGGTTCCTGCGGTAGCGATCCAGATATGCCGTAGGGGTGGTGAGTTCGGTCTCGTTCTGGTTGTAATAGAGCTTCTTCAGCAGGAAATACAGGAAGTCCGTGCCCTCGTACCAGTGGTGGCCAAAGAGTTCGGCATCGTACATGGCCACCACCAGGGGCTTCTTCCAGAACCAGTTCTTGATATGATTGAAGCGGAAATTCCTGGCCTCCATGAAGTGTTGGGCGTGTCGGGCCGCCTTCTCGAGGGCCCATGCCCGCACATATGGCTCCTTCCAGTCGTTTTTTCTGGTCGTGATGCGGTTGTAGCGAAGCGGGCCGCCCTTGAAGTGGAAGTCCAGATAGTCCGGATCACCCGGATAGCCCTCTTCTCCACTCCAGACCTGCTTGCCCGTCTCCGGGTCCCTGGCAAAGACGGCCACGTCAGAACCCTTTATGAAGACCGGCGCATGGGTGCCAAATTCGGGCGGGGAGTCTGCAAGGAGTACGGCATGGGTCTCTGCAAAGAAGTATCTCAGCCCTGCTCCGTCCACGAAGCGCTCAAGCCCCGGCACATAGGCACACTCCGGCAGCCAGATCCCATTGGGCTCCATCCCGAAGGTGTCGATGTAGTCTTCAACCGCTGTCTCTATCTGTGCCCGGACGGATTCGGCAAATGCGGTATGAAATGGCAGAAAGGCGTGGGTGGCGCCGCAGGTGGAGATCTCCAGATATCCGAGGTCCTGGAACCGCCTGAAGGCCCTGGTAAGGTCACACCCATATCTCAGGAAGCAGTCTCTCACCTCGAGAAAGCGGTTGAGGTGCATCCAGGCGGTGTCATGATAGTGCGGGGCCTCACGCCTGGTGCGATCCACTTCGGCCCTTGCCAGATTGATGTGGCTGTCGATGTATTTCAGGAACTCCTCCTGGAGCAGCCCGTCCCGCATCATGTTCGAAAGAGTGGGGCTGATGTCCATGGAGAGGCGGAAGTCCACACCCTCTTCATGGAGTCGCTCGAACATGAGGATCAACGGGGCATAGGTGTTGTGTATGGCCTCATGGAACCACTCCGGAGGATAGCCCATGGGTTGCCATATGCCGGATGAGCCGTACTCCACCCTCTTTCTTATGTAGGGAAGGTGTGCATGGAGGTGGATGATCAGAAGGCCGATGCTGTGCTGGGCAGTGCCCATCACCGAGCGCAACTCCCTCTGGGAGGGATGTTGCCTGATGGGAGTGACCTCCTTGTACTGGACCGGATTGGTGCCAGGAGATGTGCGGGCGGTCTGGATGGGGTTTGAGGGTGCTGTGAGCTCCCGGATGCTGTTTCCAGAGACCGCCACCAGCTGCACCCTGTAGATCTTGTCAGGATCGAGATTCAGGTAGTAGTTGTCAGTGGCCCCGAGATAGACCTCCACGTCCTTGTCCATCTCGTGAAAGCTCTGGCCACCCCACTCGTGAAGTACCTTGATGTAGGTGCGCACCTGGGTGCCTGTCTTGCTGTGGAGCTCTTCAAGGCTATTTTCAAGACGGCCTCTGTCCAGATGCCAGTAGGTATAGGCCCGCCTTTCATCTATTGGGATGAGCACTATGTGATCGGGCTTTGCCGGTACAGGACATATGTTGGACTCCATGAGAAGGAGCTCCCTGGACCCGTTTTCCGACCTGATGAGGAGCTGTGCCCTGTAGGCCGCACCATCCTTGAGGCCGGCAAAGAGCCAGTCATTGGTCTCAGGGATCAGCCTGCCTCCCTGTCCCTCCGGGATGAATCTCCCCTTTTCATCGCTCTTCATGAGGCCAATGGCCACATGGCACTCCTTCCAGTCGAGCCCGTGGCGCTCTGCCGCCCTTCTCACCTCGTCCCACATGGAATCCGGAAGGCGCCACCAGGCCCTGAGCTGCACACTGTCCTCCTCCCATATCTCTCGTTTCAGCTCGAAATACGGTGCCTTTGCAGCCAGCTCTATGGTGCCGGAAGAGAGCACCTCCAGGGTTTCGGGCGCCCCGAAGCAGATGGAATAGATGATCTTCAACAGTTCAGGGCCCTGGCCTTCCCTGCCCTTCCGTGCCGTAAGGGAGTCCTTTCTGACAACGGCGAGGTTCACACGCTTCAGCGCACCAAGCACCAGGCTGTAGTCAGAAAGCCCGACCCCTATCCACTCCTCCTCTTCCAGGTTGCCTGAAGGATCCGGCCATCTGAGCACATGGAGGCAGAGCTCCACATCCTGTTCCCAGTCCAGGCCCCAGGCCCGCTCTACTTCATTCCTGATCCTGTCCCAGTCGATATCGCTCCAGGTGATATGGTGCCTGGCCTCGTTTTCGGACACCACAGAGACCTTTGGGCTGTAATGGCTGTCCGTGGAGACGATGAGCTTGAAGTGCTCCTTTCTCACCAGGCGGATCTCGAAGGTGCCGGTCTCATCCAGGAAGAACTCCGTCCCCTTCTGAAAGGTGCATTTCCTGCTGAAGATGCAGGATTGGTCCCAGGGCCTGAATACCTCCACCCAGAGGTCCTCCATTGCGGTGTTGATCCGGCCCGATATGGCCGAATGGTCCCAACCGATCCGTATGAGGCTGCCGGAGATATCGACCTCGAAGCCCGGGAAAGAATAGTGGTTGCAAGACAGTTCTGGTTGGATGATTGCTTCTTGGGCCATATTCAGTAAGTACCTCTTGATAGTGGGTCTTTGAAGGGTTCAGGAGAAAATTTTTTCTGATACATAATATGTTCGGACTTGGTTTCGCGGTCAATTAAAACTTTGCCATGCCGCAAGGGGGTACGGAATTCATCGGGCAGGAACTGAAAATATGTTATATATACCTTAAGAGACCAGAAACACAAGCACAGGAGGTAAGGCAAGATGGCAGCAGGCCCAGACAGGATAGTCCGTATAGATATGAATGAGCTGACATGGAAGATCGAGCAGACCCCAGAGGAGTGGATGGGGCTCGGGGGAAGGGCCCTGACCTCTGAGATCGTCTCCAGGGAGGTCGATCCCCTCTGCCATCCCCTTGGGCCCTCAAACAAGCTCATATTCGCACCAGGGCTGCTTACCGGCACGCCCGCAGCCAATTCCGGAAGGCTGTCGGCCGGGGCTAAGAGCCCCCTTACGGGCACCATCAAAGAGACCAATGCCGGCGGAACCGCGGCCCAGGCCCTGGCAAAGCTCGGTATAAAGGCCATCATAATAGAGGGGCAGGCCAAGGAGGGCTTTTACGGCATCAAGGTGTCCAAGGACGGGGTCGAGATCTCGCGAGAGGAAGAGCTCGTAGGTGCCGGCAATTTCAAGGTGGTGGAGGGTGTGGCTGCACGTTTTGGGCAGAAGTGCTCTGTGCTCACCATAGGTCCTGCAGGCGAGATGAAGATGCTTGCAGCGAATATCTCCGTAAAGGATCCGGACGGCAAGCTCAGGAGCCATGGCCGCGGGGGCCTTGGGGCCGTCATGGGATCAAAGGGGATAAAGTTCATAGCCATCGATCCGGAAGGGGCTCCGGGCATCCATATCGCTGATCCAGAGGCCTTCAGCAAGGCCGCCAAGGTCTTTGCAAAGGGGGTGGCGGATCATGGGATCACCAAGGCCCTTGCCGAGTACGGGACCGATGTCCTGATAAACATCATCCACAATGCAGGTGCACTGCCCACGCGGAATTTCACCAAGGGGCAGTTCGATGGGCATGATGCCATCGCAGGCGAGACCATGAACGCCCTTATCAAGGAGCGTGGCGGCAAGGTGCGCCATAACTGTCACAAGGGGTGCATCATAATGTGCTCCCAGGTCTTCAACGACAAGGAGGGGCGCTACAAGACCTCTGGCTTCGAGTATGAGAGTATCTGGGCCATGGGAGCCGACTGCTGTGTGGACAACTTGGACATCCTTGCCGAGGCGGACCACTGGCTCGATGACCTGGGCCTTGACACAGTGGAGATCGGGGTTGCCTTCGGGGTCGCCATGGAGGCAGGGGTGCTCGGTTTCGGAGATGGCAACGAGATGGTGCGCATCATCAGGGAGGAGATCGCAAAGGGCACCCCCCTTGGGCGCATCATAGGAAACGGGGCCGCAACCGTTGGGCGCGCCTATGGTGTCACAAGGGTGCCGGTCGTGAAGAATCAGGCCATCCCCGCCTATGATCCTCGGGCGGTAAAGGGGATTGGCATAACCTATGCCACCTCGACCATGGGTGCAGACCATACGGCTGGATATACCATTGCCACGAATATACTCGGAAGCGGCGGAAACCTGGATCCGCTCTCAAAGGATGGGCAGATAGAGCTCTCCCGCAATCTCCAGATCGCCACTGCCGCCATCGATTCCACCGGGCTGTGCCTCTTCACGGCCTTTGCCATCCTGGACGACGAGGCCCTGTTG
>Ga0256914_1003840_pt1 | contig 11642 bp, 9 predicted proteins | sample HulkmetaG_FD_191571 | JGI IMG/M metagenome (GOLD analysis project Ga0256914, IMG submission 191571) | Hydrothermal chimney microbial communities from Main Endeavour vent field at the Juan de Fuca Ridge, Pacific Ocean - Hulk | ecosystem: Environmental > Aquatic > Marine > Hydrothermal vents ...
GTGCATCCCTTTCGAGCCCCCCTCCCCCAGGCAGAGGGGCCCCAGGTGGCACCGATTCGATAGGCAAGGAAGACCGGTTCTTCCCGGCCCGAAGACCCGGGTCCCTCGGCGCAACGGGCCCTGCCCGGCAGGTGCTCCACTTCAAGGCAAGGGTCCCATCCGTCCGATGACATGGGGAAGACGGGCGAGTCGCCTGAAGGAGGTTCGATTCCACGGCCATGGAGCATACGGACACCACCCTTCCCGGTCTTCACCAGGACCTCCAGCAGGTCGTGGTGGGGATCAGCCACGAACTGAACAACCCCAACGCTTTCATCAGGCTGAACGCGGCCAACCTGAAGAAGCTCTTCTGGTTCCTCCGGCCCTGCCTGGAAGAGTACGGGGTGAATCACCCCGGCGGGAAACTCGGGCCCTTCACGGTCACCGAGATCCAGGCCAGGATCAACGGCGCCCTGGACAGCATCCTGGACGCCTCGGTCCGCATCATCACCGTGGCGGACAAGCTCAAGCAGTTGAGCACCCATCCCCTGGAGGAGTTCACCCGGATCTCCATGGCCGAAGTGGTCCGGGAGGAGCTCGAACACCACCGCTTCTACCTGGAGAAGGTGACCCGTCTGGCCGTCGAGATCCCCCCGGAGGAGGATTTCCCCGTGAAAGGCCACAAGCTCCAGCTCGGCCAGGCCTTCTCCACCCTCGTGATCAACGGCGCCGACGCAATCCAGGAGAAATACGGGGAAGAGGGTCCCGAAAAGGGGCTCCTCCGGGTCACCCTCTCCGCCGGGGAGGGCCGGGTGCGAATCCGGGTCTCCGACAACGGGACGGGGATGAGCGAAGAGACCCTCAAGAAGATCCGGACTCCCTATTTCAGCACGAAACCGCAGGGCAAGGGCGACGGTCTGGGCATCCCGATCTGTGAATCCATCCTGAAGAGGCATGGAGGGGAACTGGTCATCGAAAGCGAGGAAGGATCGGGCACGGAGGCCCTGATGGACCTTCCCCGATGGGAGGATTGAAGATGGAGAAGAGCGACGTATCGATTCTCGTAGTGGACGACGAAGCGGAGATCGTCTCCGCCCTCGAGACCCATTTCCAGATGGAAGGATACCAGGTGGAGACGGCCTCTTCGGCCCGGGAAGCCCTGGAAAAAGTCCGCAACAAGGCCTACCAGGTGGTCTTCACGGACATCAACATGCCCGGCATGGACGGCCTCGAGCTCCTGGAGGAGGTCAAGGCCGCCAGGGGTGAGACCCTGGTGATCATGATCACCGCCTACACATCCCTCATGAAGGTCATCCAGAGCCGCGTCGAAGGGGCCTTCGACTACATCCTCAAGCCCTTCCGGGATCTCACCGAGGTGGACCAGGTCATGTCCAAGGCCTATGCCCACCTGGAGAGGTGGCAGAGGGTGCTGGACCAGACCCGGGAAAAGGTCAAGGCATGCCGCTGACCTCCCGGGCCGCCGTGGTCGTCCAGGGGGCGGAGATTCCCTCGGTCCCCAAAGTGCTCCAGGAGATCCTGGAGAGGACCCGGGACCCCGACGCCTCCATCGCCGAGATCGAAGAACTCGTCCGGGGAGAGCCGGGGCTGGTCACCCGCCTCCTGAAGACGGCCAACTCGGCGCTCTACTCCTTCTCCAAGGAAGTGGTCTCCGTGAGGCAGGCCGTGGTGCTCCTGGGGTTCACCACCCTGAGGAGCCTGGTCTCCGGCCTGGCCCTCATCGACGCCTTCCACAATTTCCCCGGCCTGGACCAGGACTACGTCTTCACCGTATGGCGCCGCTCCCTCGCCTCGGCCGGGATCGCCGCCCACCTGGCCAAGCGGTTCCGCCTCCTCGCCGAGGACGAGGCATTCCTCTCGGCCATCGTCCACGACGCGGGGCACATCGTCATGGACCAGTACTTCCAGGAGGCCTACAGGGATCTGCGCAAAGAACGGCCATTCCCGCCCCCGGCCCGGGAGAGGGCCCTCTTCGAGACGGACCACGCCGAGGTGGGCTCTCTCCTCCTGGAGGGATGGAACTTCCCCCCCGCGGTGGTGGAGACCGTCCGTTCCCACCACCGGCCCCTGGAGGAGCCTTCCGGCCCGGGTCCGGCCCTGGTCCTCCTGGGGGACTTCTTCGCCTCCCGGACCAAAGACCTGGAAGACCTCACCGACCGCCCCGAAGAGGAGGTGCCCGGGGAAATCCTCAAACTACTCGAGAAGGCCGGCCTCTCCTGGCGGGACCTCTCCGGGGAAGGGGAGGAGCTGGCCCGGGCCGCAGAAACGTCACGCCGCATCCTCGAAGGCTGATTCCCCTGCCGGGACTCACCCCCTCCTCCGGAACCCGGCGAGCCCCAGGACCGCAAGAACCAGGAGGAGGGCCGAGGCCAGGGCCAGGTAGGGCGCGGCGGGCCGCCGGCGGGAGAGGAAGCCCGCCGGCGGAGGGGCCGCCCCCGGGCGGGCGCCGATCTTTCCGGCCAGCAGGGCCATTCCCCGGGCATCCCCTCCGAACCCGGGGAGGAGGATCTCCGCCCCGTCCCTCCCTTCCCCCAGGACGAGGGTGCAGGAACGGGCCTCTCTCTTCGCTTCCAGGGGGATCCTCACCTTCCCGGTCTCGGCCCAATCCAGGGTTACGGTCCGAGGTTTTCCCGAATCCTCCCACAGGAGCCTTCCCCTCGGCGGCAAGGCCGGGGGAAGGCGATCGAACTCGACCCAGGCATACCGGCCCGACGGATCCCACCCCGCCCTCAGGGGACTCTTCACGGGGCGGGGCCGGAGCAGGGAGGTCACCGTCCTGGCCAGGAGCCCCCCCAGGAGTCCCGCCTCGGCCCAGGGCCCGGCCCAGTGCTCCCCCGAATCGGAGGTCCAAACGGCCACGCCCGCCACGGCCGGCGGAGTCACCGCCAGGAGGGGAAGCCGCCCGGGACCGGCCGAAAGCGGAACCCAGGCGAACTCGGGCCTGGCCAGGGTGGGAAGGAGTCCCGCCACGGGGGGAAGCTTCTCCGGAAGCCCCTCGGTGAGCCAGCCCCCCGCCTCCAGGTGCACCGGCAGGGATTTCGGCGCGGCGGGGGTCTTGGGACGGGGTTTGCGGGCCGGGGGCTTCCTTGGAGGGGCCGGCTTCGGGGTTTTCTTCCCCGGGCCCTCCTTCTTTACCTTCCCCTCTTTCCCGCCTCTTCCGGGGAAGGGGGAATGCCCCTTCCCCTTGGTCCCGGGCCGGATTCTCTCCGCCTCGGCGAGGAAGGCCTTCACCACCTTGGAGGGATCCTTCACGAGGTAGGTGTGCCCGCCCGTCACCTTGCTCAGGGTATCCAGGATCCTGGTTCCCTCGAACCGGGCGTCCGCCACGTAGAGCCCGCCCTCCCGGTTCTCGTAGATCACGCTGGATACGGAGATTCCCTTCTTCCGGAAGGCCTCGGCCGCCTCGGCCACGGTCGTGGGAATCCGCAGGCGCTTTCCCGAGCCCCCCCAACCGCTTCCCCACTGGACGATGCCGTCGGTGAAGATGAGGACGGCCTTCACGGAGGTCTTCTCTTTCTCCAGCTCCCGCATGGCCAGGTCCAGGGCGGGCCAGACCAATGTCGCCCCCCCCGGCGCCAGGCCGTTCATCCTGTAGAGGAGCCGAACCTGTCTTCCCGCCGGCCCGGGAGGAACCACCAGGGTGGCGTCCCCCGAGAAAGCCAGGACACCGAACCGGTCCCCCTCGTCCAGGGCCCGGGCCGTGGCCTCCGCCGCGGCCCGGATCACCCGGATCAGCCGGTACATGGAGCCCGACACGTCCAGGGCGATGAGCAGAGTGGCCGTATGGGCCACCTTCTCCTTGGGAGGCTTCCCGGCCTTCCGGGGCGGAGGAGGAAGGGGCGTGGGAGGGGGCTTGGAAGGAGAGATCTTCCTCCTCTGGGAAGGGGGAATCCTCTCTTCCGGTCCGGTCTTCTTCTTTTCTGGCCTCTCCGGGAGGGGCTTTACGGGCAGGAAGGGTGCCACCCCTTCCAGGGCGGCCAAGGACCGAAGGCCTCTTCCTACGCACAGGAGCCCCCCTCCTTCCTGGAGAAAGGCCGCAACCTTTCCCCCGTCGGGCTTCTCCCCGCCCGGACCGTCCCAGGCCAGGACCTCCGCCCCCTGGGGGATCCTCCCTCCCCCCTCCCAGGAAAGGAGCCGAAAGCCCTGGGCCTCCAGGAGGGAGCCCAGGGCCCCTCTCCTCCCGGCCAGGGCCACGGCCGGCGGAGGAAGGACGCTAAAGACCAGCAGGCCCCGGGCCCGGCGGCCCCCCTTCCCCCGGCAGGTGAGGACCAGTCTCCTCTTCCCCGCCGGGAGGGAAGGGCCGGGAATCCTTCCGAACGCATATCCTTCCCCGTCCGCCTCGAGGCGCAAAGGAGGACCGGCCCTTCCGCCCCCGCCGGGGGAGACCCGAAGCTCCAGGGGCTCTCCCCTCTTCCAGGGACCCGTGCGGACCAGGAAGAACCAGGGCCTTCCTTGCCTGGGCGCCCGGGGAATCCAGGCCTCGAGGGTGGGCCTCCCGGTCTCCCCCTTCCCCTTCTTTCCCTCCAGGTGGGCCCAGGCGGGGGTCCCGGGAGGAAGGTCCACCTCTTCCAGGCCGGGAGGGCAATGGGAGAAGCAGGCCAGGAGGGCCTCCTCCTTCTCTTTGGAGCAGAAGGCGCTCACCAGAGAGGCCAGGGCCGTCCAGGAAGGGAGGCCCCTCCCCGCCCCGGAGGCCCCGGGAGGGAGGATCCGGCCCCCGCCCAGGCGGAAGACCCGCCTCTCCCCAGCCGGCCCTCCCGGAAAGGAAGCCACCCTCCCCGTCCGGCACCCTTCCTCCCGCAGGACCAGGACATCCCAGGATCTACGCTCCACCTGGAGAAAGGTCGGGCCCCAGAGGGCGGCCAGGGCGGTCAGGGCCGCGAAGAGGGCGGCCCGCCCCCCGGGAGGACGCCTGAGGAGAACCCCCAGGAAGACCAGGAGGGCCAAGCCCGTGCCCGCCCAGAAGAACCAGGGGAGGGAAGCCATCTTCCTCCTTGCAGGTCAGCGGAAGAGAACGGGAAGGATCCAGTCCACCCGGTCCCCCAGGTGGAGGGACCTACCGAAGTCCACTTCCAGGGTGAGTTCCTTGGCGCCGGATACGTCCAGGGGGCCCACGGCCACGGGGCCCTCCCCGCCCTGGAGGCTCTTCCTCTCCCAGAGGACCTTGCCGTCCGCATAGATCCGGAGGGCCGCATCTCCCCGGACGGGCAGGGACAGGGCCGAGTCGTCCACCGCAGCAAGGGTGAAGAAACGGGACCACTTCCCCCCCAGGGCGAAGGTGAGCCTGGTCCTGGAGTGGACCCCCAGCCCCAGGGGCCACCGGCGCCCTCCCGCCAGGAGGGGCCCTCCCGTGCAGGACCGGTCGGCCTTCCACCGGAACAAGAAGGGCTTGCCCGGCCCCAGGAAGGGAACCTCCTCCACCTTCAGAGGCCGGACCATGGAGAGGAAGAGCCTGTCCTTCTCCGGAGGAAGGAGCCCCCTCAGGTTCTCCCAGGGACAATGGGGTTCCTCACCCCAGGGAAGGCGAACGTGCACGCCCCGGGAGTCCACCCCCAGGACCTTCACCAGGAAGTGCCCTCCCCTGGGAAAGTCCAGCCTGGTATCGAACTCCTTGCCCAGAGGCGGGGGAGGTTCTTCGGGGTCGGGCCCCCGAAGGACGGCGGCCACCTTCTTCCAGGGGAAGAGGCGGGCCTCCTGCTCCTCGCCGGGAGCGAAGTGGACACCCTCGGCGGAGAACCGGAAGATGAAGCCGGGAATCCGGTCGAAGCCCCGCTTTGCCGGGACCAGGAGCAACTCCTGGCCCTTTCCCGCCTTGGAGAGCAACTCCTTTTCGCTCCATCCCCTCGTTCGGGAAGGAAAGATCACCGCCCTCAACCAGACGATGGGGATCGTCAAGGATGCGTCGAAAGGGGTCTTCTCCAGGAGGAAGTAGTCTCCCTGGCCGGCCCCGCCCGCCGGGTGGGCCGTCATCTCTCCGGCCTGGAAGAAGAAGACCCGGCAATCCTCCTCGGAGACAGGGGGTTCTTTCCCGGTGGAGGCCGAAGCGAGCCAGAGCACCTTTCCCTCGGGGAGGGCCTTCCCTCCCGGAGGGGCCGTAACCAAGGGACGCCCCTCTCTCCAGCCCCTCACCAGGACCGGGTAGAGCCCTCCCCCGCCGGCCCCAAGGATCAAGGCCTCCCCGGGAAGACGCAAAGCAGGCCGGGAAGCCTGGGCGGAACAGACTCCCGGAAGAGAAAGGAGGCCCATCCCAAGGGCCAGGCAAAGCTGGATTGCTCTCATCGAGTCCTCTCGCTCCTCGTGCCGGCCCGATTCTCCTCCCTCCTCTGACCCGAGAAGCGAGGGTGGCCCGGGAAGGCTGAGTTTGGCCGCCCCCGGGAGGACCTTCAAGGTACGACCTTCCCGCCTGCCACCTTGGCAGCCGGGCCCAGGCCCGCCTCGGCAGGCCCCTGCCACTTTGGCAGAAAGGAGGGCCCTTCCAGGAGGAGCCCTCCCTCCCGGGCAGGGGGAGGACACCTTAACCCTTTTGGTTCCAGAGTCTTGGCCCTACCGGGCCCAGGCCACCCCCTGATTGGCACCCCATTTGCGGAAGGTGGGGCCTTTCCAGAGGGGCCTGCGCCCCGCCGGGGCCTCGCCGCGAGTGCCCGGGAACGACCTCCATCGAAAGAATCTCACCTGGAATTCCCAAGGAGGATGAGATGGCCAAACAGTTGATCTTCGACGTCCAGGCGAGGGAAGCGATCCGCCAAGGCGTCAACAAGCTCGCCCGCGCCGTGATCAGCACCCTGGGCCCCCGGGGACGGAACGCCGTCCTGGACAAGAGTTGGGGCGGCCCGACGATCACCAAGGACGGGGTGTCCGTGGCGGAAGAGATCGACCTCAAGGATCCCTACGAAAACATGGGCGCCCGCCTGGTCCGCGAAGTGGCGAGCAAGACCAGCGACGTGGCCGGCGACGGCACTACGACGGCCACCCTCCTGGCCACGGAGATCGTGAACCAGGGCAACAAGTTCCTCACCTCCGGCGCCAACCCGGCCGAGCTGAACCGGGGCATCCGGAAGGCCGCCGACAAGGTGAAGGAAGAACTGGAGAAAATGGCCAAGCCCGTGCCCGAGGGAGACCTCTCGGCCATCGTGAAAGTGGCGTCCATCGCCGCCAACAACGATCCCTCCGTGGGCAAGATGATCGCCGAGGCCCTGGAGAAGGTGGGCCGTGACGGCGTGATCACCGTGGAAGAGGGCAAGGGCAGGGAGACGGAAGTCAAGGTCGTGGAAGGGATGCAGTTCGACCGGGGCTACCTGACCCCCCACTTCGCCACCGACCAGGACACCATGGAGTGCAAGCTGGAGAACGCCTTCATCCTCATCCACGAGGACAAGATCTCCAGCGTGCACAAGCTCCTTCCCCTGCTGGAGAAGATCAAGAACGCCGGAAAGCCCCTCCTCATCATCGCCGAGGACGTGGAGGGCGAGGCCCTGGCCACCCTGGTGGTGAACAAGCTGAGAGGCACCATTTCCTGTTGCGCCGTCAAGGCCCCGGGCTACGGGGACCGGCGCAAGGCCATGCTCCAGGACATCGCCATCCTCACGGGAGCCAAGAAGCCCCTCTTCAAGGACATGGGGCTCGAGCTGGACAAGATCGACATCACCGACCTGGGGCGGGCCAAGAAGGTGACCGTCGACAAGGACAACACGATCATCCTGGAAGGCGCCGGCGACCCGGCGGACGTCTCGGCCCGGGCCAAGCAGATCCGCAAGGAGATCGAGGAGACCACCTCGGACTACGACAGGGAGAAGCTCCAGGAGCGGCTGGCCAAGCTCACCGGCGGGGTCGCCCAGATCAACGTGGGGGCCCTCACCGAGACGGAGCTCAAGGAGCGGAAGGCCCTCGTGGAGGACGCCCTCCACGCCACCAGGGCGGCCATCGAGGAAGGTATCCTTCCCGGGGGCGGCGTGGCCCTGCTCAGGGCTTCCCGGGTCCTGGAGGACATGAAGCTCAAGGGAGACGAGGACTTCGGCGTCCAGGTCGTCCGCAAGGCCTGCACCGCCCCCCTGCGCAAGATCGCCGAGAACGCCGGGGAAGACGGTGCCCTGGTGGAACGCAAGGTCCTCGCCGGCGACGACGAGGAGTTCGGCTTCAACGCCCTCACCGGCGAATACGGAAACATGATCGAGTTCGGCGTCATGGATCCGGCCAAGGTGACGATTTCCGCCCTGGTCAACGCCGTTTCCGTGGGAACCCTCCTTCTCACCACCGACGCTCTCATCGCGGAGAAGAAGGAAGAGAAGGAGGACGAGGAGTCCGAGGACTACGGCGGGATGGATTACGACTACTGATCCACCCGCCCCCGGGCGGAAGACACAGAGAAGGCAGGAAACCTGACAGGAAAGAGGAGATCACCATGGGTATCAGACCTCTCGACGACAGAGTCGTTCTCAAGGTTCTCGACGTGGAGGAGACCACCCCGGGAGGGATCGTCCTCCCCGACACGGCCAAGGAGAAGCCCCAGAAGGGCAAGGTCGAGGCCGTCGGATCGGGAAGGCTCCTCGAAAACGGCAAGAGGGCCCGGATCGATCTCGAGCCGGGCGACGTGGTCCTCTTCGGCAAATACGCCGGGACGGACGTAAAGATCGGTGACGAGGAGTACAAGATCGTCCAGGAAAGGGAAATCCTGGCCAAGATCGAGGAGTAGAGCCATGGCCAAGCAGATCATGTTCGACGACCAGGCCAGGAAGAAGATCCTGTCCGGGATCGACAAGCTCACCAGGACCGTGAAGATCACCTTGGGCCCCTCGGGCAAGAACGTGATCCTCCAGAAGTCCTTCGGGGGGCCCCAGGTCACCAAGGACGGAGCCTCCGTGGCGAAGGAGATCGAGCTGGAGGATCCCTTCGAGAACATGGGGGCCAAGATCCTCAACGAGGTGGCCAAGAAGACCAACGACGCCGCCGGCGACGGCACCACCACCGCAACGGTCCTGGCCGAGGCCCTCCTCAAGGCCGGGGAGAAACACCTCATCGCAGGTGTGAACCCCATGCACATGAGGGCGGGCATCGAAAAGGGGATACAGGCCGTCTCCAAGGCCCTGGCCGATCTCTCCCGCAAGGTGGAGAAGCGGGAGGACACCGAGCAGGTGGCCACCATCTCGGCCAACAACGATCCCGAGATCGGGAAGCTCCTGGCGGAAGCGGTGGACCGGGTCGGCAACGAAGGCGTGATCACCGTGGAGGAAGGCCAGGAGATGGAGACCCGCCTGGAGTTCGTCGAAGGGCTCCAGTTCGACAAGGGCTACATCTCCCCCTACTTCATCACGGATCCCAAGAACATGACCTGCGTCCTGGAGGACGCGGCGGTCCTCATCGTGGACAAGAAGATCTCCAGCATCCGGGAGTTCATTCCCGTCCTGGAGAAGATCGCCACGGCTGGGAAGGCCCTTCTCGTGGTGGCCGAGGACGTGGAGGGCGAGCCCCTGGCCACGCTGGTCATCAACAGGCTCAAGGGCATCCTCCGCTGTTGCGCCGTCAAGGCCCCCGGCTTCGGCGACCGCAGGAAGGCCATGCTCGAGGACCTGGCCATCCTCACGGGAGGCAAGGTGGTCTCGGAGGACCTGGGCCTCAAGTTGGAGAACATCCAGCTCTCCGACCTGGGGAACGCCAAGAAGGTCATCGTCGAGAAGGACACCTGCACCGTCGTGGAAGGGGCCGGGACGATCGAGAAGATCCAGGCCAGGATCAACCAGATCCGGGCCCAGATCGAGAAGAGCACCTCGGACTACGACAGGGAGAAGCTCCAGGAGCGGCTGGCCAAGCTCGTGGGCGGTGTGGCGGTCATCAAGGTGGGCGCCACCACCGAGGCCGAGATGAAGGAGAAGAAGGCCCGCGTGGAGGACGCTCTCAACTCCACCCGCGCCGCCGTGGAGGAAGGAATCGTCCCCGGCGGAGGCATCGCCCTGCTGCGCTGCCTCCCCGCCCTGGACAAGGTGAAGGCCAAGGGCGAGGAGAAATTCGGGGTGGAGATCCTCAAGACCGCCCTGAAGGCGCCCCTGCGCCAGATCGCCGAGAACGCCGGAATGGACGGTTCCGTCGTGGTCCAGGAGGCCCTGGAACGGCCCGCGGAGGAAGGCTTCGACGCCTTGAACTTGAAGTGGGTCAACATGTATGAAGCGGGGATCGTGGACCCCACCAAGGTGGTCCGCACGGCCCTCGAGAACGCCGCCTCCCTGGCCGCCCTCCTGCTCACCACCGACTCGGTGGTCACGAGCATCAAGGAGAAGAAGGAGGCCGTGGAAGGCAGCGTGGCCTGAGGGCCCCAGGTCCGATCGGAAACCGGCAGCCGGTCCCCGAGGGCCGGCTGCCGGGTGCCTAATATAGAAGATGGTCCAGGAAACGATGGCGAGGGCGGGCATGGCGAAGCGCGACTATTACGAGGTCCTCGGCGTGGACAGGAACGCCACGCAGGAGGAGATCAAGAACGCCTACAGGAAACTCGCCCTCAAATATCACCCAGACCGGAACAAGGGAAGCAAGGAGGCGGAGGAGAAGTTCAAGGAGGCCGCCGAGGCCTACGCCGTCCTTTCCGACCCCGAGAAGCGCAAGCAGTACGACCAGTTCGGCACGGCCGGCTTCGACCAGGCCGGCGGAGGCCCCACCTTCTCGGGGATCGACGACATCTTCGCCGCCTTCGGGGACATCTTCGGCGACCTGGGAGGCTTCTTCGGCGGAGACATCTTCGGCTTCGGCTCGCGGGGCCGCTCCCGTTCGGGCCGGGGCGGAACCCGGGTCACCAGGGGCACATCCCTCAGGGCCGACATCGAGATCACCCTGGAGGAAGCCGTAAAGGGCGCGGAGAAGACCCTTACGATCAACCGCATGGGCCTGTGCAAGACCTGCGACGGAACGGGCGCCAGGCCCGGAACGGGCCAGGTCACCTGCCAGTATTGCGGCGGCACCGGGATGATCCAGCGGAGCCGGGGGTTCTTCCAGCTCCGGGAGACCTGCCCCCAGTGCGGCGGAACGGGCGTGGTCCTCAAAGACCCCTGCCCCACTTGCGGCGGGAAGGGCATGGTCCCCGAGACGGTGACCCTGAAAGTGAAGATCCCTCCCGGAGTGGAGACGGGGACCACCCTGCGCCTGGCCGGCCAGGGGGAGCCCGGCCAGGGCGGAGGCCCTCCCGGGGATCTCCTCGTCGTGGTCCACGTGAAGGAACACGAATTCTTCCACAGGGAAGGCCTGGACCTGTATTGCGAGATCCCCATCACCTTCGCCCAGGCCGTTCTGGGCTCCCAGGTGGAGATTCCCACCCTCACGGGCCGGAAGGTGACCTTGAAGATTCCCCCCGGCACCCAGTCGGGCCAGGTGCTCCGGCTCAGGGGCCAGGGCATCCCCGACCCGGAAGGGCGGGGCAAGGGCCATCTCTACGTCCGTGTCTTCGTGGAGGTGCCCAAGAAGATCGACAAGCGCCAGGAAGAACTCCTGAAGGAATTCGCCAGGATCGAGGAGAAGAACCGGGACAAAGGGAAGAGCATCTTCCGCAAAGTCCGCAACTTCTTCGGGGAAGGATGATGGAAGAAGAAAAGAAAGATCTGCAGGACGAAGAGCCCAGGGAGAACCCGCCCCCTCCCGCCGGGGAGGAGAAGCCATCCGGGGAGGACCGA
>Ga0256914_1003841_pt1 | contig 11640 bp, 11 predicted proteins | sample HulkmetaG_FD_191571 | JGI IMG/M metagenome (GOLD analysis project Ga0256914, IMG submission 191571) | Hydrothermal chimney microbial communities from Main Endeavour vent field at the Juan de Fuca Ridge, Pacific Ocean - Hulk | ecosystem: Environmental > Aquatic > Marine > Hydrothermal vents ...
GAGATCGAGCTCATCTCATGATTCTCCTATTTTTAATGCCGGGGTAGCCTAGCCTGGGAAGGCGCGGGCCTGGAGAGTCCGTGGGCGTCCAGCCCGCCAGGGTTCAAATCCCTGCCCCGGCGCCAAACAAACTTTGCTTGCGCAAAGTTTGTATGTCCCTTTTAAACTCGTAATTTTCCAAGTGGTTTTTAGCTCAAATCGCTGTTTTCAATGTTTCACTGCACTCGGCGCTCTTCGAGCGCCTAAAATGGGAAAACCTGCTAAAAAGCCTGTTTTTCCATAGGATATTATTACATTCCAAAACATTCACCAGTTAAGTCAAGAATATTAACGGTTATTAAAGCTTTTTCTGCTCGATTTTTTGTTTTTCATTGAGTAGTTCTAGTATCTCCTTAAAACTACCCTCTCTTTTTACAATCGCTGAATGGGAAAAAACTATATTTTTGCCAATTTCGTACTTGCCGCTTTTAATGATTTCTCCCATTTCTTTCAATAAGTGATCCATTGCAACATCCCCTTTCAGAGGGGGACCTCTAATAGTCTTCGCAGCTTTTACTCTCCCCTCTTCTATTTGGAGACTCCAAGAAATCTCGCTGTTATGAACTATTAATTCACCGTGATAAGATTTCAGTAGCTGGAGAATTTCTTCAAGGTTTTCCCCAGGTATTTGGTCAGGAGGAGTATGTAACTTAAACCGTGCTTTAGGATAATCTCGGAAGATAGAATTTACAGGATATTCGTATATTTCTACTGCTGTTACCTTTCTGTGTCGAGAAGCAGTGAGGATCTCATCCAGAGCCTCTCTTCCTTGGAAAACTTTGTTGTCTGAGTGATGCTCGACTATTAGACCTACTATTTCGTGATTAGATACTAGGATATAGCCTGTTTTCAATTCTTCATTGTCCCTCCATGAAGCTTTTAAATACCCCTCATATACCTTGCTTAAAAGCCCCTCCACGTTTTCGTAGTCAGGGATTACGGATATAAATTTCCCAGGTAGCATGCGAAGCACCCCCGATAAACAAAAAGAAATAAATTTTTAAAGCATTGATGCTACTTTCTGTGCGTTTCTCTTTAGATAAATCCTAACCAGACCCAGATTGACTTTCGGGTCGGTGAGGACTGTGAGAACTGCGTTTTCCCCGGCCTCGACTGTTATTATTTTCCCCTTGGGCGATTCGAGCGTCACCATGTCAACTGCTTCCTCATGAAAAACTTCATTGCTGACGTTTAGAGATGTGCCGTAAATTGTGGCCACCATAGCGGAAGTGCTTTCCACGTCAATGGTTCTATCACTAGCCTGCCCTTCAATGAGGAGGCCATCCTTGCTGACTATCGCAACTCCTTTGACTCCATCGACCCTGAGAAGGTCGGCTATAACATTCTCAAACATTTTTCATCACCCCAGTATCAGCATATCAACTTCTACGTGCTTATCTGAAACGCGGATCCCCTTTATAAGGGTGTTCTTCCCGCTAAACTTCTTTATGGCAGCGGCAATGGCGTTAGCCATTGGATATAGGACTGGCTTCATACCTTTCTTTTCTAACAACTGGAGAGAATAGAGATCCATTGGATTATTAAGTTTGAGTGTTACTTTATTTCCCTGAACGTCGATTTCACCACTTTCTGCAAATCCAAAAGTGTTAATCATGACTTCTGTGAACCTGTTTAAGAGTTCTTGGGGATCGTCGCTACCTTCAAAATTGAGGCCGTATTCTTCGACCATTGTGTTTAATACTTCCTCTCCAATGGATGTTCCTAATCCCCTGGCACCGGTTCCAAGGACTTTGTATATTCCATAAAGTATCAGGTTATTTACTTTTGTTGCCATTTCTTCTGACCTGTCTTCCATCCTTTTCACGACCTTCGCCTCCGTCATCAGATGCATCCTCCCAAGTGGGCTGCTATCTGAACAAAAAAGTGATTTTTTTTGAGTATATAATTTTTTCTCTTCAACTTTGGGAGATATGCCCTTAAAAGTAGGTACAGATATAATCGCCTAATTTAGCATATAGGGGACAATTTTGAGTATTGCTATTTTTCTTTGTTTTGTTTGTTGAACAGTGTGGTACCTATTATCAGATTATAACACCTAGATTTTTATGTTTTCTTGATTCAAAACGTTTAAAAGGAGGAGTATCATCATGATACCATCAAGTTTGGTTGAGGTGTGGTAGGATGGGACTTTTGAAGAGGATAAAATCACTTTTTAAACCCGAAAATGAAGTCGAACTCGAAGATTTTAAAGAAAGAATTAAACGGAAATATGGGTTTATGGATTTTATTTATGTTACTAATGAAGGGCTTCCAATATTGGGGACGTTCTCCAATTGCGAAGAATTTTCTGCTAAAGTTCCTGAACTGTTAAAGATCCTCTCTCAATTTGTGCTGTCTGAGCATTATATAATAATTACTGAGGGGAGTGTATATAATATCATTGTTATTAACAAGGAAGTGGTTTTTATCGGGACAAGTACCCGTCCCCTCTCCAAAGAACGAATAGAAAAACTTGTCAATGAAACAAAAAGAGAGTTGAACATATAACACTTATTTTTCTGCTGACGTCATCGAAATAAGAGTCAATTCTCTTAAAAAATTAAAAAAATTGAAGAATGTCATGTTTGTTTTTCAGGTATTTCATCCACACCGACTCCCGGTTTTTTAGTCACTCTGTATATAATCCTGTTTTCAACTAGAGTTTTGAGAATTACTCTTTCGTTTAGATCCGGGAATTTACCGATCTTTTTCTCCCAAAGGGATATATTTGGCAATGAGATCTCATATCTTCCTCACCCCTACCTCGTTTCCTCCATCGCCGATTCCTGTGCTGAATATTCTCAACTCTCTCGCTCTTTCAATGATCCAGTCAAAGGTTTCTCTTATTATCTTCATACCATTTCATAGAGTAACAGCTTTCGTCTAGGGCTTTTCTTGGTGTCCCAATAGCAATTATTAGGGAATAATCAGCAATTCTTGGGTCTCTGACAAACTTGATGCTGTCCTCCTCAAGCCTCGCCTGGTAGGCTATCTTCACAGTAAAGCCGTCCTCTATGGACTGCGTTATGAAGTACCTGTCGAGGTAGGGCCTATAGCCGAAGGTGGCGTAGGTGTCGCGTCCTTTCTTTGCTATTGGAGTTCCTGTAAAGGCGAAGAAGGACGCGCTCTTAAGTATCGAGCGCATAGTCGAAGCAAGCTCACCATACTGGGTTCTGTGGCCTTCGTCTATGAGAACCACAACGTCCCTGCGATTCGTTATTGTCTTTCTTCTCCGGCTTTCCCTCTTGAGCCCCTCCAGCACGTCATTGAGGTCCTCGGTGCGGAACTTGTGAATGAGCGTGATGAACGTTCCCCTCTTTCCATCGGCGTGGGTTAGGACTTCCTTGAGCTTCTTGATTGAATCTTCATCCTTCACGGGAACGCCGTTCTTGAGATAGTCGAGAACCCTGCGGGAGCCTTCAACGCCGAAGGGACTCGCTTTAAGGAGGTTGATTGCCTCCCCCGCTTCCTTCTCGCTAACTCCGTTTATCCTAACTATCGCATTCTTTAGCCTTGAGATTAAGAGAGGCTCGTTCTCGTTTTCGAGAACCTCGATGCCCCTCTTATACTTCCAGCCCTCCGATTCCAGCCGCTTGATGATGGGCTTCTCGCACTGGAGGTATTCGGGGGTTTGAGCAGGCATGAGGGTCACCTGTTTATTTGTAAACATCGGAACCATCAGAGAGGTTGGATGTTTATGATTAAAACAGTTTTCGAAAATTAAAACATTAAGCTAATAACTCTGCTAAATCCCATATTAATTCCTGTAACCGCTTTAAATGAGAGGGATACTGATTAATCTTGTCATATATCTCTGAGGGGACACATTGTTCCAGAGCGGTCATTATGTCAGTATACGGATCAGTCCTAGCCAACAGATCTTTAATGTATAAACTAGGATTCCCACTTATTTTTTGTTTGATACAACGATCTTTTTTCTCAATTTCTCCTAACAACACTGGAAGATTCTCGAATCCGGAAGCCTCGAACAGATATGATATCTTAATTGAAGATACCTCTAGTTTCTGATGGATGACATCCCTTATCTCTCTTTCAAATCGCTCTCTTTCTTCTTCTGGGAAGATTTGGGGGAAATTCATCAGGTCGCTCTGATATGGGACAGAAATTATTATTTTTGGATGATAAGGGGGATTAAATGAGTTCATCCATTGCTGGAGATATTGTTTCTCTGTGGTTCCTAATTGCTTGTACTCCTCGCTATTTTGGAATCCATTAATTTGTTTGCTTACAAAATCTTTGTATCCAGAGATTATTTGTCTTCCAAGAGCTATTATGTCTGTGTCCTTACCTACAAATATAACAAAGGAGGACACTCCCTTGATATCGATCCTGTAAACCTTTTGGGTTTGAGATCTGATTTTTAACTCAAAGAACATCTTAAAGAAAGATGTTGGAGGTTTGTCTAGGTTATGTTTTTTCTGGAGATATTTAGCTATTGCTTGACTGACGTTCTTTTTGTATGTCTCTGTATGTTGACCGGACAAAATACCTTCACCGGATTCCATGACTATTACCGCTCTAGTAATTTGAGAAAATATCTCTGTCTCAATTTCCTTTAAGGTTTTAACGCCATGTCGTTCTAGAACCTCAAAGAATATCCTGATCCTATCCGAGAATTTAGTTTTGACGAATTCAGTTATCTGCTTTTCAATTTTAAGTTCTTCGTTTTTCAGTTCATATCTCTCCCGTGATATTGCCTTCTCTATCCAAAACGCATATGCAGAGAATCCTATAATTGATAACACAAAGAAAAGCATAGCTCTAACAGATGCTAATCCAAACCACGCAAAACTACTACCTATGATTAAAGCAAGTATGTCTAATGTTATCAGGAGAGAGTGGACATTTCCTTTTGATATCTGGGCCAAATATTCCAGGACTTTAATAATCCCACCGTTCCAATCTATCATAATCTCCACCAATGTAAAACCCTGTGGGCGGAGGTGGGGGATTCGAACCCCCAACGTCCCTCTGGGGACGAGCAATTCCGGGCAACACTCCTCGCTCCGGGGATAAATAGTGACTCTCGCTAGTACCTCCGGCCCCAGAGGGCGAGAGCCACTTCTCCGCCCGGGAGGTCGTTGATAAATTTCAGGATTGTCTCAATCATCGCTATCACCTCCGTAATGGCTTTTATGAGGGCCCATGTAGTTGTTGGACTTGTTGCAACTGACAGAGCGAGGAGCATTGCCACCTGCCCATAGGATAATAAGATTATAATGGGCAAAAGTATTTATACTTTTCGTTTGAGGAAGGAAAATCTAGCGTGTGGACATTACCCTCCTCTTTCCAGTTAGCAAGTCCTTCATCAGCCCGCGCTTCACCCGCTCAAGCTTCTCCCTGCGCTCCCGCAGGAGTTCGAGCTTCCTGTCAACGGTGGAGAGGATTTTGGCGATTTGTTTTTGCTCCTCAATGGGGAGGAGGGGGATTTTGAACTTTTTAAGATTAGATGCATTTATATTCGCTTGGCTTGCCGCTCTTGTGGCTAATTGACGCAATCTATCCCCCGCAAAAATTAAGTAAAGCGTTAGGAACATAGGATCAGCTACGTTCAAGTTGGGTTTTAGGCGGATTAGATAAGAGGCAAAGACGTAGTCTCCCTCAAGCATAAAAACGCCAGTTCTGCCAACCAGTTCATAACTGTTAGTCCTGTTAATTAGAACATCTCCTTTTTCCAGTTTATATTTTCTGAACGTGATCTCATCAAGGTCGGTATATTTTAGATTAATTGGCAGGACTTTGCCGTTTAATATGCTATCCATTTTTATGACAGGATACCTGCCGGAGTCCTTCAGCTTGGTGGATAGGCCATACTGGAACGAACTAGCAACATCTCCAAGTCTAACAACCCTCCACTCCTCCGGGATCTCGCCCAGCTCGGTCTTCTTGAACCGCTCGTGTCCGATGCCCTTCGTTAAAAGTCTCCCCATCAGGCCTTTCTTCAAGCGCTCCGTCTTCTCAATTGCCTCATCGGTCTTCTCGATGACTTCATCAACGGTTCTCAATATCTCGGCGATTTTCTTCTGTTCGGGGAGGGGCGGGAGTGGTAGGGGCATATTCAATAAATCTGTCTTTTTGACACTTGCTTGACCTACATATCTAACGCATATCTGCCTGAAGTATCCAACTCTCCAGAGTTCCATGAAATAGTACATTATCCACTCTGGAATGACTCGACTAGAATCTACCCGGATTCTTGTTATATGGTTACTGTATGTACAAAACTGACACTCGCCGCGGAATATGGCTGTTTTACCGATTAAATCAACACTGTTCGTGTTATTAAACAGTACATCACCCGGCTTAAGGAGATAATCTTTAATGTTGCTTGGGACTGGAACTTTCAAGTATTCCTTTAGGGTGACTTTGCCCTCGGTAGTGATGTTGTTCATTCTAAGCTGAATTATCCCGTTCTCATCACGTTTCCCGCTTGCAAATCCCGGTTTTGCTTCTTTGATAACATCTTTTAACCTTACAACCTCCCAATCCTCTGGAATCTCGCCGATTGGGGTTTTCTTGAACTTGGTTTTACCTTTCATTCTAATTCCCCCACTTGACGTTCAATCTCCTTTATCAAAAGCGTCCTCACGGTTTCCAATAGTTTGCGCACATCACCTTGATTAATGGACTCTCCATGGTGAATAAGATTGTTCCGTTTTCCATTGAGACTTTTAATTGTGTCATAGGCCTCTGTTTTAATAGCACCCTGAAGCTCTAGTATTTCCAGCTTTCTAAGTAATTCCCACTTGATTAATTTCTCCAGTCTCTTCTCTGAAAGTTTTTTGCTATCCCATAATTTTTGCCAAACTAGAGAAACAAGCCTCTCTAATGCTGTCCACCCCATGATAAACGCTTGATTATATTCAGATTCAAGGTAATGTGAGTATGATTCGAGGAAGAACACAAGAGAAGTTACCAGATCATCATTCCTCCAAATTTTTTCTGCATATTCGATTGCTCTATTAATTTCTTCTGTACCAAGAATGGGCCGATTATATGGAGCTGAAAGAATATTCCTATGCACATACCTACGTACTGATGAATATTCTCTTGAAGGCACATGAGACCTAAATAAGTAAATCCTGGGATGATTTTCAGGATTGTAATAGACTTCTTTCAAATCAGAGAATCGTATCGCAAAGAACTTTAAACCCGCTTTGTTAAAGATTGTTAATAGACCGGCAATTAAATTTAAGATATCCCTAGCTGTTTCTTTGGAGTTTGTTAAAACTAAAATCTTCCCATCATTATCAACTTCAATATTGATACTCTCAATTTTGAATTTTACCCATGGAACAGAGGAGACAACAGGTTTTAATAATACAAGATCCTCAAAAAAGATTATTGGTTTTTCGTATACCCATACAGGTGGATATAAATATGCAGCATATCCAACAAGACGAGCTCCAGTAAAAGAAAGAGTAATATCGCCATAATTATTCCCGTTTTCGTCCGCTATTTTCTCACTTGCGGAATCCATGTCAAGTAGGGTAGTAATCATGTCCCTAAATGTTTCGAGAATTTTTTGAATATCCAACTCCGCAATATTTCCATTAAATACTTTGACTATCCCATTTGGTGGAAAAAATACAGAATTTCCACTAAAATACATAAGATGAGCATCGGATCCCTTAATCTTCCTACCAAAGAGCGGTGAATATCTTCCACTATATAAAAATAGGCTAAGAAATCTGATAAAAACATCTGCACGTGTCAGATGTTCGATATCCGGAATCTCAATGCTAACTCCCGCAGGTAATTCTTCAATCATAGATGCATTAAGGAACCTAAGATATGTTTTGGAGTCCTTAGGAAGTTCTTTTTTCCATTGTTCCTCTCTTTCTAAAATGTTGCCAATTTCTCTTAAGAACTCATAACCTTGGAATGGTCCATAAATTATTATCTCTTTGTCAGATCTCTCCGGATCATGAGTAATTACTATTATCTGCCACTCGCATGGCTCTTTGATCCAGAAAATCTCTACTTGACAGGGAAATTCAAATTCCATAATGGATTTCCCAAATGTTTTTGTTTTCCTAAATTTTTCATATTCTTTTCTAAATTCTGTGATAAGCTCAATAAACCATTCTTGCAATTTTTGCCTCTCTTTTTCGTATTTTTCCTTATGTTCTTGCATTATTATACCTCCTATTTAATCGCAACCATAATGACGATACCTTTTCTTTTGAACTCTTGATCGGGGACATCATAAAAGTAGACTCTACTCGCACCGGCTTCGTTTTTTACTCTCTCTTCCCATTTTGTGAGTCTGTCGTCATTTATCCTGCTTAGGTTTATTCCATCAAAAACTCTTGTTTTTTCATCGAATCCAAAATAGTATATCACTACAATACGGTTCTTGAGCTTAGATTCTAAGTCCTTTGAAATTTTCTTAATTATTTCTTCGTTCTTACCTTCGAGATATTCCCGGGACTTGTATTCCACTATAACATCTTCTTTCCTGAGGAGCACTGCTCTAGATTTAGGTACTTTGATAATGCCGAGTATTTTTGATGAAAGCTTTTCTAGGAAAAATGATATCTCTTTGTCCATATTTTCGGTTGTAAGTAATTTTAACGCAGAGTACATTAGCAACCTATCTATGTATGACTTACCAGTTTCTGATTGGTTTACTGCTTCTAACACCTTCTTGAGTGCGTCGGAGGTGTGAAGTAGGTTGTATATTTCCAAAGAGCCAATTACTATTGGTTCAGGACTAAATTCATCTCCCGGATGGAAAATTCGGATTTTCTCCCCATTAACTAGTTTTGTAGCTATATTTCTCAAGAAGCTTTCTCTTATTTCAATCTTGTTTTTGGTTCCAAAAATTGGAATCATAACATCGTGGACTTTTGGTATTCTGTCCACTGCTCCCTCTGAGGACATAACTAAAACTTCTTCCTTATCGTCAAGTACCTTGAAACTGCTAATCGAGACGTATATTGAGCCAAGTAGTTGTCTATATCTTTCTTTTATGTTATCAACTGTAAAATATTCAAGCATGAAGTCTTGGATAAACTCACTTAAATCTTTGTAGGGTTTTTTGCCTGCCCGTGCTAGGGCTATGGGTAGTCCTTCAATAGGATTTTCAAAGATAATTCGTCCATCAGTAAGTTTAACACCCTCAATGTGCCCTTTTAGCAACTTATAAAATTCTTCTGGAAGAAGCTCTAAAGAGATTTTTATTCCATTTATGTCGCCTTCTAGCCGGTATTTGCCCCCAAAGTATGAGTATGCTTCTCTTTTCGAGATTCCTAGCCATTCCGCAAGGAATTTGGTTTTATATTGCTCATGATATTTAACTCGTATTCTTCCATTTTCATACTTAACAAATGCGACAAAGCGAATTACATTATCTGTGTCCAACATTCGGGGCAATACCTTAAAGTCAGGGGTTATAGTGATTTCTCCAAATTTGCTATGGCATAGTACCACAAGTCCAGGAGCTAAAAGAAGAATACCATACTTCTCCTCTTCTCGCATTCTCGACTTCATTTCATACGTGAAATCATTTAATAAAAACTGGGCATCTTTGACATCAACATTGGGATATGAAGACAACAATTCTAATATCCAAGTTCTTCTATTTGGATTCAGCTCCAAATCGTCAAAATTTTTTTCTACATGTGCGGATTTGAGAACCTTGTTTATAACATCAATAACAGCTTTTCTTTTATCTTCTGAAGACACCTCCCTCTGCTCTACAGCTGTAATCTCAGATTTTACCCTCCTGTAAAAAACCAGAATGGGGAGAGACTCTTTGCTAAGGGCATCTTCTAATTCAGGGAGGTACCCTACCAAACTACTCTGTTGAGATGATACCTCATCGATCATACTCTCACCACCTCAATACCCCAGCTCCCTCAAATACCCCTCAATCTTCTCATCAACCCTCGCGAGCTCCTCGTTAATCCTCTTCAGCTCCTCCCACTCGGCCTTAACGTCGATCTCCTCCTCTTCCTCCACCGGGAAGACGTAGAGGGTGACGTTGAGGTTGTAGTCGTTCTCCTTTATCTCGTCCAGCCCAACGACCCTCGCAAAGCCATCAATATCTTCAAACTCCTCGAAGGCCTCGACGATCTTCCTTATGTGCTCCTCGCCGAGGCGGTTGAGCTTCCTTATCTCCGGGTGCTTTTCATATTCCTGGGATGCGTTGATGAAGAGGACTTTATCCCTCCTGTCCCTGGGCTTGTTCCTGTTGAATATCATTATGGCCCCCGGCGCGCCGGTGTTGTAGAAGAGCTTTTCCGGGAGGAGAATAACGGCCTCAAGCAGGTCGTCCTTGAGTATCTTCGCCCTTATCTTCTTTTCAGCCCCACCGCGGAAGAGCGCACCGTTGTCTATGACGATGCCGACCCTTCCATCGTCTTTGGCGCTCGCGAGCATGTGCTGTATCCAAGCCCAGTCCGCTGAGTTGTTCGGAGGATAGCCGTACCTGAAGCGCTCCTCCTTGAACTCGGCCTTCTTGAGGGTCGCCTCGCCGTAGCCGTCCTGGTTCCAGGGCGGGTTGGCTATAACCACATCGAAGCGCTTGAGCCTTTCGCCCTCCTTAAACTGTGGCCGTAGCAGTGTATCGCCAACAGCCAGTTTTGGCGACTTTATGCCGTGGAGTATCATGTTCATCTCGGCTAAAGCGTAGGTCGTCGGGTTTACCTCCTGGCCGTAGAGGAAGAGCTTTTTAGCCTCATCCGCTCCGCGGTGCTCCTTAACGTAGAGGTAAGCTCCGATGAGCATGCCGCCAGAACCCATCGCTGGGTCGTAAACTTCATCACCCGGCTCCGGCCTGAGGATTTCAACCAGGAGCCTGATGACCTCCCTTGGGGTATAAACTTCGCCCTCCTTGGCCTTCTGCGGGGCAAAGTAGCGGAGAATCCACTCGTAGGCATCGCCAAGAACATCTGGGGATGCGTTCTTTAAGTCAAGCCCGCTGAAGAGCTCGAAGAGCTGCCTGAGTATCTCGGCGTTGTCCCTGTGTAGCATGAACTCCATGAAGTCGAACCTGTCAACGACACCCCTCAGGTTGGGGTTGAGCTCGGCGAGCTTCTTGAGCGCCTGCGAGAGGTTCTGGGGAAGGCTCTCGATGTCCTTCTCGCGGAGCTTCCTCCAGAGGAATTCAGGCGGATAGTTGATGGTGTATGCTTCCCTGTCTTTGAGGGCAAGCTCTTCGGCGGTCTTTCTGTCCAAACCTTCTTTCATGAGCTTCCTAACATACTCCTCAAACTCCTTCTCCCACTCATCGCTCAGACGCTTCAGGAAGAGCAGAAGGAGAATGTACTTGTAATCGACCCTCGTCCTGATTAAATCCGCGGCCTTCTTAAGAACCCTCTCAAGCCCCTCACGGGTTAAACCGTTATCCTCCCTGGAGGCATGGCCAATGAAATCAGTGAGCTTCCTCTCCATAATTCACACCAACAAGAGGATACTCCCGCAGGTTCTTATATTTAACTGCAGGGAAGAAGCAAAAGAAAAGGAACCGAGATCAGATCCCTACACCAATGTCCTCAGCAATGTCTGGCAGGTCTAAAGCGATGAGTTTAACCTTTGTTGGAATTCCATCTCTGCTCCAGCCTCTGGCCTGGT
>Ga0256914_1003842_pt1 | contig 11640 bp, 4 predicted proteins | sample HulkmetaG_FD_191571 | JGI IMG/M metagenome (GOLD analysis project Ga0256914, IMG submission 191571) | Hydrothermal chimney microbial communities from Main Endeavour vent field at the Juan de Fuca Ridge, Pacific Ocean - Hulk | ecosystem: Environmental > Aquatic > Marine > Hydrothermal vents ...
ACAAGTGTGTTAACGGAAAAAACCGTCAACCATACCAAAAATATATTTAAAGCCTTTTTATGCATCTTAATCAAGTATCTCTTTTTTGCCAAAAAACATCATTGCCAGTCCGTAGAAAACAAGAATATGAACCACCAGCAAAATAATGTCGAACGAAAAATTCATCCAACTCACCCCGATTGTGAAAACCTTTGACCACGAAGAAAAATAGGAGGTAAACAAAAATGGCCGTACACTTTCGAAAAACGGTATGTTCAGGTTTGAAATAAAATAGAGCGCAAGGATGATTGATGCGGTAACCATAATCGATTTAACGCTGTCGGTAAAAAGTACCGAAAAAAGCAGGGAGAGCGAAGCAACGGAAAAGAGCACCAAAAAATAATAGCCGTAAGCAATGGCAAAGCTTAACAATGCCCGGTTGGCAGAAATAAGGGTAAACTTTCCGTCGTCGAAAGCCAGCAACTCGCCATTGCCGAAGAAGAGCAAGCCTGCACCCAGCGTAAAAAGAGCTATTAAAACAATGAGTATTAAAATATAAACTGCGGCAGCACCAAACTTTGCCGAGAGAAATCCCGTACGGCTTACCGGACGCGACAGAATCATTTTGAGGGTTCCTTGCGATTTCTCTTCTGATATCATTCCTCCCGTAACAAAAACCACAAGTAGCGGAATAAAATACCATGTCGATTGTAAAAACTGGTAGGCAAATAAATTACCGTTTACCAAATCGCCCTCAAACTCAACTCCTTTACCAAAAACAGCTGTCAGCGATTGAAAAAACTCCTCTCCCTGAAAAGCAAATGAGAAGCCAAAAAGCAATATCAACACAAAAACCACCGTCAATGCAATAAGGGCAAAGGGGCGTGTAAACATTTTATATATTTCCAAAAAAAACATGGTACACTATTTAGTAAAGGTTAAATAATAACTTGCAATGGCATTTTCGGGACGGAGCATATATACCTGAATGTCGGAAACAAAAAGGAATTTATTGATGTAGGGTATTGCCTCTCTTTCGCAACTCAGCCGGATGACACCTCCTTTTATTACGGCATCGTTAATGGGCAGTTGGTTTTTGTTTAACAGTTTTACGGCTTCTTCATTATTGTCGGTTTCAAGTATCAGCCCTATTTTACTTTTGCCCAACAGGTCATCTACTTTGCCTTCGGCAATCAATTGGCCGTCTTCCATTAGTATCATCCTGCTTATCAACCCTTCCAGATTATTAAGTTGTTTGGAAGCAATAATAAAAGTTGTTCCTCTTTCGCTGTTTAACGATTTAAAGAGCTCTTTCATTTTAACGACGCTTTTAATGTCGAGGCCGGTAAACGGGTCGTCCAGAATAACCAGGGAAGGATAATTATAAACGGCCAGTGCAATGCCCAGTTTTTTTCTGTCGCCTGCGGAAAGGTTTTTTACTTTTATATCCGATGTTTCCTGCAAGCCTGTAACCTGTAGTATGCGGTTGATTTCTTCATTATCTTTTTCAAATCCCGAGTAAACGGCATACATGGCAAGGTTATCAAAAACCGTTAAATGTTCGTAAAAAACAGGGTTGCCCACCATCACCCCCATATCTTTAAGAATTTGCTGCCGGTCGGCGATAAGCCGTTTCCCGAAAATCTCAATTTTACCTTTATCCGGTTGCGCCAGCGTTGCCAGAACCCTTAAGAGCATGGTTTTTCCGGCATTATTGGGGCCGATGATTCCGCAAAAATCACCATCAAACACTTCCATGCTAAAATCCGATAATACCGGCATGCCGTCAACTGTTTTCGACAATCCTCTGACCTGAATGATAATATCGTTATTCAATGCTTTGTTTTTTTTGTTAATGATGTAAATATACGAAATAAAAAAACCGCAGACACTTTTCAGTGTCTGCGGCAAATGAAAACAATTATCCTTGTTTAACTTCTTTGTCAAAGAAATGATAAAACCAGGTGATGGTTTCAATTCCTTTGTAGAAATTATCCAACGGATAATTCTCGTTGGGAGAATGGATAGCATCCGATTCGAGGCCAAAACCCATTAAGATGGATTTAATGCCCAGAATATCCTCAAAGGTTGAGATAATGGGGATGCTTCCCCCGCTTCTTGTGGGAACAGGTAACCGGTGGTAAACCTGCTCAAATGCTTTTTCCGCCGCTTTGTATGCCGGCAGGTCAATGGGACAAACATAAGCCTGGCCGCCGTGCAGCGTGGTAACTTTTACTTTAACCGATTTGGGAGCAATACCGGTAAAATATTCTTCAAACAGTTTACCGATTTTTTCGTGATTTTGGTTTGGCACCAGCCGCGACGAGAGCTTGGCATATGCTTTTGACGGCAAAACGGTTTTGGCACCTTCGCCGGTATAGCCGCCCCAAATACCACAGGCATCAAAAGTAGGACGGATGCCTGTGCGCTCAATGGTGGTGTATCCTTTTTCGCCCCAAAGTGCTTCCACCCCAATAGCTCTTTTATATTCCTCTTCGTCAAAAGGAGCTTTGTTGAGCAGCTCGCGCTCTTTGGCAGAAGCTTCCAGCACATCATCGTAAAAACCGGGAATGGTAATATGGTTGTTTTCGTCCAGCACGCCGGCTATCATTTTTGAAAGGATATTTATGGGGTTGGCCACGCCGCCGCCAAAAAGTCCCGAATGCAAATCGCGATTGGGGCCTGTAACTTCCACTTCCCAGTAGGCCAGTCCGCGAAGTCCGGTGGTAATAGACGGAATATCGGGAGCAATCATTCCCGTATCGGAAACGAGGATAATATCTGCTTTCAGCATCTCCTTGTTGGCTTCGCAAAAAGCGCCAAGGCTTACCGATCCAATCTCCTCTTCTCCTTCAATCATAAATTTTACATTTACCGGTAATGCGTTGTTGGCCACCAGTGTTTCAAAAGCCTTAACGTGCATAAACCCCTGGCCTTTATCGTCGTCGGCACCACGTGCCCAGATTTTACCGTCGCGGATTTCAGGTTCAAACGGTGGCGAATCCCAAAGTTCGATGGGGTCAACGGGCATTACATCGTAATGTGCATATACCAGTACCGTAGGTTTGGCAGGATCAACCATCTTTTCGGCATATACCACAGGGTTGCCTGTAGTGGGCATCACCTCGGCCTTGTCAACGCCTGCTTTAAGCAAAGCTTCTTTGTATGCCCCGGCAGTCTTTACCATATCATCTTTATGTTTCTCCAGCGAGCTGATGGAAGGAATTCTGATGATTTCAAAGAGCTCTTCCAGAAAGCGATCTTTGTTATTTTCAATATATTTTTTAAGATTTTCCATACTTATTATTGATTTTGTGTAAAAGTACAAAAATCGTGAAATGTAAAAACAAAAGTATTAATGAAGAAAAAAATATATCACTTTTAAGAATGGGGGTTCGTTGTTTGAGTAATGAAAACCGAAAAAGCCCGCTCCGGTTTTGGGGCAGGCTTGTTAAAAACCAAATTTCCTACCTTTGGTTAATGTGTTTTGGGGTTTAATTTTTGTTTTAATTCTTCAACTTCGTTTAATAATAGGTCGATGGCTTTTTGCCGCAGGGAACGACAAGCCTTTTCCAATGTTAGATGTAATAATATATACTGAATTTCCTGATGTCTTCCATCTGTTTTTTCCGGTAGAGCATTCAATCCAGTTAGAATCATTAAAATAATAAAAGGTGCTGTTATCGGTAACAAATACCAATAATCCTTCGGCCGGATTGTTGATAGCATCTCGCTGAGCTGTTGTCATGCGTGGGATAAGAATTCCTGCCGAGTCTGATTTAACATCCGGCATAACAGAAGGTTCGGTCATTGTTCCGTCGGTGTTCACTGCCATCCGGGCATAAAGAGAGGAGGTTGTTAATAGTAAAGGTAGTATTAAGGTGAAAAGTGCTTTTTTCATGATTCATGGTTTTTATTTAGAGTTTATAAGATTATTTTGATAAGAATATTTTAGAATTATAAATCTGACTGTTACAGATTATACGAACGGCAACATATTGATTATTAATATGGAGCGGCAAAGAAACCAAATCGCCTGCAGGAAGTTTTTGTTGTTTAATTTTCTTTCCCGTAAGGTCGAAAACGGTGATTATTTTGGTTTGATATGCGGCTTTGTTTTTACTTGCAATGTATATGGTATGGCCGTATGAATAAATATTTATGTTGCGGTGTTCGTTGCCGTTTTCGTTAATTCCGGAGGCATTTCGGGTAAAATGTAAACGGAAACGGTTATGTTCGTCCGTTGAAGAAGCCGTGAAATTATATTGCGGGTTTTTGTTTAAAAGTTGCATTGTTCCGGTTTGCATGTCTTCCAAAAAGACTTCAATTCCGGGGATATCCTCTGTTTGGGCTGTCATGGTATGAGTTCCGTTTTTCCCGGCTTTAAACATAAGGTTTACCACTTTGGATTCGCCGACCTTTAAATCGGGTAAAGCATCGATAGATAGCTTTTCCTGTTCTTCTAAACAGTAAAGCTGCGGAGCATCGTTACTTCCCATTCTTTTTCGGCCGTCGTAGCTATTATCGTAACCGTTTGTTAATCCCTCTTTAAACGTAATCCAAATGCCGTCGAAACGTTCCTCTTTTTGAACCGTTAAAATAAAATGGGTAATTGTATTGGGTTCAGGTGCGTAAAAGGATTGGTCGGATAATGTCCGGGCATCCGTCGGAATGGTCAGCGAGGCATTGGCAGCATTGGTATGAACAAAAAATCCCTGACCTTTTGGAATAATTCCACCGGTAAGTAAACCGCTGCCGCTACCACTGTAACTTCTGTAATTACCTGCAACCGGATCCCAGACCCATACTTCATTATCAACGTTTGCGAGGTTCCAGGTGCCTGTGCCCCACAAAACAGGGCAGGTAAACGGATTACCTAACAGGTTGTATCCGAGGGTATCGTGGGTAAACGACAGCGACACGTTTATGCTTGAATCAATTAATGTTCCAGCGAAAGTAACCGTAGTGTCGTATCCGGCATCTACCCAGGCTTCGTAACCCCGACCCGTGTTTAACGGAGTACTTAATGCAATGATGTAGGTACGATCGTTGGTGGGTTCGTTAAATTGGGTTAACCAAACCGAAGGAGTACCGTTAAAATAAAAGTTATTGGCAGTTGCCTCATTAATCATGGGTGAAATTTCGTGCCATTTTCCTGAGGTGAGATAGCGTTCGGCAGTGGCCGTACCGTTTACGGTTATTTTCTCGGTGCCTAACAAAGCGGCATCGCCAGTGTCGTCCGATTCGATAATAATATTTTTGCATACTCCGCCGTAGGTAATAACCTCGGGATAATTGGTTAATCCGGTGGGTATAATTACATCGGTAGAGTCGAAAGGAATGTCTGTTGCGTTCCAATTGCCGTTTTCGTACCAGCTTCTTCCGCCTGTACCTGTCCAGATAGCTGTTGCAGGAATATCGGTATGAATGGTTACACTGTCGATGTAAAGGTTGTACTGATAATTACTGTTGGCAAGGAAGCCGATTGAAACGTTTGCCGTATTTGCCAGGCTGCTGAGGTTTACGGTGTGTTTCGACCATCCCGATTCATTATCTTTTCGCGGATAGATGGTTCCGATATTGTTCCAAACACCTCCGTTTACCGATACCTGAACCGTAATACCTTCTACTTCGTCGCCATATTTATAATGATACATCCAAAATGAGAGGCCGATTTCGGTTAATCCCGTAAAATTAAATTGGGGTGTTGAAAGACGGGCAACGGTTCCCGATGAAGCGTAATGACTGTTGAATATAGCCATGGCACTGCCTTTAGCCGGTTGTGCAGTTGGATAGGTGGAAGAGGCTGTTTTCGACCATGCCGGCATGGTATTTCCCGGCGCAACAACTGTTTGGTGCCAGCATTGGGGGGGTACCGATGTTTCAAACCCTTCGGTAAACGGGAATGTTGTTATGGACGGGCATTCGGTTGTAAAACTTCCCGCATCCGACCAACTACTGCCACAGGCTGCACGAACATACCACTGGTAAGTTGTGGATGCTGTTAGCGTATCAACGGTTACCGGTTTGGAAGTAACTGTGGAGTAAGGCAGTCCGGTGGTATCGGTTCCGTTTGTTACAATGCGTATATCCCATGTGTTGGATACGCCCTGTTCGGTCCACGACAACTTTTCGGTAGTGGCGTTAACATTGCTTGCAGTGAGATTAAGCGGTGGCGGGCATCCCGAAACAGGTTCGTAATTGAAATTGTCGATGTAAATATAACGGTTGGTTCCGCCTAAACCGTGCTTAAATGCAATGTATTCATCGGAACCTGTATAGTTGCCGCCAAAATAGACGATATACTCGGCGTAACTGTTGGTTAATGTGATGGTTTTATAGGGTGTAAAAGTGGTTTCGTCAGCCGGATTCGACATGGTGCCCACAATAAGTGTATAGCCGTTGTAATATCCCTTGGCATAAAAGCGTATCTGGTTTTGCTGTGAGGTTAAATCACCCAATTGAGGAGTTATCAGGTAAAGTTTCGCGTTATTATCATAATAATTATAAAGCAAAACATGGTTGGGTGTTGAATAGGGTCCTGAGGATGAATAGGTTTCCACTTTTATATAGTTGGGGTAGTCGTTCGACTCTTTTATACTCGACCAGCAAAGGGGTAAATCGGGTTTGGTAACAGCATCGAAGTTTTCCGATAACGAAGCGTTATAGGTACCGCAATCGGTAGTAAATGTGGTTGCACTGGTCCATGCGCCACCACAATTACTACGTACATACCAGCTGTATGTGGTTGCGGCGGTGAGGGTATCCACATTTAAAGGATTGCTTGAGGTGGTGGTATAAGGTGTTCCGGTGGTGTCGGTACCCTGTAACACAATGCGGACATCCCATGAGGTAGCAGTACTGTTTTCCAGCCAGCTAAGGTCAGCCGATGTTTGTGTTATGTTACTTGTTGTGGGGTTAGACGGATGTGGACACGAAGGCATGGGCTCGTAAACAAAATCGTCGATATATACCCGGTGGTAACTGCCTGCATTACCGTGCTTAAAGGCGATAATATTGTTGGTTCCGGTATATGCCGCACCGAAAAAGAGGTTGTATTGTGTGTATGTTGTGGAGAGTTGTATGGTATCGAAAGTCGAAAATGTTGAGGCATCGCCGGCATCGGACATGGTTCCCACTATTAAAGTGCCTGTATTGCTGCTGCATTTGGCATAAAAGCTTATTTGATTTTGTTGTGACGTAAGATCGGAGAATGCGGGCGAGATAAGCAACAGGGTGGAATTCAGGTCGTTTCCGTTGTACATCCTAACGTGATTCGGGTAGGAGTGTTCGTTGGAAGTGTTGGTTTCCACAACGGCACCGGTATAGGTGGAGTTGACGATGGTGTTCCAGCAGTGGGGGATTTCGGGCGCTGTAACTCCGTCGAAGTTTTCACTGTAATTAACGGTAAAGGTACCGCAATCGGTAACAAATTCGGAAGGACCTCCCCAGTTGTCGCCGCCATGTTCCCTTACATACCATTCGTAATAGGTATTTGATGTGAGCGTGTCAACGGTAAAAGGATTGTTGGATGTAACGGCATAGGCTACGGCAGTGGTATCGGCACCTTGCAACACAATACGTACATCCCACGAAGTGGCGGTTCCGTTTTCAGTCCATCCCAAATCGGCGCTGTTTTGTGTAATGTTGGTTTCGTAAAGGTCGGATGGCGGCGGGTAGAGCGGCATGGGCTCGTAATGGAAATTGTCAATGTATAGGTGACGATATGTGGCACCCACACCTGCTTTAAAAGCAATATAGTTGTTGTTAAGATTGTAAGAAGAGCCGAACATAACCAAATACTCTTCGTAACTGTTTGTAAGTTCGATGGTTTTAAATGCGGTGAAAGTGGTTTGATCTGCCGGGTCTGACATGGTTCCGACAATAACACTGTCGCCGGCACTGCCGGCTTTGGCATAAAAAGTAATTTGATTTTGTTGTGTGGTAAGGTCGTTGATTTCGGGAGATATGAAAAGTAATAAGGCGTTTACATCGCTGTAATTGTATAGGTGAATATGATTGGGTGATGTAACAGGTGTTTGTGATGTGTACGATTCCACCACTGCATACGAGTTGTTTGCATCCACAATGGATGACCAGCAATGGGGCAGGTTTGGGGCTGCTTCGATATCGAAGTATTCGTCAAATGGCGAAGAAAAGGTAGTGCAATTGGTAACAAAACTGCTTTTTTTCCAATCACTTCCGCAATTACTTCTTACGTACCAGTCGTAATAGGTATTAGGGTCGAGGGTATCTACTACAATGCTGGTTACGTTTTTAGTAACAAAACCGGTTCCGGTAGTATCTGTTCCTTTTAAAACAAGGCGAAGGTCCCATTGGCTGGCACTTCCGTTTTCTGTCCAATCCAATGTAACCGATGTTTGTGTAATGTTGTTTTCGGTTAAATCGGACGGCGGGGGACAGGCAGGCATAGGTTCGTATTGGAAGTCATCAATATAAATGTAAACAGAACCATTGCCAAGGCCATGTTTAAAAGCAATGTATTCGTTGTTGAGCGTATAAGAGCTACCAAACATAATAAGGTATAACGAGTCGTAAGTTGTTCCGGTGGTTATGGTTTTAAATTCGGTAAAAGTGGCTGTGTCGGCAGGGTCCGACATGGTGCCGATTATTAATTGCTGATCGTCAACGCTGCTTTTTGCATAAAACCTGATTTGATTTGTCTGCGAAGTTAAATCGCTCAACCTGGGAGTGACGAGCATTAGAGTGGCATTGTTATCCAATGAGTTGTACATGAGAATATGGTTGGGTGAGGAGTGGGGTGAGGAGTACTTATAGGTTTCAATCCTTGCGTAATTGGAGGTAGAGTAAATAATATCCGACCAGCAATCGGGTAGTTCAGGAGTTGTAACTGCATCAAAGTTTTCCGAAAATGTTGCCGAATAACTATTACAGTCGGTGGTAAAACCGGAACTCTCCGACCAATTGTTTCCGCAGTGTGCTTTTACATACCAGTCGTAAGAGGTGTTGGCGGTAAGTGTATCTACTGTTATCGGATTGGAAGAAATCGTGCTTACGGAAGTGCCGTTGGTATCGGCTCCTGCTTCTACAATGCGAATATCCCATGAGGTGGCGGTACCGTTTTCGACCCACGAAAGTGTTGCCGAAGAAGCGGTTATATTACTTTCCGACAGGTCGGACGGCGGAGGACAGGCAGGTGTGGCTTCGTAAACAAAATCATCAATATAGTAATACTCGTAATACTTTTCCATAGCATGTTTAAAAGCAATGTAGGTGTTGTTCTCGCCATAAGTAGAGCCGAATATAACCGTATATTGGGAGTAGGTATCGCTAAGGGTAATGGTTTTAAAAGGGGTGAATGTAGAGGCATCCTGCGGGTCGGTCATGGTACCGATTATCAGCGAATAATCAGGGTCATCGCCTTTGGCATAAAATCGTATTTGGTTGGTTTGATTCGTTAAATCGGTAAATTGAGGTGTTATGAGCATTACTGTTCCGCTGGTATCATTGGCATTATATATTAAAACACAGTTAGGGCTTGAAACGGCTGAATTATTGTAAGTTTTTACATAAGCATAGTTAGATGAGTTAACGATTTTCGACCAACAGTTGGGCAGGTTGGGTGCTGAAACACCGTCGAAATTTTCGGAAAGCGGCTGGCTGTTGCTTGAACAGGAAGTAAGGAAAGAGGAGGGACCAATCCATGAACTGCCGCAATGCGACCTGATGTACCAGTCGTATTGGGTATTGCCGCTTAGGGTATCGATGTGCAGCGGGTTGGAAGATGTAGTGGTAAAAGGTTTTCCAGTGGTATCGGCACCCTGTAAAACAAGCCGCACATCCCATGAAGTAATGCTTCCTATTTGCGACCATGATAAGTCGGCCATGGTAGCCGTAATGTTGCTTTCTTCCTGATGTGAGGGAGGCGGACAGGCGGGCATTTGGGTTACGATGATGGTATAATCTTCCACTTCGCCCCGATATGATGTACCGCATGGTTCGCCGCATGACGAACCGGATTGTTTAATCCTGACACGCATTACCGTTCGTCCGGTATCGGCATCTGAGGGAACGTCGAAAAGGTAAGTTCCGGTAGCACCGTTATCCGATTCGCAAATAATATTTTCGGTAGTCTCGTCAAAAATACCGTCGCGGTTCCAGTCAACCCATGCACTAACATCGCTGCTTTGGCTGCTGATTCCGTTGGTAACGGTTATGCTCACTTCGGCTTCTCCCTGATAAAGGTCGGTAGAAAGTGATTTGTAATCGTGATAACCGTCGGATCCGGTTCCCGTATTGTTAATATTTCCAACTTCTACTCCGCTAATATATTCGGTACCACCTCCCGAAGCCTGGCAATAGTAATGGTATTGACCTGTAGTGATGTAATCGGTTTTGGTGTTGGTGTTGCTGCCGCCGGCATTGGTAGCCGTTAGTTGTACGGTGTAGTTTCCAAGAGCGGTAAACTGTACTTTCGGGTTCTGAGAGTTGGCATTTGTACCGTCAACAAAGTTAAAGGTGGAAGGGGTAATGGTCCATTGCCATGATGTAGGCAAATTGCCGGAAAAATCGTACAGATTAACGGTTTGATTAAGAATGGGGACGGTATCGTCGGCAATAAAATCGGTTTGGGGTGTTCCTGCGGTAAAAGTGTATAAATCGGATTCCCAAAGGCCACGGCCGTAACTTGCCGCCCTGATCCGGCTGTTGGAGGGGGTGTTGTTATCGTAATAAATTTTCAGTTCGGTTATAACCACATTTGGCAGGCCGTTGCTGAATAACTGCCATTTGCCGTTTCCGTATTTTACATAAACACCAACATCGGTGCCGGCATATAATTCGGCAACAGAGGTATTTAGTTTGTTTTGTGCCAGTGTCATTACGGGAACTTCGGGTAAGCCGTACGATATGTCTTTCCATGTAGTGCCGCCATCGGTGGTTTCAAACACACTGTAACTGTTGTATTGTCCCATTGTTATCCAAACAGTGTTAACATCGTCGTCTTTAACGGTTACATAAGTGATATTTGCCTGGTTAACAGGAAGTGTTCCGGTAATATTTGTCCATGTAACACCTCCGTCGGTGGTTTTATACAATTCGGAGTTTGAATCAAAACCGGTACATCCGTATATGTAATCGGAATTTGACGGAGCTATTGCAAATTCACGAAATTGATGACTTCCGATAGATGTCCAGGTGTTTCCTCCGTCAATTGATTTTTTCAGTGTATTGTCAACAGCATAAATGGTTGTATGAACGTTGGGATCGATGGCAAGCGGCATAATCCACGGGGCGTATGCAAAATGGGATGAAAGATCGGTACTGGTAGCCCAGTGATTGGTTGTTCGTTTAAGTCCGCCGTTTTGCGATTCTCCGAATTGAATATCGCTGTTGCTGTAATCAATAATACAATCCATACCATCGCCACCTATAACATCCTGCCAGCTACCTGCGTTAACCGACTTTGTTCCGTTATCCTGTAAACCGGCAATAACATCGCTTTGGTTGGTTTGTGACACGTCTGTACGGTATATTTGACCGATAACAATACCGTTACTAAGGTCGCTCCAGGTGGTTCCTCCATCTGATGTTTTATAAATACCACCGTCGTTACCTTCAAAAAGTGTTGAACTACCGTTTTGAAAAGTCAGACAGTGTTTGTCGGCATGAACCTCCTGA
>Ga0256914_1003843_pt1 | contig 11635 bp, 10 predicted proteins | sample HulkmetaG_FD_191571 | JGI IMG/M metagenome (GOLD analysis project Ga0256914, IMG submission 191571) | Hydrothermal chimney microbial communities from Main Endeavour vent field at the Juan de Fuca Ridge, Pacific Ocean - Hulk | ecosystem: Environmental > Aquatic > Marine > Hydrothermal vents ...
CCGCACAGATTAGGAGAGTTGAAGTTTTCATGAGTATATCAAATTGAAAGGGCATGATAGGCTAAAAACCGATACGTCAAGCTTGGCAATGCCAGGATTAAGATGGTATGTTAAAAAATTATGCAGTTGCCTGGCGTATGGCGGGTTTGACCCAACAGGGAGATATTCCTGCCTGTACCGTCCTGCAATATGTATAACAACCTAATTTTTCCCATGAAAATTATACGGATTTATGAGGAATGTCTATGGATTTTGAACTCAAATGGCTGGCCTGGGAGATCACGAGACGATGTAACCTTCACTGTGTGCACTGCAGGTCTTCTTCAGAGCTTGAGGCAGGCGGACACCCTGATTTTTCCACTGAGGAGGGGTTTAGGATCATAGATGACATCTCCTCTTTTGCAAAGCCTGTGGTGGTCCTTTCCGGCGGGGAACCCCTGCTCAGGGACGACGTGTTCACGCTTGCCACATACGGTACGGAAAAGGGCCTGCGGATGTGCCTTGCAACCAACGGCACGCTTGTTACACCGGAAATTTGCAAAGACATAAAAAAATCCGGTATCCGCATGGTGTCTTTGAGCCTTGACGGATCAAATGCTGAGATTCACGACAACTTCCGTAGTCAGCCAGGCGCATTTGACGGTACCATGAATGCCGCACGTCTCTTCAGGGAAAACGGCATTGACTTCCTGATCAATTCTTCATTTACCAAACGAAACCAGGATGATATTCCCAATGTCTATCGGCTGGCAAAGGAGATTGGGGCCACAGCCTGGTACATGTTCATGATCGTGCCCACAGGGCGCGGTGAGGATATCATGGCGGAGCTTATCAGCCCGGAAGACTATGAGGAGTTGCTCAAATGGCACTATGAGATGGAGAAGAATGAGCACGACATGCTGGTACGTCCTACCTGTGCCCCGCACTATTACCGTGTTCGTCTGCAGCTCGCAAAGGCTGAGGGAGAGAGGGTGGAACACCGTAGCCTCAAGTTTTCCACCGGAGGCTCCAAGGGTTGTCTGGCCGGCCAGCTCATCTCGCTTATTGACGTTGACGGTAATGTCCTGCCATGCAGCTATTTCCCTCTTCCCGCAGGAAATATCAGGGATCAGTCCATGAAGCATATATGGACAAACAGCAAACTGTTCAAGGAATTAAGAGACTTTTCCAGCTACAAGGGCAGTTGCGGCAGGTGTGAGTATGTTCGTGTGTGCGGGGGGTGCCGGGCCAGGGCATACGCTGTGACAGGGGACTATCTTGAGGAAGAACCCTTCTGCAACTATTCCCCAAGGAGTAGAGGCTGATTCCAAGGGGTTTTGAATTGGCCATAGATAAAACCATATATCGGAGTGTTATAGCAAATGAATGACAATTTCCTTAAGGCATGCCGGGGCGAAAAGACATCACCTGTGCCTGTGTGGTTCATGCGTCAGGCCGGCCGTTACCTGCCTGAATATCAGAAAGTGCGAGGAAATCATGACTTCCTTACCCTGTGCAAGACACCTGAACTCGCGGCTGAGGTCACCATCCAGCCCATAGATATTCTTGGTGTGGATGCGGCGATTCTGTTTTCTGACATACTGGTCCCGCTGGAGGCAATGGGCGCGGGCCTGGCCTTTGAGGAGGGGAGGGGACCGGTACTGGAGCCCCCGGTGAGGAGCCGTGCGGATTTTGATAGGTTGCACCCAATTGATCCTGTGTCAGATGTGCCATTCGTGCTTGAGACCATCAGGATACTCAGACGGGAACTGGAGGAACGGGTGCCGCTCATCGGGTTTTCCGGTGCGCCATTCACACTGGCAAGCTACCTGATAGAGGGGGGTACCACCAAGAGTTTCCTGCAGATCAAGAAGATGATGTACGGGGCCCCGGATCTCTTTGCCGCTATAATGGACCTGATAACAGATGTTACCATAAGTTATCTCAAGGCCCAGATAGAGGCAGGGGTCCAGGCGGTACAGGTGTTTGATACATGGGCCGGAATACTTCCCCGTGCCGAGTACAGGGCCAATGCCCTGCCTTATGTCATGCGGATCATGGATGCCCTGTCTGATGCGGGTGTGCCCCGTATATACTTCGTATATGATGGCGGTCACCTTATGGACCTGATAAGAGAGGCAGGCTCTGAGGTCATGGGCCTTGACTGGCGCACTGACATTGCAGCGGCAGTGCGTCACCTTGGCGGGGATATCGTGGTCCAGGGCAATCTTGATCCCTGCGCCATGTTCCTTCCGGAACCAAAGCTTCGCGAGAAGATAGGTTCAATCCTCGAGATGGGCCGTGAGGCAAAGGCTCACATATTCAACCTGGGCCATGGCGTGCTCCCGGAGATTCCGCCTGAAAAGGTGAAACTTGCCGTGGATATAGCGCACGAGCTTTCATCTTGAAAAATTAAAGCCTAAATAGGAGCATTCCCAAGTTTCTATGAGATGCAAGGCAGATGGTACGCAGGCGATCACCTGTACTTTATGTGCCTGGCAATGCAGTAGATGTGGTGCCTTGTGGGCAGAGGCAAGATTTCACATGATCTGGAACGCTCAATTTAGCAGAGACAACATAGCAAAAATATATGGTGAGGTACCCTGTTGCGCGCAATTCTATTTATGAATATGGGGGGGCCGGACAGTCCTGATGCGGTAAGGCCCTTTTTATTCAATCTCTTTTCCGACCGGGATATTATAAGGCTCGGGCCAGGTTTCATGCAGCGGCCCATCGCGTGGTTCATAGCAAGGAAGAGGGCCCCAAAGAGCAGGGCTAACTATGAAAAGATAGGTGGGCGTACTCCTCTTCTCGATATCACGCGGAAGCAGGCTTCAGGAGTGCAGGAGAGGCTGATTGCCCGTGGATTCCATGACGTCCGCTGTCTGCCTGCAATGCGTTACTGGCACCCCAGGACCCCGCGTATTCTCTATGATCTTAAGGAGCATGGTATTGATACGGTGCTTGGCGTCACACTCTATCCCCATTACAGCAGGGCCACTACAGGTTCTTCCATGAAAGAGTTCATAGAGTGCGCAGAGGCCCTGGAGATGAAAGCCGATGTGGTGGAGAGCTATCCGGATCATGAGGGTTATGTGGCAGCTCTCGCCTCAACCGTGAATGAGGCAGTGGAGAAGCTTGTGTCCTCTGGCAGGATCAGGCCAGAAGAGGCCTCTGACCCTTCGGAAGACTTTGCCCTGGTGTACAGCGCTCACAGCCTCCCAAGGAGTTTTATCCAGGACGGTGATCCGTATGTGGATCACCTTGAACGCACCATCTCTGCCCTTGAGTCTGTTACCGGCATAAAGGGCCATCTCTGTTTTCAGAGCAGAAGCGGCCCTGTCCAGTGGCTTGAGCCTGGTACAGATACCATGCTTGAAGAGCTGGCATCAAAACACGGCAAGAAGACCGTATTGGTAGTACCCATAAGCTTTGTTTCTGATCATATAGAGACACTATATGAGATAGATATGCTGTACAGGGACATGATGCTTGACAGAGGGGTGCATCTCTATCGTACCCCGGCCCTTAATGACCGGCCTGATTTCTTGGATGCGCTTGCCGACCTCTGTGAGGCCCGTCTGTCCGAGGATGGGATTGTCAAGTGACAAAGGCTTGAGATGGACTCTGACGCTGCGCCATGGTGACTGCTACTGAACACCCCCTTCTGTCCTGTTGCGAACCGTCTGTTACAGCGGCTTTTGTAATATATCTGGTCGCCATGCTGGCCATCGGTGTTGTAGCATGGGCACAGACAAGGGATCTGGAGGATTACATACTTGGCGGAAGGAGGCTCGGTTCCTGGGTAGCAGCCCTGAGCGCAGGGGCCTCTGACATGAGCGGATGGCTGCTTCTCGGTCTTCCTGGTTTTGCATATGTCTCAGGATCCGAGTCGCTTCTCCTCGCAGGCGGTCTGCTGCTCGGCACCTATCTGAACTGGTGTATTGTGGCGCCGCGCCTAAGGGAGGCCACTATAAGGAGTGCTTCTCTTACACTTCCAGAGTTCTTTGCCAGGCGTTTCCCTGAGGTTTCCACGCTGTTACGCATGGTATCAGCCATATTCATCGTCATATTTTTTACCATATACACATGCTCAGGCATGGTCGCAGGCGGAAAGCTCTTCAATGCGGTGTTTGGAATCCCCTATCATCTGGCAGTAGGGGCGGGTGCTGCCGCAGTGATAGCGTACACCTTCCTTGGCGGATTTCTCGCCGTTTCATGGACAGACGCAGTACAGGCGACTCTCATGTTTCTTGCCTTGATACTGGTGCCTGTGGCCGTATTTTCAGGCTATGGAACCAATGGCGCACAGGAGGTGGCATCTTTTCCGTCCCACTTCCTGGATCCTTTTGTTACCGCGGACGGGACATCCCTATCCATGGTGACCGTTTTTTCTCTTGTGGCCTGGGGCGCCGGTTATTTTGGTCAGCCCCACATACTCGCCAGGTTCATGGCGGTTGACTCGGTTGACAGCGTGTCTCATGCCCGCAGGATCGCTACATTCTGGGCGGCCGTGACCCTGTCCGGTGCAGTTGCAGCAGGGGTGGCCGGCCATATGTATCTTGGTCCTGGTCTTGCGGATAGTGAAAAGGTCTTCATAATTCTTGTTCACAGACTGTTGCCCCCTGTGCTGGCAGGTATATGCCTGTCAGCAGTGCTTGCCGCTATCATGAGCACTGCTGATTCCCAGCTCCTGGTCTCGGCTTCTGTATTTACCGAGGATTTTTATCGTGTCTTCCTTAGAAAGAAAGCCGGGCAGACAGAGCTCGTGACAGCCGGCCGCATAGCAGTCATGGTGATAGCATGTGTGGCGTGTCTGCTTGCCCTTGATCCGGGCAACATGGTGCTGGATATCGTGTCTTATGCGTGGGCCGGCTTTGGTGCCGCCTTTGGGCCTGTGGTGGTGCTGTCACTTTACTGGCGGGCAATGTCCGGTTGGGGTGCTGTGGCCGGTATCATCTCAGGTGGACTTACCGTGCTGATATGGAAGAATTTGCACGGAGGCATATTTGAGCTTTATGAGATAGTACCAGGTATCTTGTTTGCCACTGCGGCAATCTTTGTGGCCTCGCTGGTCCAGTCGATACATAAGGAGCTGGCAGTCTGACCGTTCATGGATGGTTCTCAGGGCGTCAGGGCAGTTGGATCCTCTCCTGTCGTTGTATATTGCCGTATGTATGGTTTTCCTTTTATCCTTTTTCTTGCAATCCTGTTTTATGGGCTGCTCCTTCAGGGCCCCAGCTTCCAGTGTGTCAGTAACGCTCAATTCAGGTCATACCACGTGGGCCTGGTGATAACGGGTATAGCAATCCTGGTTATGGAGTATGAGAAAATATTCACAAGATTGTTGACCAGAACCGGCGATGATATTTATCTTAGGGACGGTCTGATGGACAACTTTCTGTTCAGATCAACCACTGTGTTCATATCCATTCTGACAATATAGTTCAGCGTGATAACCGTACCAGAAAGATACTAAGGAGCGAGTAAGGTCTATGACTGACAGTCCTGAAGCATTTATCGATGATTCAAAGGCCCTGAAGGATGATGATACCTTCTGTTTTTCCTGCACTCCTGACAAGAAGTGCTTTACCAACTGCTGCCACGATCTCAACCTTGTACTCATGCCATACGACATCCTGCGGCTCAAGAACCGTCTTGGCATGAAGTCCGGGGATTTTCTCAAGCGTTATACAGGCGTGCACGTGGGACAGGAGACAGGCCTTCCAGTGATCTTGCTCCGCATGGAGGGGCCTTATCTCAAGTGCCCGTTCCTTGAGGAGGGCAAGGGCTGCACCGTGTATGAGGACAGGCCTGGGGCCTGCCGTACCTATCCCCTTGCCCGCATGGCCCGAAGGAGCCAGGATATGGAGGGCGTGGAAGAGTTTTACTACATCGTGAGAGAGCCTGACTGCCAGGGGTTCAAGGACGGCAGGAAGTGGACAGTTCGCCAGTGGAAAGAGAATGAGCGGTTAGACAGATACAATGAGATGAACGATGTGTTTGGCGAGGTGTTGCAGGCAAAGCAGATGGCAAATATTGCGCACCTTTCCGCAGATCAGATAGATGTCTTTTACATGGGGTGCTATGACATAGACGGTTTCCGGGAATACTTTCTCAATAGCCCCAATCTTGAGAGATACATGGAGCCTGAAGAGGTGATCCAGACCATCTCCTCAGACGAGGAGGAACTGTTGAAGTACGGCATGAGGTGGGTGAAGAAAAAGCTCTTTGAGGGAGGTTGCCTCTCATGTGGTGCTGCGTGTTCCACGTGATTTTAAGGGCTTGCCAGGGATTCATCCATGGGCAGAGTTGCGTGCCGCAGGTACCTGAGTGACAGGTGGGGGAATGTGGCATCGCTCGCCTCCATGTTACTTGACCAGTGTCATGCCCTCAGTTAGGATGATCCATTAAATTCATTCAATTAGGAGGATTTACCTATGTTTAGAACAGGCAGAATGATTATGGCAATGGCGGCAGCCCTGCTGTTGTGCGCCGGACAGTGGGCATTTGCTGGTGATACCCTGAAGATTGGATCCTTTCTTGCTGTAACCGGTCCTGCCTCATTCCTTGGTGACCCTGAGCTGAAGACCTTGCAGATGTACATAGATGACATCAACAGCAAGGGTGGCATCGACGGGACCAGGATAGAGTTCATCCATTATGACACCAAGGGAAAGGCCAAGGAGGCAAAGAACTTTGTCAACCGTCTTATCAAGAAGGACAGGGTGGACGTGATTATTGGCGGCAGCACCTCGGGTAATACCATCGCTGTCATGGACCTTGTTCAGAAGGGACATGTGCCGCTGATCTCTCTGGCCGGATCTGTCAAGATCATCGAGCCTGTCAAGAAGTGGATATTCAAGACCCCGCATACCGACAGAATGGCAGCGGAAAAGATATTTCAGGACATAAAGTCCAGGGGTATTACCAAAGTCGCACTTATCACAGGGAATGGCGGGTTTGACAAGTCTGGAAGGGCCCAGTGCCTTGCCATTGCTCCAAAGTACGGTATCCAGATCGTTGCTGACGAAAAGTATGGCAACTCTGATACTGACATGACCACCCAGATCACCAAGATCAGGGCCACTGACGCCCAGGCCATCGTGAATTTCGGTTTCGGCAAGGCCCCTGCCATTGTTACAAAGAACATACGACAGCTCGGTATCAAGCTGCCCCTGTACCAGTCCCATGGCGTTGCTTCCAAGAAGTTCATCGAGCTTGCGGGTGAGGCTGCAGAGGGCGTGAGGCTCCCGGCCGCTGGTCTAATCGTTGCCGATCTCCTGCCTGATTCTGATCCCCAGAAGAGGGTCCTCCTGGCATACAAGAAGAAATATGAGGCCAAGTATGGTCCTGTTTCTACATTTGGCGGCCATGCCTATGATGCACTGTTCATAACGGTCAATGCCGTAAGGAGTGCCGGCTGCACCGACAGGGCAAAGATCAGGGACGAGATTGAGAAGACCAGGGGGTTTGTGGGCACAGGTGGCATATTCAATATGAGCCCCACCGATCACCTTGGCCTTGGTCTCGATTCTTTCAGAATGGTAGAGATAAGGCACGGCAACTGGACTTTGGTGAAATAATTCCGAATTCTGCATTCCGCCCTGTAGTCTGGGCAATCTGGCAGTTGCAGGATTTCAACAAAACAGTACCTGACAGCCTGCCCCCTGCGGGATATCCCCAGGGGGTAGTTTTGTAATGGGCTGTCCTTGCCCATGAATCCCTTAAGCCTGTTTATTGAAAATTGATGATAGACCAACTGTTTCAATTCCTCATCAGTGGCATAACCGTAGGGTCTGTATATGCCTTGGTAGGTCTTGGTTTTACCATTATCTACAATGCATCGGATGTGGTGAACTTCGCACAGGGCGAGTTCGTGATGATTGGCGCCATGAGTGCCATCTTTCTGTATGGCGCAGGTGTGCCTTATGTCCTTGCCCTTGTGGCAGCCGTCCTAATCACCATGGTAGTGGGTATGCTTCTCGAAAAACTCGCCATCGAACCTGCAAAGAACGCCTCAGTGGTCACCACTATCATCATTACCATCGGGGCCTCCATCTTTCTGCGTGGGGCAGCCCTGCTCATATGGGGAAAGGATATCTATGGCCTTCCTCCTTTTACCAAAGATGTGCCCATATCCATAGGTAACGCCACACTCCTTCCCCAGAATCTGTACGTGATGGGTGGAACGGCTCTGTCTGTGCTGCTTGTGAGATACTTCTTTGACCGGACCATGACAGGAAAGGCAATACTGGCATGTTCCTGCAACAGAAAGGCCGCTGCGCTGGTGGGTATAAATGTGAATCGCATGCTCCTGATAGCGTACGGTGTTTCTGCGCTGCTCGGGGCCGTGGCCGGGATACTGGTCACTCCTATCACCTATACCTCTTATGATTCAGGGGTCATGCTTGGACTCAAGGGCTTCTGTGCGGCAATCCTCGGAGGTATGGGAAGTTCTATGGGTGCGGTAGCCGGTGGCCTGTTGCTTGGTGTAATAGAATCCCTTGGCGCAGGGATCATCTCTTCCGGCTACAAGGATGCGATCGCATTTATTGTGATACTTGGCGTGCTCTTTTTCAAGCCAGGTGGTCTGCTTGGCCAGGCTGATTCAGAGAGGGTGTGATGCGTCTTGCAGGACTTTACATGCTGGCCGCGCTGTTCGTGCTTCTCGGTCTGATATTTCCAGACAGTTATTATGTGACCGTGGTAGGTGTCACGGTATGCACCAATGCCGTACTTGCCATAAGCCTCAATCTGCTCATGGGGTATGCCGGACAGATATCCCTTGGGCATGCGGCCTTCTTTGGGCTTGGCGCCTATGCCTCAGCCATACTCACCACCCGCTACGGGCTGAATCCCTGGCTTGCCATGCTGGCTGGCCTTGGTATCTCTGGGACAGTGGCCTTTGTGCTGGCAAGGCCAATCCTGAAGCTCAAAGGTCACTACCTTGCAATGGCTACCCTGGGCATGGGGATCATCATCCATATCTTTTTTGTGCAGGCTGACTGGCTTACAGGGGGGCCGGACGGGCTTTCAGGCATTCCTGAGATAAGTATTGCTGGCTGGCCCATTAATACTGATCTGAGGTGGTACTGGGTCTTTGGTACACTGATGCTGTTTTCCACGTGGGTGTCCCTGAATATAGTGGATTCACGGCCTGGACGTGCCCTGGCAGCGGTTCATGGCAGTGAGGTGGCGGCCCAGATGACAGGGGTCGATACCGCAAGTGTAAAGGCGCAGATATTTGTGGTTTCAGCCCTGCTTGCCTCTGTGGCCGGTAGCCTTTTTGCACATCAGCAGGCATTTGTCAGCCCTGAGTCTTTCAGTTTCTTTTTCTCCATCGAGCTTGTGACAATGGTTGTCCTTGGCGGTCTTGCCTCCACCTTTGGTGCGTTGTTCGGGGCTGTACTGCTGAGTATCCTCCCTGAGTTTCTGCTGGTCTTCGAGGATTTTGAAGTGCTCATCTATGGTGCCATCCTCATGATCATCATGATTTTTCTGCCAGATGGCCTCTTTGTGTCAGGGAGCAGATTTGTAACCCAGTTGCTCAGGAAGAGAGATGCAGGGAGGTGATAACATGGCACTTCTCACAGTAACAGGGCTTGAAAAGAGATTTGGAGGCGTTACCGCCATTGCAGGTCTTGATTTTCAGGTGGAGCCCGAGATCGTCTTTGCCATCATAGGCCCCAACGGCGCTGGCAAGACAACACTGTTCAACCTGCTCACAAGCATCTATGAACCAACAGCAGGGACAGTCACCTTTGACGGTCATGAGCTGACCAGGCTCAAGCCCTATCAGATCGCGAGGCTTGGGGTGACTCGCACATTTCAGAATCTTCAGGTATTTCTCAACATGACGGTCATTGAGAACGTGATGGTCGGGTGCCATCTGCGTTCGCGTTGCGGGATTGTAGAGGCAGCGCTTCGGCTTCCCTCTGTGCTCAGGGAGGAGAAGAAGGTGCGGGAGATGGCCATGGAGGCCCTGGAGTTTTGTGGTCTGGAGGATATTGCCAATCGTGACGCATCATCCCTTCCTTATGGCATGCTGAAAAAGCTGGAGGTGGCCCGTGCCCTTGCCGCCAAGCCCCGCATGCTTCTCATGGATGAGCCTGCAGCAGGACTCAATGACACCGAGACCATGGTGATGAGTAACCTCATCCGTGATATCCGTGGTTCAGGCATCACGGTGCTGCTTGTGGAACACAACATGGGGCTGGTGATGGAGGTGTCGGACAGGGTGCTGGTGCTGAACTATGGTGAGCTTTTGAGCCAGGGTACGCCACAGGAGGTCCAGTGCGACCCACGGGTGATTGCCGCATACCTTGGGGAGTAGGGGAGGGGTGATTTCAAGCCAGGTGATATGGCCATACCTTTGCCTTTAACCAGTTGGAACGCTCTTTAGTGTAGTCTCCATGACTTTTGTCAATCTGTAATTATTCATTCACTCAGTTTTCAACTGAGAATGAATTTATCCTTTTTTTATTAAGTAGGCGTCCTTTCATAATTAAGGATACAGGTCAGCGACCATGCCGTCACGCCTGTCCCTTGCCCCTTTCTTCCCTGTCTTTCTCCCAACCTTCGAAAAATATGCCTACTATACCATAAGATGCAAACGCTCCTTGTTTAACCGGCTTAACAGGTCCTTTCGTGTGATAGGGTATTTCTGGAGCATTATCTCTAAATCGGCAAGGGTTGTAAAGTGTATAGCATGCTCTCTGTTAGTATGGTCAGCAGCTATCTTTCTAGTATTGACAGAGATTTTGGATGCATTGGTCGCGACAACAAGTTCGTTAAATTCCCTTTTAAGTCTCTTTCCATAGAAATTAGGCGCCGATGCCAGGTCCCTTACGGCTGTTTGACTGAAAAGTGTACTCTTGGACGTGAACTTGCACTGCACAAGTAGATTTTTCCCCTTTCCGGTTATAACAACATCTGCGCCGTAATCATTTGATTCCGGGGTTAGCCATACATTTTCTGCTACATATTTCCTGGCAAATAGCTCTGCAACCAGGGCCTCAAACTCCTTCCAGCTCAGATCAGACAGGTTCTCTTTGCTTAGAATGACATCCTGTGTCTCCATATCTACAAAGTCTGGCTGTGGAATCACCTGTTCAACAGTGACTACAGAGTCTTTGAGGGTGCTTTTTTGCCATAGCAGTCTGTGGAGATTGACATCAAAGGATTCGAAATCAGGGTGCTTCAGAATGGGAATGTAAACGTTGACATCTTTTTCCTGGCCTATGCGATATACCCTGTCGGTTGCCTGTGCTTCCTTGGCAGGATTCCAGTGCCTTTCAAGGTGAATAACATTGTTGGCTTTGGTAATGGTCAGCCCTACACCAGCAGCGATTGGTGACATAATGATGATATTGAATCCATCCTGGTTTTCAAAATCACGGATCATTGTGTGTCTGGTCCGGGTGCCTGCCCGTTTGGCAACAGCCTTGACTTCACCGTTAATGACATGAATCGTCTTTAGTTTGTAAAGTTGTGCCAGCAAGACGCTAAGAAAACCCTGGAGACGTTTGTTTACCAGAAAGATGATGACCTTTTCATTGCGGTTTCTGATTTCATCAAGAATGGTCAGTAAACTTGCCAGCTTGGCAGATTCATTTATGGTGTTTTTAATGGCCTTCCTGTTTTTGGGCTGTTC
>Ga0256914_1003844_pt1 | contig 11633 bp, 11 predicted proteins | sample HulkmetaG_FD_191571 | JGI IMG/M metagenome (GOLD analysis project Ga0256914, IMG submission 191571) | Hydrothermal chimney microbial communities from Main Endeavour vent field at the Juan de Fuca Ridge, Pacific Ocean - Hulk | ecosystem: Environmental > Aquatic > Marine > Hydrothermal vents ...
CGAAGCGCTCTATGCCTCTACCTCGGCGCTCTATCTGGCGTCCACCCGCCACCCCTATCGGGTGTTGGCCGACGGGATCGTCTACGAACCCGAGGTCACCACCGACATTCACCGGTTCGATTTCGACGGACTGGCCATCGCCTATCGGGGATCGGCCGAAGTGGAGGGGCATCTGGGCTGGCGGCAGGATCAGAAATCGTTCCGGTTCAGTGAATCCGCCGACGGCCATCTGCGTGTCGTCACCTATCGTGAGTCGCGCCGTTTCGTGGCCCGGCCCGTCGATATCGTCCTGGAAACGGATGAAGTACCGGCCACGCCGGGGAACGGGGTGTCCGAGGTGCCGGAGCGATCCCCGGTGATGTTGACGATTCTGAAGGCCTCGGCCGGTCGCCAGGTGCTGGAAGTGGTTTCGACGCTGCCGAACCCGCGCCGCCCCGCCCCGCTGGGCCGTCCCGGTGAGCAGTTGTACGGCACCCGCTATGTCGGTAATCGCGCCTACCTCGTGACCTTCCGCGTGACCGATCCGCTCTATGTCGTCGATCTCTCCGATCCGACCGACCCCTATATCGCCGGGGAGCTGAAGGTCAGCGGTTACTCCGACTATCTCCACCCGGTGACCGAGACATTGCTGCTGGGAATCGGCAAGGCGGCGGTGCCGGCGCGGGGCGTGACCGGCGACATTGGCGGCGCCTGGTATCAGGGGATCAAGTTGTCGTTGATCGACGTCTCCGACCCTGCCCGCCCCCTGGAGGTGGACAAGGTGGAGATCGGCAGGCGGGGAACCGACAGCACGGCACTGCACGATCACCACGCCATTACCACATTGACGGTCGATGGCCGGATGCGGGTGGTGCTGCCGGTGGCATTGCACGACCGGCCGCCCCCGTATGGTGATCCCGCATCACCGGACAGTCACTTCGGCTATACCCACACCGGCCTCTACCGTTTCGAGATCGACCCCGCCACGCAACGGATCGATACCGCTCTGGAGCCGTTGATCGTGGCCGATTATCGCGGCGGCGACTGGGGCGACACCCGGAATGACCGCGGCGTCCTCATTGGCGACTGGGTGCACTATCTGCATGAGGGGCGTTTCTGGAGCCGGCCGTGGCGCGGTGGCGAGACCACCGGGCCGAAGTAAGGGTGTCGGTTGCAAAGGTGATGGGCTGCGTGGATGATACCCGCTTCCTGAATCCGGGTATTTTCCATGACCGCAACCAGACATTGCCATCAGCTGAGAAAAACCAAGATCGTCGCCACCATCGGGCCTGCCTGCGATTCGCCGGAGAAGCTCGAACAGATGCTCCGTGCCGGCATGAACGTCGCCCGTCTCAACCTCTCCCACGGCACGTTCGAAGGGCACCAGCGGATGATCGGGCGGATCCGCGATGTGGCGAGGAAGCTCGGGCACCATGTGGCGATCATGATCGATACCCGTGGTGTCGAGATCCGCACCGGGCTGCTGCGGGACAAGAAAGTAGAGCTGGAGCGGGGGGGCAGGTTCACCCTCTATGTGGCCGACGAGCCGGGGGATGTCCACGGTGTGTCGATGACCTACGCCAACCTCCCCCACGAGGTGGCCGTTGGCGCGCCGATCCTGCTCGACGATGGCGCCATCGAGTTGCAGGTGATCTCCACCACCGACCGTGAGATTCGCTGCAAGGTGGTTCATGGCGGCATGCTCGGTGAGCGCAAGAGCATCAACCTGCCCGACACCCGCCTCAAGCTGGCCACCGCCAATCCCGAGAACCGCGAAGACGTCAAGAAGGAGCTGGACTTCGCCTCGGCCAACGACATCGACTACATCGCCGCCTCGTTCGTGCAGTCGGCCGATGACATCCACACGATGCGGGAGATTCTGCGGGAGAACGTGCGTGACATTCCGATCATCGCCAAGATCGAGAACAAGGCGGGGATCGACAACCTGGAGGAGATCGTCAAGGTGGCCGATGGTGTGATGGTGGCGCGTGGCGATCTCGGTGTCGAGCTGCCGTTCGGTGAAGTGCCGGAGGCGCAGAAGCGGATGATCCGCACCACCGTGATGAACGGCAAGCCGGTCATCACCGCGACGCAGATGCTGGCGTCGATGGAGAACAACCCCAAGCCCACCCGCGCCGAGGCCAGCGACGTTGCCAATGCGATACTCGATGGCACCTCGGCCATCATGCTCTCCGGAGAAACCGCCACCGGCAAATACCCGGTAGAGGCGGTGCGGACGATGAGCGATCTGGCGCTGCGCACCGAGTCCTACCTCGGTGAATTCGGCTATCTGCAGAAAATCCTGCCCAACCCCTCCAACGTGGTGACCGAAGCCGTCAGCCAGGCCGTCGTCACCATGGTCAAACAGCTCGATGCCGCCGCCGTCTTCAGTCTCACCGACACCGGCTTCACCTCGCGGCTGATCTCACGCCACCGGCCCGAATGTCCGATCTTCGCTATCACCGGCAGTGTCGCGGTGGCGCGCAAGCTCTCTCTCAACTGGGGAATCACCGCGCTGCTGTGCGAGCCGGGCATCTCCGACCAGGCCCGTATCAGCTACGGTGTCGAACAGGCGCGGAAACTGGGGTTCGTCGACAGCGGTGATGTCATCGTCGCCACCTGGGGCTATCGCCATAGTGCGGGTGGCACTGACATGATTCGCGTGTTGCAGGTGGATTGAGGCGGGATCGCCGGGGTGTGCCCGCAGGCGGCATGCCAGAAAGAGAAAGGGCCCGACGTTGCCGTCGGGCCCTTTCCCGGGTATTCATCCCGTGCAAAACCATTCCCGGTGCTGAAGCCGGTTCGATGCGCTTGGGCTAGGCCGCCATGGCCGCGCGCATCTTCTTGAATGCGTTCTTCTCCAGTTGACGGATGCGCTCGGCCGAGACACCGTATTCGTCCGCCAGCGTTTGCAGCGTCTCCTTGCCATCCTCGTTGAGCCAGCGGCGGCGCACGATGTCCTGGCTGCGCTCGTCCAATTGCGCCAGTGCCTGGGTGAGTTGCGTCATCTCGTGATGCTGGCTGTCGTCGTTCTCCAACTGGCTGAGCGGATCCTCGCCGTCATGGGTCAGATAGGCGACCGGTGACGCATACTCCCGGTCGTCGTCGTTCGCTGGCAGGTCGAAGCCCACGTCGCGATTGCTCAGGCGCGATTCCATCTCCATCACCTCTTCGGGCTTCACGCCCAGATCGTCGGCAATGGCGTTGATCTCCTCCTGATTCATCCATCCCAGCCGTTTCTTGGCGCTGCGCAGATTGAAGAACAGCTTGCGCTGCGCCTTCGTCGTGGCGACCTTGACGATCCGCCAGTTACGCAGGATGTACTCGTGAATCTCGGCACGGATCCAGTGAACGGCGAACGACACCAGCCGTACACCCATTTCCGGATCGAACCGCTTGACGGCCTTCATCAGACCGATATTGCCCTCTTGCACCATATCGGCCAGCGGCAGGCCATAGCCGCTGTAGCCACGTGCAATCTTGATGACGAAGCGCAGGTTGTGCAGCACCAACGCCTTGGCCGCCTCCAGATTGCCGTTCTGGCGATAGTCCCTCGCCAGTTCGTATTCCTCTTCCTTCGTCAGCACCGGGAACTGGTGAGCAGCCTGAATGAAGCCGTCGATATTGGCACCACCGACGACCGGCAGAGTACCGCTTCGCAGCTGTAGTTTATTGCTCATTCTTTTCGTCTCCCGTATTGAAGTTGGTTTCTTGATTCTAAGATTAGCACTCATTATGTTAGAGTGCTAACAATTGACCGCAATTCTCGGCTAAATGTTTGATAAAAGTCAAATTATCGGCATGAAGTTGCGCAGGATCTGCGACGCCTCGGGGGATTCCGCCAGGGTTTCGAGAATGCAGTCGGTCAATGGGCCGATGCCCTCGGACTTCTGACAGATACGGCGGATGCCGAGCTCGGGGTCGAAGCTGGATTCGTCCACCTCGTCGCCGGTGAGGACGATGATCGGCGTCTCCTCGAAGCCGGGGGTCTTGCGGATCTCGGCGATGAAAGCCTCGCAGTTCTCGTCCGGCAACGCCTTTGCCGTCGTGATCAGCGAGATTTCGTGACGATGGAGCTTGGCGAGCGCCTGGTTGGCGCTGGCGGCGTGAATGACCTCGACGCCCTGCGCCTTGAGTTTGAGCTCAAGCATCTTGCGGGCGGCTCGTGAGCTGTCGACGATCAGAACGGTCTGAAGCATTACGTAAATAGTGAACTAATGTCTCGCCATCCTACTCCCCCTCGTGCGCGTGATAAAGGGGGCGCCAGTGGTTTTGATACCGGCTTCACCCCGTGCTATGGCTGAATCCTCTTCAGCAGCGCGCCCAGGGTGATGCGGGAGGAGAGCAGGCTGAGGATGGTGGCCAGCAGCACCAGCGTCAGCGCAAAGCCGGCGCCCACCCGCAGTGGCAATTCGACGCCGTAGGCGGCGCCCAGTTCGTCGAAGCGGGGTTGCAGGATGGCAAAGAGGAGGGCGATGAAGAGGGCGGCCAGCAGGCCGCCGGCGGCGCCGACGATGACGGCGTGGTAGTGGAACGGGCGCTGGATGTAGTGGTCGCTGCCCCCCACCAGCTTGATGACCTCGATCTCATGGCGGTGTTCCAGCACGTCGATGCGCAGACCGTTGTGGATCACCAGCCCCACCAGCAGCGCGAACAGCAGTGTCATCAGCAGCGAGAAGCGTTTGAAAGCCGCCACGGTGGAGAAGAGTGTCCCCATCCACTCACGGTCGAGGACGACCTGCTCGACCGTGGTGCGGGCCTCGATCTTCATTGCCAGCCGCTCCAGCGAGTCCATCTCGTCCACTGTTTCCCGGGGGTGGATGATCAGAACCGCCGGCAGCGGATTGGTGGGCAGCAGATCCAGCAGATCCTCCATCCCGCTGCTGTCGCGGAACCGTTGCAGCGATTCCTGCCGGCCAATCACCTCGACGCGCTCGATCAGAGGATCCTTCTCCAGCTCGGCGGCGATGGTGTGAAGTTCACGGCCATCGACCGAGAGTTTCATGAAAGCGCTGATCTGGCGTGCGTTCTGGTTCCCCAGCGCCGTGCCCAGTGTGTCGATCGTCAGAAACAGGGCATTGGGCAGCGCCAGCGCAATGGCAATGGCCAGCACCGTCAGCAACGTTCCCAGCGGTGAGGCCAGGATGTGGCCGATGGCGGTCTGCAATGCCTGGCGGTGTTGATGCAGCCAGGCGTTGAAGGCGGTTCGTGAGAAGCGGGGCAGGTGGAGTGACGGGAGGTGTTTCATGCCGGTACGTACTCCGCCTTCAGCTGCCCCTTGTCGAGCATGATCGTCCGTCTGGTGAACTGTTCGATCAGCGAGTAGTCGTGGGTGGCGATCAACACGGTGACGCCCACCTCGTTGAAATCGACGAACAGCTTCATGATCTCGGTGGAGAGATCGGGGTCCAGGTTGCCGGTGGGCTCGTCGGCGAGCAGGATCGCCGGCCGGTTGACCACGGCGCGGGCGATGCCGACGCGCTGTTGCTGGCCCGCCGACAGTGCCTGCGGATTGCTCAGCTCGCGCTTGAGCAGCCCCACCTTGTCCAGTGCGGCGCGCACCCGGCGTGCAATCGTCTTTTCGTCCAGCCCGGTGATGCGCAGCGGCAGGGCGACGTTTTCATAGACGTTACGGTCGGTCAGCAGGCGGTGATCCTGAAAGATGATGCCCAGCTTCTGCCGGTAGCGGGGAATGCCGATGTCCGGCAGCCGGGTCATTTCATGGCCGTTGATCCGCAGGCTGCCGCGGGTTGGCCGCTCGATCATCGCAATCAGCTTCAGCAGCGTGCTCTTGCCGGCGCCGGAATGGCCGGTGAGAAAAACCATCTCGCCGCGCTCGATGCGCAGGTTGATGTCCAGCAGCGCTTCCTGACTGCCTGGATAGCGCTTGCCGAGGTGTCGGCATTCGATGATCGGTGTTCTGCTCATGCGTCGGTGGCCAGCAGCGCCTCGACGAACTCGCCGGCATCGAAGGGGCGCAGGTCCTCGATCTTCTCGCCGACACCGATGAAGCGGATCGGCAGGCCGGTCTTCTCCGCCAGTGCAAAGACGATGCCGCCCTTGGCGGTGCCGTCGAGCTTGGTGATCGCCAGCCCGGTGAGGCCGATGGCTTCGTCGAAGGCCTCGGCCTGGCGCAGCGCGTTCTGGCCGGTGCCGCCATCGACCACCAGCAGCGTCTCCTGCGGGGCGTCCTCGTCCAGCTTGCCCATGACGCGCTTGATCTTCTTCAGCTCCTCCATCAGATTGCCCTGGGTGTGGAGGCGGCCGGCGGTATCGGCGATCAATACGTCGATGCTCCGCGCCTTGGCCGATTGCAGCGCGTCGAAGATCACTGAAGCGCTGTCGGCACCGGTGCCCTGGGCGATGACGGGAACGTCGTTGCGCTCGCCCCAGATCTGCAGCTGCTCCACCGCCGCGGCGCGAAAGGTGTCGCCGGCGGCCAGCATGACCTGCTTGCCCTGCTGCCTGAAATGGTGCGCCAGCTTGCCGATCGAGGTGGTCTTGCCGGCGCCGTTGATGCCGACGACCAGAATGACGAAGGGTTTGGCGCCGGTATCGGGTTGCAACGGCCGGGCCACCGGTTCGAGAATCTCCACCATGATCTCCCCCAGCGCCTGATAGAGGTGCTCGGCATCGTCGAGCTGCTTGCGCCTGACCCGGGCCGTGAGCGCATCGATGATCCGGGTGGTCGCCTCGATGCCGACATCGGCCATCAACAGCCGGTTCTCCAGCTCTTCGAACAGCTCGTCGTCGATCTTCTTGCGGCCCAGCAGCCTGCCCATGCCGCCGGTCAGCGTGCTGCCGGTCTTGGCCAGCCCGGATTTCAGCCGGCCAAACAGCCCCTTGCCGCTTTCGTCTGGCGTCTTGACGGTTTGTTCATCTTGCTTGCGCTTTCTCTTGAAACCGAACATCTGTGCTTTACTCTAGTGGCTGCGAGGCCCGTTGGCGGTCTCCTCGGGGCGTTTTTCGATAGCGCGTAATGCTAGCACCCGGCGGGGCAGAACTCATTACCGCCCGGCAATCGACGGGGTGGGGCCGCGCCCCGCCAGGCCAACGGGGTATTGACGATTTGAGAGGCAATCCAAAGTGAAAAGGATCGTAACGTTCATCGTGCTGCTGGGCGCATTTTCGCTGACGGCGCCGCAGGCGGCCGAGGCGGTGAAGAGCTACCGGCTGGAAAACGGCATGAAGGTGCTGGTCAAGCCCGATCACCGCGCGCCGGTGGCGGTATCGCAGGTGTGGTACAAGGTTGGCTCCAGTGACGAGCACAACGGCATCACCGGCATCTCCCACGTGCTCGAACACATGATGTTCAAGGGGACCAAGGCCTATCCGGCCGGGCGCTTCTCCGACATCATCGCCGCCAACGGTGGCGAGGAGAATGCCTTCACCGGCCGTGACTACACCGCCTACTACCAGTTCATGGGCAGTGACCGGCTGGAGATCGCCTTCGAGCTGGAGGCCGACCGGATGCGGAACCTGCTGTTGCCGGAAGCCGAGTTCCAGAAGGAGCGTCAGGTGGTGCGCGAGGAGCGCTTCATGCGTACCGAGGACAAGCCAGAGGCGCTCACCTATGAACGTTTCAACGCGGTGGCCTATCTCAACGGCCCCTACCGCAATCCGGTCATCGGCTGGGACGAGGATCTGGAGGCGTTGACGGTCGATGACCTGCGCCGCTGGTACCAGACCTGGTACGCCCCCAACAATGCCACGTTGGTGGTGGTCGGTGACGTCGATCCCGATGCCATCTTTGCGCTGGCGAAAAAATATTTCGGCAAGCTGAAGCCGAGCGAGCCGCCGGTGGTCAAGCCGCGGGGAGAACCGACCCAGCGTGGCGAGCGCCGCATCCGCGTCCATGCGCCGGCCAAGGTGCCCTATGTCATCGTCGGCTACCCGGTGCCGTCGCTGAAAACCGCCGAACAGCCGTGGGAGCCTTATGCGCTCGACGTGCTCGCCGGGATCCTCGACGGCGGCGCCAGCGCCCGGCTGGCGCGGGAGCTGGTGCGTGGCCAGGAGATCGCCGCCGCGGCGTCGGCCGGCTACAACCTCACCGCCAAGTACCAGACGCTGTTCATGCTCGACGCCAACCCCACCGAAGAGCACAGCATCGACGAGGTGGAGCAGGCGCTCTATGCCCAGATCGAGAAACTCAAGCGGGAGCCGGCCAGCGAGGCCGAGCTCCAGCGCGTCAAGGCGCAGGTCATCGCCGCCAAGGTCTATGAACTCGATTCGGTGCAGCAGTTGGCGACCCAGATCGGTGCGTTGGAGACGATTGGCCTGGGCTGGCGGCTGATGGACGACTACCCGGAGAAGATCAAGGCCGTCACCGCCGAGCAGGTGCTCGAGGTGGCGAGGAAATACCTGATCGACCGGCATCGCACCGTGGCGGTGCTGGTGCCGGAGACGGTCGAGGCGCAGTCGATGAAAAAGGAGCCGGTCGATGAAAGCTAGCCATCCCCTCCGCCACTTCGCGCGGTGGTGGGCGCGCCCCCTGCTGGCGCTTCTGCTGCTGGCCGCCGTCCAGCCGGTATTGGCCGGCCCCGCCATCGAGCACTGGGTGACGAAGAACGGGTTGCGGGTCTATTTCGTGCCGGCGCCCGAGCTGCCGATGATCGACATCCGCATCACCTTCGCTGCCGGCAGTGCCCGTGACGGTGACCGGCCCGGCATCGCCTCGCTGACCAGCCGCATGCTCACCCAGGGTGCCGGGGGGCTCTCCGCCGACGCGATCGCCCAGGCCTTCGAGGATGTCGGTGCCCATGTCGGCACTGGCGCGCTGCGTGATATGTCCTGGCTCTCCTTACGCACGCTCTCCGATCCCGATTACCTGGAGCCGGCACTGGACGCCTTTACCAAGGTGCTGTGGTCGCCCGACTTTCCGGCGGCCGATTTCGAGCGGACCCGCAATCAGGTGTTGCTCGGCATCAAGGCGGCAGAGGCCAGTCCCGGCAAGATCGCCAGCAAGGCGTTCTACCAGGCGCTCTACGGTGACCACCCCTATGGTCATCCGGTGGAGGGGACGAAGGCGTCGGTGGAGAAGCTCACGGTGGCCGATCTCGAAGCCTTTCATCGTCGCCATTTCGTTGCCGCCAATGGGGTATTGGCGATCACCGGCGACCTCGATCGTGCCGAGGCGGAAAAGTTGGCCGAGCGGCTCGGTGCCGGCCTGCCGGCCGGCAAGGCGGCGCCACCGACGCCGCCGGTACCGCCGTTGGCCGAGTCGCGGGAGATCCGCATTCCGTTCCCATCGCGGCAGGCCCATGTCTACATGGGGCAGCCGGGCATCGAGCGTGGCAACCCCGACTACCATGCGCTCTATCTCGGCAATCACATACTCGGTGGTGGTGGCTTCACCTCGCGCTTGGTCAAGGCGGTGCGGGTCGAGCGGGGCTACGCCTATTCGGTCTACAGCTATTTTCTGCCGATGGCGGCACCGGGGCCGTTCCAGGTGGCGATGCAGACCCGCGGCAGCCAAGTGGACGACGCGGTGCAAGTGGGCCGTGAGACGATCGCGGCCTTTCTCGCCGACGGGCCCTCCGCCGACGAGATCGACGCCGCGAAAAAGAACATCACCGGCGGTTTCCCGCTGCGTATCGCCAGCAACGCCGACATCGTCCAGTATCTGGCCCTGATCGGCTTCTACCACCTGCCATTGGACTATCTCGATACCTTCACCCGGCAGATCGAGGCGGTCGACGGCGAACAGATCGTCGCGGCGTTCAGAAAGCACGTCCATCCGGGCAAAATGGTCACGGTGATCGTCGGTGGCAGCAAGGAGACGCCGTAGCGTCCACGCCCCCGGGCGGGGCGAGGAGGGGCAGGTCCGCATCATCGCCGGGCAGTGGCGGGGTCGCAAGATCCGTTTTTTCGGCGCCGAGGGGCTGCGCCCCACCGGCGACCGGATGCGCGAGACGCTATTCAACTGGTTGCAGCCGCGCATCGAGGGCAGCCGTTGTCTCGATCTCTTCGCCGGCAGCGGCGCGCTTGGCTTCGAAGCGGCATCGCGTGGCGCAGCTGCGGTGACGCTGGTGGAGTACAACCCGGCGGTGGCGCGGCAGCTCGAGGCCGAGGCCGAACGGCTCGGCGCCGCCACGGTGACGGTGGTGCAGGCCTCGGCGTTGCAGTTTCTGGATGGCCTCTCCACCGGAGTCGATCTGATCTTCCTCGATCCGCCGTTTCACAGTGAATTGTTGCAGCTGACTCTGGACGCCATCGATCCGGTGACGATGTTGCGGCCCGGCGGCCTGGTCTATCTCGAATATCCGCTGCGTCGTCCACCGTCCCTGCCGGCGGGGATGGCGTTCGTCCGGCGCAAGGAGGCGGGTACCGTCGGTTATGGCCTGATCGGGATCGATCAGGCATCATAGCCGGATGATCGTTCTCTATCCCGGCACCTTCGACCCCATCACCCACGGCCACACCGACCTGATCCGACGTGCCCTCGGCATCTGCGACAAGGTGGTCGTTGCCGTCGCCGTCAGTAAGAAGAAAGATCCCTGCTTTCCGGTCGACGAGCGGGTGGCGCTGGTGGAGAAGGCCACTGCCCATCTCGATGATGTCGAGGTGCGCAGCTTTTCCGGGCTGACGGTGGAGTTTGCCCGCGAAGTGGGCGCGCGGGCCATCCTGCGTGGTTTGCGGGCGGTGTCCGACTTCGAATACGAGTTTCAGATGGCGAGCATGAACCGCAATCTCAACCCGGAGGTGGAGTCGCTCTTTCTCACCCCGGCGGAGGAATTCGCCTTCGTATCGTCCAGCCTGGTGCGGGAAATTGCGCGTATGGGCGGGGACGTGTCACACTTCGTCGATCCTGCGGTCGGCGCTGCCCTGAAGGTGTATTGCCAGGCTGAGAAGATGGGGAGCCAGCGAGACTGACCAGCCTGCGGATTTGCGATCCGTCATTCACCTTGTGGCCCGAAAGGTAGTATCGTTGCGCCCAAATTTGAGGAGAGTTTTCTATGGCTTTGATGATTACCGACGAGTGCATCAACTGTGATGTCTGCGAACCCGAATGCCCGAACGAGGCGATCTACCCCGGGGACGAGATCTACGAGATCGATCCGGACAAATGCACCGAGTGCGTTGGCCACTATGACGAACCGCAGTGCATGGAGGTTTGCCCGGTGGATTGCATCATCGTCGATCCCGATCATACCGAGTCCAAGGACGAGCTGATGGAGAAATACAAGAAACTCGTCGGCGAGGCGTAATCGCTTGTCCCGTTTCGGCAAGTCGTTCAAAAGGCTCCTACTGGGAGCCTTTTTTGTCTTTGCCTTCGGCATTGGCGGCGCTCAGGCGGGGCCACGACCGGCCATTGCCAGCGCCCATCCGCTGGCGACCGCCGCCGGCATGGAGATTCTCCGTCGGGGCGGCAACGCCTTCGATGCCGCCGTGGCCGTCAGCGCCGCGCTTGCCGTGGTCGAGCCCTATTCGTCGGGGTTGGGGGGTGGCGGGTTCTGGCTGCTGCACCGGGCCAGCGACGGCTTCGAAGTGATGATCGACGGACGCGAAAAGGCGCCGTTGGCGGCCCGCGCCGACATGTACCTCGACGAGGCGGGCGAGCTGGTTCCCCGCGCCTCGATCGACGGCCCGCTGGCGGCCGGTATTCCGGGCGAGCCGGCGGCGCTGGCGCACATTGCCCGGCGTTATGGCCGGCT
>Ga0256914_1003845_pt1 | contig 11631 bp, 23 predicted proteins | sample HulkmetaG_FD_191571 | JGI IMG/M metagenome (GOLD analysis project Ga0256914, IMG submission 191571) | Hydrothermal chimney microbial communities from Main Endeavour vent field at the Juan de Fuca Ridge, Pacific Ocean - Hulk | ecosystem: Environmental > Aquatic > Marine > Hydrothermal vents ...
ATCAGGTAAGAGTCGGAGCGGCTACAAATGCGGTGAGGATAGCCCAAAAATGGATAGAAATGGAGGGAGAATGAATCTTATAGAAAAAATATTTGAGAATGTGCTTTGGCAAAGCAGACTTTTTGTTCTGTTGGCAGTAATTTTTAGCATACTCGGAGGAATTGTACTTTTTATAGTTGCCAGTATCGATATATATCATATAGCGGTTGAAGCGGTTGGAGTTTTTATGGGGCATACCCATCCTGAAAATTTTCATGAAAATGTCGTTTCAGTTATCATAGGAGCAATTGATCTCTATCTGATGGCGGTTGTGATGCTGATTTTCAGTTTTGGACTTTACGAGCTTTTTATCTCTGAAATCGATGCGGCTTCGAGTTCGGAATCTTCAAAAATTTTGGAGATTCATTCACTTGATGAACTAAAAGACAAACTCGCCAAAGTTATCGTGATGGTTTTGGTAGTCAGTTTTTTTAAGAGGGTTTTACATACGGACTATAACGGAGCTTTGGAACTTTTGTATTTTGCGGGATCCATCCTGGCTCTCTCGGTCGGACTATATTTTTTACACAAAGGCGGTAAACACTGATGATTTTTATAGATGCTTGTTTTGGAAAAGAGACACCTTATACTCCTGTTTGGATGATGAGACAGGCAGGGAGATATCTGCCTGAATATATGGAGGTAAGAAACAAAGCGGGGGATTTTCTCACACTTTGCAAAAATCCCAAGATGGCTTGTGAAGTAACTTTACAGCCCATAGATATAATCGGTGTGGATGCTGCCATACTTTTTAGTGATATTTTGGTTGTTCCTTTGGAAATGGGAATGGATCTGAAATTTGAAAAAGGTGAAGGACCCGTTTTTTCTCATCCCATCAAAACAAAAGAGGATTTGGACAGACTTGTAGTGGAAGAGGCGGCTGAAAAACTGAGTTATGTTTATGAAGCTATCAAGCTTATAAGAGGAAAACTTGCCGCTGACAAGGCTCTTATAGGTTTTTGCGGCGCTCCGTGGACTCTTGCTACATATATGATAGAGGGACGGGGAACAAAAACTTACAGTATCGTAAAAAAACTTTTATATACAGACCCCGATTTTATGCATGAACTGCTGAAAAAGGTAACAGATGTCATAAAACTTTATATGCAAAAACAGATAGACAGCGGTGTAAATGCCGTTATGATTTTTGACTCTTGGGCATCTGCTTTGGAAGAGAGCGCCTATTTTGAATTTAGCTGGAAATATATGAAAGAGATAAGTTCTCATCTAAAAAGAAACAATCCTGATATTCCCATTATACTTTTTCCAAAAGGCATAAGCGGATATCTTGACAAAATAGACGGTGAATTTGATGTTTTTGGTGTTGATTGGTCAACTCCCATCGAACTTGCAAAAGAGAAACTCTCAGACAGATATGTTCTTCAGGGAAATATGGAGCCGATGAGACTTTACAGCAAAGAGGCTATAAAAGAGGGCGTTGAAAAGATAGTGGATGTAATGGGCAAAGGAAACAGACACATTTTCAATCTCGGACACGGAATTTTACCCGATGTGCCGGTAGAAAATGCAAAATATTTTATAGATACCGTACATAAACTGACCAAAAAGTGAAGCTTTCAGCTTCACTTCTCTTAGGGACATCTGCGCAAATCAACCCCTTTTTTTATATCTGCAATGCCCAGTTCCAGAAAGTGAATATTTCACACTCGATCTCCTCTTCGATAAAGCTCTCTTCATATTCGAGAGTTATGATGTTTATTTTTCGGATATTTGTTTTTTTGATTTTCTGGATATTTGTTTTTATCTTTTTTTTGATTACCTCTACCGGTAAAAAAGGCATGGAAAAAATAGCTGTTTTTTTCTGAGGCAGATAGAGATCGATTGCCTCTTGATAGTATATCTTTTCATCTCTTTTACAAATTTCCAAAAAGATCATATTCTCAAAAAGTTTCATAAAATCTTTTTGGAATGTAAAAGCGTTTTTGATCGTAAAATCCCCCAAAAAGATCTTTTTTGGCGCTCTTTTTTGTGAAAATTTCTCTACAAAAAAGAGCAGTCCCTCTTCTTGCAACTCTTCGCTCATTGTATAAAAACTGTCTTTTGAGATTTTATGCTCTTTTTTGATGATGTTGTAGATTTGAAAGAGAGATTTTTTCATACCCTGAGAGATTGCAAACTCTTTGAATACTCTGTGTTTGAGAGGATTTGGGATCGCTGTTTTTATGATCTCCTGCAAGGTTTTTATGATATTGTCTTTTGGATTCAAAACGATTTTTGGATAGGTACCTGTTTTTGCAAAGATATTGAACATTGTTTCGAGATTGGAGTATTTTTTATAAAAAGACAAAAACTCCTCAAAATCAAGAGGAGATACTTTGATAGTTTCAAAGCCTTCCAACTCCCATTTTTTTACACAGCTTATTATGATCTCTTCGCATTTTGGCGGATTGAAAGAGAAATCAAAATTATCAAGAGCCAAAATCCTGATGTTTTTCTCCTTTATAAAATCGTTTAGATTCTCTTTTATCTCTTTTTTATTGATCCTCTCATCTTCAAAATCTATATAAAGACTCTCTTTGGCATTGTATTTGTTTAGATGATCAAAGATGATATAGCTTTTTCCGCTCTTTTTGGCTCCGTATAAAAAGCTCTTTTTGGAGGTAATAGAAACTTTTCTATCCAAAATATTTATCTTTTTAAACTCTTGCTCATACAAAAAATCAAGTACATTCATTTTGAGAGTTTATCCTTTTCCTTGTTAAAAGGAAATAAAATAGCGATAAAAGTTCCAAAAAACCCTAAATTTATTGACTATGCCATATTTTTAAAGTATAATCACGCTTTTAAAATGTCTCCTTAACGGGGCAAGTTCTTTATTTGAGGAAAACCAATGGAAAAGATTAGACTTAAGCTTAAAGCTTATGATCATAATGTTTTAGACAGATCAGTTGCGGCGATTGTAGAAGCCGTCAAGAGAACAGGTGCTGAGATAAAAGGCCCGATTCCGTTACCGACTAAGATCAAAAGATATACGGTTTTAAGATCACCGCATATCAACAAAGACTCCAGAGAACAGTTTGAAATCAGAATTCATACCAGAATGATAGACATAGTTTCGGCTACCGGTGATACGGTGGATTCATTGATGAAGCTGGATCTTGCTCCTGAAGTCAATGTCGAAGTAAGAGCTATGGGTAAATAAAGGAAGTTTTATGGAATACATTGTAGAAAAAATCGGAATGAGCAGAACCATTTCAGTACCAAGTACGCCTGTAACACTGTTGAAAGTGATAGAGGCAAAGGTATGTGAAATAGATGAAAATAAAAAAGCTATCGTTGCATATCCAAGAGGTAAAAGAGTAAACAAAGCTGTTATGGGACAGCAAAAGAAGTATAATTTGTCTTCTGAATTTAATAAATTTGTAACTTTGAGTGTTTCAAACAGCGAAATTGGTGATTTGGATACTGCACCGCTTGGTGAAGCAAAAACGGTAAAAAGCAGCTTTTTTACAAAAGGAAGAGGCTTTAGCGGTGTTATGAAAAGATGGAATTTCGCTGGAGGTCCTGCCAGTCACGGTTCAAGATTTCACAGAAGAGTAGGTTCTATCGGTATGTGTGAATGGCCAGGACGCGTTCAACCCGGACAAAAAATGCCCGGACATTACGGAAATACGAAAGTAACTGTTAAAAACGAAGTGGTTTCATTTGATCCCGAAAGCAGCATTTTGGTAGTAAAAGGCTCTATCGCGGGTGCAAACGGATCTCTTGGCAGAGTAAGGATTGTTAAATGAGTAAAGCGATAGTATTGGACAGTGCTTTGGCACACAGCGGCGAGGTTGAACTTCCTGCCGAATATAGCAAAATAAATTCTCACAATTTGTACCTTTATGTAAAATCTTACGCATCAGGTTTGAGAGCAAACAGCGCAAAAACAAAAACCAGATCCGAAGTAAGAGGCGGGGGTAAAAAACCTTGGGCGCAAAAAGGTAAAGGCGGTGCCAGAGCCGGAAGTACGAGAAGTCCTATCTGGGTAGGCGGTGGTGTAGCGCACGGAGCCAAAAACAACAGAAATTACACTCAAAAAATCAATAAAAAACAAAAAAGATTGGCACTGGAGTATGCGTTAAACGAAAAAGCCGAAAAAGGACAGCTTTTTGTAGTTGATTCAATCGGTATAGAATCCGGCAAAACAAAAGATGCCGCAGCGATCATTAAAAAGTTAAATCTAAGAGATGCTTTGATCATCAAAGAAGAGATAGACGAAAAAACTTTTTTGGCATTTAGAAATCTTAATAATTGTTATTTAATTAAGCCAAACGAATTAAATGCTTATCTTGCGGCTGCATACCATTCGATTATTATCGAAAAACCGGTATTAGAAAAAATAATTAAAGAGGGCTGAAAATGGCAGATATTACGGATATAAAATCAATTCTTTATACGGAAAAGAGTTTGGGCCTTCAAGAGAACGGAGTTGTAGTTATCCAAACATCTCCCAAGATGACAAAGAACGGTTTAAAAGAGGTTCTTAGAAACTATTTCGGATTTATACCTACCAAAGTTAATTCGGTAAGAGTTAAAGGCAAGGTAAAAAAATTCAGAGGCGTAACAGGAAAAAGAAGCGACTATAAAAAATTTTATGTCAAACTGCCTGAAGGCGCACAATTAGAAAGTATAGAGGTATAACATGGCGATTAAAACATATAAACCTTATACACCCAGCAGAAGGTATATGAGCGGTATCGATTCAGGTGATATCACTTCCAAACCTACCGTATCAAAACTGCTTGTTAAACTACCGGTTACTGCGGGAAGAAACAACAGAGGTAGGATCACTTCAAGACATAAAGAGGGTGGTGTAAAAAGATTCTATAGAATTATAGATTTTAAAAGAAACAAATTCGGTATCGAGGGTAAAATAGCCACTATCGAATACGATCCATACAGAAATTGCAGAATTTCACTGGTTAATTATGCAGACGGAGAGAAAAGATATATCATTCATCCAGAAGGCGTAAAAGTAGGTGATACGATTATGGCGGCAGAGAGCGGACTTGATGTCAAGCCCGGAAATGCCATGAAACTTAAAAATATTCCTGTGGGAACAATTATCCACAATATAGAGATTCATCCCGGACACGGAGCTCAAATCGCAAGAAGCGCCGGAGGATATGCACAGCTTATGGGAAGAGAAGACAAATATGTGATCTTGAGACTTCCAAGCGGAGAGATGAGACTTATCCTCGGTGAATGTATGGCTACTGTCGGTACTGTTGATAATGCCGAATGGTCAAATGTTGTTATCGGAAAAGCGGGAAGAAACAGACACAGAGGTATCAGACCGCAAACAAGAGGTTCTGCGATGAACCCTGTTGATCACCCTCACGGTGGTGGTGAAGGTAAAACAAACTCTGGTCGTCATCCGGTTACTCCTTGGGGTATGCCTACCAAAGGTTACAAAACCAGAAGAAAAAAATCTAGCGATAGGTTAATAATTTCAAAAAGAAAAGGAAGATAGATGGCACGATCATTAAAAAAAGGCCCTTTTGTCGATGACCATTTAATGAAAAAAGTTATTAAAGCCAAAGAGAGCAAAGATAATAAACCTATCAAAACATGGTCAAGAAGAAGTACTGTTACTCCCGATATGATAGGGCTTACATTCAATGTTCACAACGGAAGAAATTTTATCCCTGTTTATATCACCGAAAATCATGTAGGTTATAAACTCGGTGAATTTGCACCTACTAGAACCTTTAGAGGCCACAAAGGTTCGGTTCAGAAGAAAATCGGTAAGTAAGGAGAGTTAAAATGAGTAAAGCTATATTAAAATTTATCAGATTGTCTCCTACAAAAGCCAGATTGATAGCAAGAGAAGTGCAGGGAATGAATGCGGAACTGGCACTTGCAAGTTTGGAATTTATGCCCAACAAAGCGGCTAAAATCATTTCCAAAGTTATCGCTTCCGCAGTTGCCAACGGTGATTATGAGCCTGAAGAAGTGGTTATCTCTTCATGCAGAGTAGATCAAGGACCGGTAATAAAAAGGTTTATACCAAGAGCAAGAGGTAGAGCCACACCTATTAGAAAACCGACTTCGCATATTTTTGTTGAAGTAGCAGAAGAAACTAAGAAGGAAAAGTAAGATGGGTCAAAAAGTAAATCCAATAGGGCTTAGACTTGGAATCAACAGAAACTGGGAATCAAGATGGTTTCCTTCCAATGAAGTACTGTCAGATAATGTAGGCGAAGATTACAAAATCAGAAAATTTTTAAAAAGTGAACTGTATTATGCCGGTATAAGCCAAATTATCATCGAAAGAACGGCTAAAAAACTAAGAGTAACAATCGTTGCGGCAAGACCCGGAATCATTATAGGCAAAAAGGGCGCCGATATCGAAAAAGTCAAACAAAAACTTAATGATTTGGTCAATAAAAGCGTAAATATCAATATCAAAGAGGAGAGAAGACCTCAAGCGTCAGCCCAACTTGCGGCAGAAAATATTGCAACCCAGCTTGAGAGAAGAGTTGCTTTTAGAAGAGCTATGAAAAAAGTTATGCAGGGCGCTTTAAAATCCGGTGCCAAAGGTATCAAAGTTTCTGTTGCCGGAAGATTAGGCGGAGCGGAAATGGCAAGAACCGAGTGGTACAGAGAGGGAAGAGTTCCTTTGCACACCCTAAGAGCAAGAATAGACTACGGTTTTGCGGAAGCTCATACGACTTACGGAATTATAGGCGTAAAAGTATGGATCTTTAAAGGTGAGATATTGACAAAAGGTATCCAGCCTGTAAAAAAAGAGTCTCAGCCAAGAAGAAAAAGCAGTAGAAGAAGAGGTAAATAGTTATGTTGATGCCTAAAAGAACAAAATACAGAAAGCAGCAAAAAGGAAGAAATAGAGGTAAATCTTACAGAGGAAACTCTATTGCTTTTGGTGAAATTGCCATTAAAGCCACGGAAGCGGGAAGAATCGATTCCCGTCAGATAGAAGCGGCAAGAATTGCGATGACCAGACATGTAAAAAGACAAGCAAAAACATGGATTAGAGTTTTTCCTGATAAACCTCTTACCAAAAAACCACTTGAGACAAGAATGGGTAAAGGTAAAGGTGCGGTGGAAAAATGGGTTATGAATATCAAACCCGGCCGTATCATCTATGAAATGGCAGGAGTAAGTGAAGAACTTGCAAAAGAAGCATTGACACTTGCTATGCACAAGCTTCCTTTTAAAACAAAAATTGTGACAAGGGAAAGTGAAAATGAAATATACTGAGATTATCGATAAAGATATTAAAGAATTAAATGATCTTTTAAAAGAGAAAAAGATGCTGCTTTTTAAACTTAGAGGAAAGCTTAAAACTATGCAGCTTACAAATCCTAACGAAATCAAAGAAGTTAGAAAAGATATAGCAAGAATCAATACTGCTATATCAGCTAAAAGATTAAACGGTTAAGGCGTAATGATGGCGTATAAAAGAGAAATACAAGGAACGGTTGTCAAAAAAGCCGGTGACAAAACAGCAACTATTTTAGTTGAAAGAAAAGTGCTTCATCCAAGATATCATAAAATCGTGAAAAGATTTAAAAAATATCTGATTCATGATGAAAGAAATGAGACAAAAACGGGAGATAAAGTAACAGCGATAGAGTGTCGTCCCCTGTCTAAAAGAAAGACTTTTAGACTCAAAGAGATTGTCTCTTCAGGAGTGAAATAATGATACAGAGTTTTACAAGATTGGCCGTAGCTGATAACAGCGGTGCAAAACAGATCATGTGTATAAAAGTTTTAGGCGGAAGTAAAAGAAGATATGCAAGTGTTGGCGATGTTATAGTAGCTTCTGTCAAAAAAGCCATTCCCAACGGAAAAGTAAAAAAAGGTCAGGTGATTAAAGCCGTAGTTGTCAGAACAAAAAAAGAGATTCAAAGAGAAAACGGCTCTTTAATCAGATTTGACGAGAATGCCGCTGTAATTTTGGATAACAAAAACGAACCGATTGGAACGAGAATTTTCGGACCTGTAAGCAGGGAAGTAAGATATGCAAATTTTATGAAGATCGTTTCACTTGCACCGGAGGTACTCTAATGGCAGTAAAATTTAAGATCAAAAAGGGTGATACGGTAAGAATTATCACCGGAGATGACAAAGGTAAAGAGGGAGAGGTTTTACAAGTTCTTCCTTCCAAAAGAAAAGTGATAGTTGCCGGTTGCAAAGTAGTTAAAAAGACGGTAAAACCAAGCGAACAAAATCCCGAAGGCGGATTTGTCAAAAAAGAGATGCCTATCGATATCTCTAATGTTGCTAAAGTAGAAGGTGAATAAGATGGTTGTAAGATTAAAAGAGAAATATACATCAGAAATAAAACCGGCTTTAGTTGAAGAATTTGATATAAAAAATCCTATGCAGATACCGGCTCTTGAGAAGATTGTTATCAGTGTGGGAGCCGGAGCAGATGCAAAAGATACCAAAATAATCCAAAATATTCAAGATACGATCTCTCTGATCGCCGGACAGCATGCGGTTGTTACCGTTGCAAAAAAGTCTGTTGCCGGTTTTAAAGTAAGAGAGGGATTTCCTGTCGGTGTAAAAGTTACACTCAGAGGTCAGAGAATGTACACTTTTTTGGATAAACTTATCTCTATTGCTCTTCCTAGAGTTAAAGACTTTAGAGGTGTTTCAAGAAACGGATTTGACGGAAGAGGAAACTATAATTTCGGATTGGATGAGCAGTTGATGTTTCCTGAAGTGGAATATGATAATATTTTAAAAACACATGGTATGAATATTTCAATTATTACAACAACCGATAGTGATAAAGAGGCTTTTAAACTTTTAGAATCTCTCGGTGTACCATTTGCGAAAGGTCGATAATATGGCAAAAAAATCAATGATTGCAAAAGCAAAAAGAAAACCGAAATTCAGTGTAAGAGCTTATACAAGATGTCAAATTTGCGGCAGACCTCATTCGGTTTACAAAGATTTTGGACTTTGCAGAGTCTGTTTAAGAAAAATGGCAAACGAAGGGTTACTTCCCGGCGTTAAAAAAGCAAGTTGGTAAGGGATAAAAATGTTAAATGATATAGTATCTGACGGATTGACAAGAATCAGAAATGCTTCAATGAGAAAATTGGAAGTAACAAAACTTTTACATTCCAAACTTGTAGAATCAACTATCGATATCCTTCAAAAAAAAGGTTATATCGAAAGTTATAATGTTGTAGAAGCGAACGGAAACAAAAAATTTATAAATGTTGTTTTAAAATATGACGCAAAGGGAAATTCTGTAATCAATGAGATAAAAAGGATTTCAAAACCTGGTCGTCGTGTTTATAAAAGCAGAGATGAGATTAAAAGATTTAAAAACGGATACGGAACAATCGTGGTAAGTACATCAAAAGGCGTACTTAGTAATGATGTGGCTTACAAAGAGGGCATCGGCGGCGAAGTTATTTGCAGTATTTGGTAAAATTTTTTATGGCATTCGATATTTTTCATATCGTAGACAAATAAAAAAGGATAAAATAATATGTCAAGAATAGGAAAACAACCAGTTGGCATTCCAAGCGGAATTGAAGTCAAGCAAGATGGTGCGAAACTTCTTTTCAAAAAAGGGAATGTAACCAAAGAATTAGATACAAAAAACTATGTTGATCTTAAAATAGAAAATAACGAGATCACATTCATACCAAAAGGCAGCGACAGACAAAGCAGAGCTTTTTGGGGAACATTCAGAAGTTTGGCGAACAATATAGTTATAGGTTTGACTAAAGGTTTTGAGAAAAAACTTGAAATCAACGGAGTAGGTTACAGAGCGGCGGTAAAAGGAAATATCCTTGAACTTCAGCTTGGTTTCTCTCATCCTATCAATTATGAGTTTCCAAAAGGTGTTGAGATCAAAGTTGAAAAAAATGTTCTAACAATAAAAGGTGACGATAAACAGGTTATCGGTCAAATTGCGGCAGAGATAAGAAGTTTCAGACCGCCTGAGCCTTATAAAGGCAAAGGTGTAAAATATGCCGATGAAACCATTATCAGAAAAGCCGGTAAAACGGCTAAGAAATAGGAGTGTCTGAAATGAGAAAAAAACTTTTAATGAAAAAACAGGCTCTTAGAGAGAAAAGAAAAAGAAGAGTAAGAGGAAAGATTTTCGGAACTGCGGAACTTCCGAGAGTTACGATTTTCAAATCAAACAGACACTTTTATGCTCAGGCGATAGATGATGTAAAAGGTGTAACCTTAGCGGCTGCTGATGGTTCAAAGCTTGGTGTAAAAGCCAATTCAGAGGGAGCAAAAGCGGTTGCAAAAACTTTTGCCGAAAATTTGAAAGCAAAAGGTATTGAGAGTGTTGTCTTTGACAGAAACGGATACAAGTATCACGGTGTAGTGGCATCTTTTGCCGATGCTTTGAGAGAAGACGGAATCAAATTATAAGGAATACGGGAAATGGAAAAGTATAATAGAGAAGAATTTGAAGAAACTATCGTCAACATCGGCAGAGTAACCAAAGTTGTAAAGGGCGGTAGAAGATTTAGATTTAACGCCTTGGTAGTTGTGGGGAACAAAAAAGGCTTGGTAGGTATCGGTCTTGGAAAAGCAAAAGAGGTTCCCGATGCTATAAAAAAGGCCGTTGATGATGCGTTTAAAAATATTATAGAGGTTAGTTCCAAAGGATCTACGATAGCTCATGATATCGAAGTAAAATACAACGCAAGTAGAATTTTACTCAAACCTGCAAGTGAAGGTACGGGAATTATTGCCGGTGGTGCCGCAAGACCTGTTATAGAACTTGCCGGAATCAAAGATATCCTGACAAAATCTTTGGGTTCTAACAATCCTGCTAATGTTGTCCGCGCTACCATAAAAGCGCTTAGCATGATTAAAAAGTAAAGGAAACAAAATGGGATTAGAGAATCTTAAACCAGCTTCAGGTTCCACGCACTCAAGAAAAAGAGTCGGTAGAGGACAGGGAAGCGGAATGGGTAAAACCGCAACAAGAGGTAACAAAGGTCAAAAATCAAGAACCGGCTACAAAATAAAAAGAGGATTTGAAGGCGGTCAGCAACCGATTCAAAGAAGACTTCCAAAAGTCGGATTTACTTCAAGAGTAGAAAAACCTTATGTAATTAATGTAAACAGAGTAACGAAAGTTGCAAATTTGGATGAAATTACGATAGATTCTATAAGAAGTGTACATAAAATTGCAAAAACCGTAACAAAAATTAAATTGATAGGAACCGGCGCTAAAGATTTGGCATCTAAGATAAAAGATGACAATGTAATATATAGCGGACAAAACAAATGAATAAAGATCTAGTCAATAAAATTCTTATTACACTTGGATTTTTATTTGCTTACAGGATATTGGCCTATGTGCCTGTTCCTGGGGTAAATATTGACATTGTAAAAGAATTTTTCGATAGCAATTCAAATAATGCTCTTGGTATGGTAAATATGTTCAGCGGTAATGCCGTACGAAGACTCAGTATCATATCTCTTGGTATTATGCCTTATATCACCGCATCTATCATCATGGAACTTCTTGCAGCAACCTTTCCCAATCTCGGTAAAATGAAAAAAGAGAGAGACGGAATGGTTAAATATATGCAGATTATCCGTTATTCTACCGTTGTTATTACT
>Ga0256914_1003846_pt1 | contig 11630 bp, 8 predicted proteins | sample HulkmetaG_FD_191571 | JGI IMG/M metagenome (GOLD analysis project Ga0256914, IMG submission 191571) | Hydrothermal chimney microbial communities from Main Endeavour vent field at the Juan de Fuca Ridge, Pacific Ocean - Hulk | ecosystem: Environmental > Aquatic > Marine > Hydrothermal vents ...
GGAAGAACTTTGAAAGCGGAGTGGAGGAGGTGGCAAAGGCCGTTAAAAGCCACGACGTAACGATAGATACCGGAAATCTGATGTTTGGAGATACAACGACGATGACCGCAGATGGGCCGATGGAATATCATCTCCAGCTTCTGACTGGCAGAAAGTGGGCGAATAAAGATGTTGAACTCGAAACAGCACCCGGAATTACTCCAATATTCTACAGCAGTAAAAGTCCCGTAAATGCAGTTCAGTGGGCAATAGGGCTCGAAATACCCCTCCTGCTACCGGCAGAGAAGGTTATGATAACAACAGACCATCCAAACGGTGCTCCGTTCACAAAGTATCCTGAGATCATAGCACTCCTCATGAGCAGAAAGTACAGAGAAGAGATGCTCGAAAAAGTTCACAAGGCGGCATCTTCAAGGACAATGCTTGGGAGTATAGACAGGGAGTTTGATTTATATGAAATAGCCATGGTAACAAGAGCGAATCAGGCCATGACTGCAGGATTTAAAGATAAAGGACACCTTGGCGAAGGAGCAGTTGCAGATGTTGCTGTTTACGACCTGCCAGCGGAGCCAAGCAGCTCCGACTACGAGAGAATAATAAAGGCATTTTCAAGAGCTTATTTAACCATAAAGAGAGGTGAAATCGTCGTTAAGGAAGGAGAAGTTGTAAATCCCGTTGCCGGAGTTACAAGGTATCTTGATATAAGTTACGACAGATGGATAGAAAAAGATGTCAGCACGTATTTCAGAGACTACTACTCGGTCTCAATGCAGAATTACGTAATTGGCGTTGAGGAGATGAGGAGGTGCGAGAGTGTTCCAGTTCACTCTTAAAGACGAGCCAGACGTGTGTGTGGAGGTTGAAAATCTCCTCCCGGAAAAACTGAAGGGAATGAAAGTTGGAGATGTAAGAAAGGTGAAGGTCAGGCTTGGAAAGTACGAGGTTGAAGCTGGAGAGCTGTTTGAGGTCAGAAAGACTTCTGGAGAGGAGGTCGTTTTTGAGGGACTGTGGCTCGAGAGGGTAAAGAGAATAGGGTTTGGCATGAGTTCCGGGAGTATAGTCGTCAGGGGAAACGCTGGAATGTACACTGGAGCTTTCATGAAGGGCGGGAGGATAGTCGTGGAAGGAAACGCAGACAGATTTGCTGGAATGAACATGAGCGGAGGAGAAATCGTGATTGCGGGAGATGCAGGGGATTACCTTGGCTGCGGATACAGAGGAGACGATGGAATGAGGGGAGGGAGAATAGTTGTTCACGGCAACGCCGGAGATGAGGCAGGAGTTAAGATGAAGGACGGGGAAATAATCGTCAAGGGAGAGGCAGGAATGTTCTTCGGAGGCATGATGAGCGGGGGAATTGCGAGGGCAAAGAGGGCAAAGAGGGCTGGAGCCAACATGAAGGGCGGGACCATAATTCTTGAGGAAGCAAGGAGAGATGAGATACTTCCGGGATTCGAGTACTCTGGAAAGGACGAGTTCGAGGAAAAAATATATCACGTGTTCGAGGGCGATAGAGCAGTTAGAAAGAGCAAGGGCAGAATTCTTGTAAGAAACCTGATAGAATAGCGAAGTAACAGCATACAGATATTAGTTTAAATTTTATACAAATTCTGAGTTTAAATGAATTCGAGAAACGAATAACTATTTATAATGGGGTATGCACGTTTATTAAACCGCAGGGATAGACATGATAGAAGTTAACGGAGGCGTGATACCAATGAAAGCTCCGAGTGACACGACGAAGTATCTCATACACGCTGAGATAGTTGCAGACGGCGTTGTTGAAAGGCCAGATGTCGTTGGTGCGATATTCGGTCAGACCGAGGGACTTCTTGGCGAGGACCTCGATCTGAGGGAACTGCAGAAAACAGGCAGAATTGGAAGGATTGAGGTAAAGGTTGAGAGCAGAGGAGGTAAAAGTTTTGGTGAAATTAAGGTTCCTTCAAGTCTTGACAAAATTGAGACTGCCATACTTGCCGCGGCTCTTGAGACTATAGAGAGAGTTGGTCCATGTTCGGCGAAGATTAGGGTACTCAAAATAGAGGATGTAAGGGCAAGCAAGAGAAGAAAGATCGTTGAGAGAGCAAAGGACATACTCAGAGACCTGTTCGAAGAGCCCGAAATAGAATCAGAGAAAATAGCCGACCTTGTGAGACAGGCAGTCAGAGCGGAGGAAGTAATTGAGTACGGAGAGGAGAAACTGCCCGCCGGTCCGGCAGTAGATGAAAGTGACGCCATAATAGTCGTTGAGGGAAGAGCTGACGTGCTGAATCTGCTGAGACATGGAATAAAGAACGTGATTGCCGTAGAGGGTACAAACATACCGAAGACAATAGCTGAGCTGAGCAAGAAGAAGACGGTAACAGCATTCCTTGACGGAGACAGGGGTGGAGACCTTATTTTAAAGGAGCTCCTGCAGGTAGCAGATATAGATTACGTGGCAAGAGCACCAGAGGGTAAGGGAGTGGAAGATCTAACTCAGAAGGAGATCGTTAAATCGCTCAGAAACAAAGTCCCGGTTGAGCAGCTCCACATACTCAGGAGAGATTTCACAAGAGAGGGAAGAGAGACGAGGGAGCAGAGAGAGAGCAGAGAACCCAGAGAGAGTAGAGAGAGCAGGGAGAGCAGGGAAGAGAAGGAGCATGCAGGTGAAGAGAGAGTTGACACGGTATCCATTCTGAGAAAGCACAAGCAGGATGTGGAAGGAAGGTTAATAGCAAAGCTGCTTGACAGAAACATGAATGTAATAAAGGAAGTGCCTGTAAGAGACCTCGTAAAAGTGCTGAAGACGAACAACATGAAAGTTTCAAGCATAGTTTTCGATGGAGTTATCACCCAGAGAGTCATAGACCTCGCAGCCAAGAAGGACATTTCCTGCCTCGTTGGAGTCAGGCTTGGAAGTGTCGTTAAAATCCCGACAGCAGTAAGGATTATCACGTTTGATGAACTTTAAATTCTTTACCTTATTTTTTATAGTTTTTTCTGCTTTTTGGATTTATATTTCAATTACTATAAATTTATATTTTAAAAGTTAGAGCAAGAGCAAAAATTCTAAAGCTTCACAAGTTTAGGAAATCAAATCCAAATACCAGTTAAAAATAAAACAAGTCAAACAAAGCTACATCACAAATCAAAAAGTCCTCGAAAAATAATGTATAAGACCAATATTATCAATAGAATAATATAAAATAAAAGATAACAAATAAGGTTGCCTAAATATATCTTTAAATAACGATAAAGTAAAGTCAAATACAGTTATAGCTCAGGGGTGCTAACATGGAAATAGAATTCCACAACAGAAAAGAGGAAATAGAGGAAATAATGGAAGTACTAAGCCATCGACCCGATTCCATATACTTCGTGTATGGGCCCATAAATTCCGGTAAAACAGAACTGTTCCAATATCTAATAAACCAGTTACCAAAAGAATACGTAGTATTTTATATAAACTTAAGAGAAAGAATGACTAGAGACTATAAAGATTTTATAGAAACTCTTTTTGAAGTTAGAGAAGACAAAAGAAGATTTATTTTAAAAAGATCGTCTGATACAACAAAGTTTGTAGGGTTCCCAATCTCCAAAGCCCTATTTAACACAATGTTCAGAGAAGACAAATCAAAAAATGCATTCAGATATATAGTAAGTATAACAGAGGAACTAAAAGAGAAAGGGAAAAAACCAATTTTAATTCTGGACGAGGTCCAAAAAATTGGAGATGTTAAATTAGACAACTATTTGATTTACGAACTTTTCAACCTGCTTATACGTTTAACTAAAGAAAAACACAGCTGCCATGTTTTTGCTGTTACATCAAATTCACTTTTCTTAGAAAAAGTATACAACGAAGCTATGTTACAGGGTCGGTGCGATTACTTGCTCGTAGATGATTTTGATTACAACACCACTGTAAATTTCTTAGAGAAATATAATTTTAATAAAGAAGAAATCCAAATGGTTTGGGAATATTTAGGTGGTAAGCCAGTTTATTTAGTTAAGGCAATTAAAAACAAGCACAGGCTTAAAGAATTTTGCAGAGAAACTTTAGAAGATAGAGTAAGCTCAATCCTCTACGAGATTAAAAATTTAAAAAGAGAGAACGAACAACTATTTCAAAAAGTAGTAAATTTATTTTAACAGTTTAAAGAATCAGAGACCACAGAGTGTTACGAGATTAACGAGGAAGTCATATGGGTTGTAAAAAATAATATCCTATTTCTTGACCCACGCAAACGTCTACTCAAACCGCAGTCTAAAGTTGACTTGCTGGCAATAAGGAGGATACTTAAAGAGTTTATTTAGAGGTCTAATTTATGAAAGAGTTTGAAAGATATCCAATCAGCTACATTGTAGGCCAAAACTTGTTTTTCCTCGTTTATTTTGGAATCGGATGTGCCGAAATGCTTTCGTTACAAATTCATGGTTTTCCAGTAATTTCAATTTTATATGCGTTTTTCCTTGTAATAATGCTCCTCTTTGTTTTAAGGAAGCATCTTTGTACACATTGCTATTACTATGGGAAAAGATGCAATACTGGATGGGGTAAACTTTCTTCTTTTATGTTCAAAAAAGATTCCGGAAATTATCAACTCGGAATAAAACTTGCTGGCATAACATGGATGCTTGCCACTTTAATCCCTATTGTTGGATCCGTTTTAACATTAATCCTAAATTACTCGGCATTAACGCTGAGCTTACTTGTTTTATTCGTTTTGTTAACACCAATTAATTTTGTAATCCACAAAAAAGCGTGTGAAAAATGCAAAATGAGATTTATTTGTCCAGCAAGCATGGCAAAGGGTAGTTAAAATAAATCTCTACAGGTTTGAAGTCGATGTGGTGTTTTTATTGATGCAAACACAGTTTTGGCATATGTATGATATTACGACAAAAAGAGAGCGTTAAACCATCTAGACAAAATTAAGAAACTTCACCATCTTAAAGGAAAAAAGTCAAACAAGTTAGAAGCGTAGCTAAAAAAGAAAATAGGAGAAACTGTAGTAGATGGTATGGAATTTAACTTACCAGACTTCAACTATCAATAATAAATTAGTAATTAGTATACGAGAACATTATAAAGATACCAAAAGGTAGAACAGCAACCTATGCTCAAATAGCCAGAAAATTCAAAGGTAAAATATACAGTATAGAAGGAGTTGGACTAAAATGGTAAAAGAAATCATTTCCAAAACAATCTTGAACAAACACAAGAAAAGAGATGAATGGTTTTTAGATGACTACTCTTTAAATCCTTATCAGTCATGTGAATTCAACTGTATTTACTGTTATATTCGAGGCTCAAAATATGGAGAAAATATGAAGCAAGGTTTAGCAGCAAAAATAAATGCTCCAGCTTTACTTGAAAAAGAATTATTGAAAAGAGCTAAAAGAAAAGAATACGGTTTTATTGCTTTAAGCTCAGCCACAGAGCCATGGATGCACGTTGAAGAGAAATATAAGCTGACAAGAAAATGCTTAGAAACTATTGCAAAGTTTAGATTTCCAGTTCACTGCTTAACAAAATCAACCTTAATTCTAAGGGATTTGGATTTGTTAAAAGAAATTGATAAAAATGCTATTTTACCACAAGATTTAAGCAAGTTAAAGCACTGCACACTTATAACTTTCTCGTTATCAACTATTGATGAGAAAACTGCTAAGATCTTTGAGCCAAATGCTCCAAAGCCAGAGGAAAGGTTAGAGGCATTGCAGAAAATTAAAGAGCATGGCTTTTATGCAGGTATCGCTTTTATTCCAGTTTTGCCTTTTATTTCAGATTCTGATGAGCAATTGGAAGAAATGATAAAAGTTGCGAAAGAATTTCAAGCAGATTATGTTTTTGTAGGAGCCTTAACTTTGTACGGAGTTGGAAAAGAGTTTTATTATAAAATCTTAGAAAAACATTTCCCAGAATTGTTACCAAAGTATAAACAACTCTTCAAAATTTTCAATCAGCCAAGTAAAGCTTATCAGTTAAGGCTTGAGAACAGAATAAAGAAATTATGTAGAAAATACAAAGTAAAATTCAAAATCACATAAGCTTTAAAAACTCATTTTCAAGCATCATTTTTCTGCTGAGGGCTTTGCTAACAACCTCATCCCTTGAAGAGCCGGTGGAGATTATGGAGGTAACGGGAGATCCCCTTTCTATCTCCTCCCCCCATCCCGGGATGTCCGCAAAAAAAGGAGATGCCGGTGGTATATACGCCCTCAGCTTCGATCGTGCGTAGTAAACCGCTCTGAGGGCATACCTTTCAAACCTCACTTCCTCAACAACTCCAGCACTAATTCCGGCACCATCAGCAGCCTTAACGTGCATTGCAAAGAGATTTTTTCCCGTGCTCATCTCGAAACTATCCAGACTTCCCGGAATCCTCGGATTCAGCTCAAGGACGTAAATCCCGTCGGAAGACAGTATCAGATCAACACCACAACAACCCCGCACATCAAAAAGAATGGCAACGCTCTCTGCAATTCTGGCAATCTTTTTACACACATCTCTATCATCTCTATCAGTGAAAGGAGTTATATTCCCGGAGTAAAGAAAATCCTTAGCATTCATCTGTTTCCAGCCAGAAAGAATTTCGTTAATCGACAGACATCTTGCATCACGCCCATCAGAGATAACAATCGCAGAAACGGGTTTTCCCTCAACAAACTCCTGAAAAATATATTCCCCGCCAACCCTTTTATCCAGATTATCTCCACCTGAAATTAAAAACGAATCGACTCCACCCCCACCAAACCTCTTCTTAACCACAATTTTACCTGGGATATCTGGAGTTGTTTTTGTCTCGGGAGTGTCAATTCCAGCTCTTTCAAGTTCTCTTGCAAATCTGAGCTTATCAAGACACACGGGATTGAAACTCCCCAGAACATCGACCTTCCTTCGAAGTTCGTTTAAAAAGTACTCGAAGCCGGTAGAGAGCAAAACGGGAGCTCTGTAATTCTGACACAGAGCTACAAGCTTATCCAGATCTGGCTGCAAAAAACAGAACGATTTTGAAGAGTAAAGTTTCAAATCCTCATCACAGTATCTGGCGAGAGATATAACTTCCCATCCAGCCATCCTTGCAGATCTGACAACGTTTCTCGCGTTAAAGCCGGCAATTACGACTTTTTCGACCATTCAAGAATTATCCTCCTGATGATATCCTCTTCCTCATTCCTGTAAACTTCCCTAACGCCAGTAACACCAGTTTCATCCCCTGCATCATCCATTACAATTTCAACAAAGCCATCAAGCCCTCTGAAGACGACTGCGGGGATTGAGCTGTTTCCCTCACCCATTAGCAGGTTTGCAAAAGCTGCTATTTCATCAACAACGCACTCCTGAGTTTTTTCAAGTTTTCTGCCAAAGATGTCCTCCTGACCACACCAGTCCTTCAGGGGTTTTATTCCGTAGCATCCTATGGCAAAACCGGTAACTCCTCTCCTGAAACACCTGCCGTTTGAGTCTGTTACAATCACGGGAGAACCAAGAAGCTTTCCAAGTTTTTTCGCACTCATGTCGGGATTCTCAGGTGGAAGGAGTATGTACCCATCTTCAACGTTCGACCTGTCTATTCCCGCATTCACGCACACATTTCCAAACTTAGCCTTAACAAGGAGAAAAGGTTTCTCTATAAGAACTTCTCTGCTCTCTTCGAGCACAGCCTGAACGAATCTTGGATCTTCCCCAAGCCCCTCCGCTATTCTCATAGCTTCCTCTGAAGGTTCATATTCGTCAAGTCTCCTCAACCTTCCTTCACACCTTGCCATCAGAGAAGAACAGACGACAACCAGATCTCCCTCTTCAGCAAACGGTCTTATGATTTCAGCCACTTCCTCAACTGTTGTCTCTCTGAGCAGAGGGAACTTTACAGGAATTGCCTCTATTCTGCTCACACCCCTCCCCCTCCTGTTCTCTCTTACCCCATCTTTTTACGATGTATTGCAACATGATTGCAACATGTAACAGTAATAGGTAACATGTAACAGAATAGCAGATTCATGGCAGATTCATGGCAGCTGAAAAGAAAAATTAAAAGTTATCCAGCTACAGCTCTCCAGACCTCATCTAAGTTAGGCATTCTCTTCCCTGCACCCTGTGAGAGGTCCTTTCTCCCGCCACCGCTTCCCTCAACGAGCTTCGCCACCTTTTCTGCAATCTTTCTTGCATCAATCTCATCCCTGCCTGAGAACGTCACAAACCTTACTCTCCCATCATCCCTGCTGAGAATTACTCCAGCAAGCTTTCTCTCAATCAGCTTGGTTGCAACTTTCTGCATCTCCTTAGGATCCTTTGAATCAATCGTATCCACAACAAATCCATCTTTTGCCTTCTTCTCAATCTCCCTTGCCCTGAGTTCAGCTATATCCTCCAGAAGCTTGTCTATCGTCTTTTTCTGTTCTTTCCACTCCTCGAAGAACCTCCTAACGGTCTTCGGCAGCTGTTTCTCCTCAACCCTGAGTATGGAGCTTGCTTCCTTCAGCAGCCTTTCTTTCTCAGCTATGTGCTCCAGAGCAGCTTCTCCAGCCGCAAACTCGAACCTTATAACTCCATCCTGAATTGATTCTACCCTGAGGATTTTTATAACTCCAATCTCTCCGGTAGAACTGCAGTGAGTTCCGGCACAAGCCTGAACGTCGTCACCAACCCTCACAACCCTGATTTTTCTGCCAGGAGGTACACCACCCTGATACAGTCTGAAGCCGTACTTCCTCTCAGCCTCAATTCTATCCATCCACTCACAAACAACCGGCTTGTTTGCCATAACCTCTCTGTTCGCAATTTTCTCTATCTCCCTGATCTGCTCTTCACTTGGTCTTCTGTAGTGAGATATGTCGAGCCTTGCCCTGTCAAACTCCTTCTTCGCTCCAGCCTGCCATACGTGGTTTCCGAGGACTTTTCTTGCCGAGAACAGGAGGAGGTGAGTTGCGGAGTGGTGTCTCGTATGTCTCATCCTCCTCTCTCTGTCAACGACCCCCCTGACAATATCTCCAGCCTTTCCTTTAAAGCCCGGAACCTCGTGAGCTATAACTCCATCCTCAACAAAAACGTACCTCACCCCGTATCTCTCACCTGCAAGCTCCAGATATCCTGAATCAGCATCCTGTCCACCGCTTTCAGGATAGAACGCTGTTCTATCGAGTATTACGTAATCACCCTCAACCCCGACAACCTTGGCTTCAAATTCAAAAACAGGTTCGTAATACAGCTTCTCTGTTTTCGGATACTCTCCCCTGAGTTTTTTCTCTTCCTTCTTCTTTTCGGCCTTCGTATGTCTCTCAGCAAGCTTTGCGTAAAAATCATCCGGAATCTCCACATCCACTCCCCTTTCTCTGGCAATCTTGACCGCAAGTTCAACAGGTATTCCGTGAGAATCGTAGAATTCTACCAGATCCTCAACTTCAAGCTTCTTCTTCCTTGAGATTACCCTCTCAACCATCCTTATTCCCTTGCTTATCGTGGAGCGGTACCTCTTCTCCTCAAGTTCGAGAACTTCCTGTATAGTGTCCATGGAAACTTCAAAGCTGAAATTCTTCATCAGTTTCCTGTGCAGCTCTACCAGATCGAACAGGGATAGGGATAGCTCAAGCTCCTCAGACAGTCTTATCGCCCTTCTTATCATGAGTCTCGCAAGATATCCCCCACCGGCATTGGAGGGAACGAGCCCGTCTCCAAGCATGAAAAGTATAGCTCTCGTGTGATCTGCAAGAGCGTAAACCTTCTCAAGCGGAGAAACAATCTTCAAAAGCTCCCCCACATCGATGCCCATCTTTTCTGCTGTTCTCTCTCTGAATTCCTCAAGAGCTTTTCCTCTCAAAGAACCCATGACTCCCGCAAGTTTTGAGCTTTCCGCCACAATCTCCCTGATGTTCTCATCCTTCCTTGAAAACTCCACGTTGCTGTTATCCTCTATTACGTCAAGAACTTCCGGAAATATGGCATCATATACAGTTGGTGTTCCCTGACTTGCCCAGACGAACCTCTCCAGACCGTATCCGGTATCGACGATGTACCTGTCCATTTTTCTGTATCTCTCGCCCTTGATAACTATGTCTCCATTCTCATCTGCAACGAGGTTCATGAAGACGAGAGTGGCGAGCTCTATTCCGCTAACGATAGCCTCAAGGCATGGACCGGCATTTCCTCCACCAGCCCACGGTTCTTCCTTGTAAACGATGTTTTCCGGCTTAACTCCAAGCTCTTCAAGAAGTTCTGTGCAGAGCTTTACAGTTTCACTCTTCCAGTATATCTCCTCCTCCCTGCTGTTAAATGCGTGATGAGCCATCATTTCGAAGAGTGTCAGATGTCTTCCTGTTCTTCCAACGCTATCGAGGTCGTCCATCCTTATGCACGGCTGGGATATTGTGAGCGGGTTTGCCGGGGGAGGAGCCACACCAGATGTGACAAATGGCTGAAAATCTGCTATGGAAGCAATAGTCAGGTATATGTCGTCTCTCCACCTTGCAACCACCGGATACCTGTCTATTCTCGTATGCCCTCTTTTCTCGAAAAAGCTCAGGTAGAACTCTCTCATTTCGTCAAGAGTGAATGATTTTTTAAAAACGGGATTCCCTATAAATCCGTAGCTCTCGCAGGGTGGGTCTCCACAGACTTCCCTGTTCTCGTCAAGTGTCCAGAAGTGCTTGCCACACTTAACGCACTTCTTTCTTATGAAACCTCTCTCCCTGAGGTAATCAATGTCAAGGTACTCTTCCTCAAGCATCGTGTGAGCTTGAGGCCAAGGAGCTTTAAGGTTTTTCTATGTTCTGTATCTGGTTGCTGATCGTATCCTTCAGACTTCAGCAGAACTGGAGAGATGGAATATATTCTCACACCTCCAGCCTCAAGTTCAACTCTCGTTGTTGACAGCGATCCGGGATGGATATTAGCTCAAGGAGCGTCGTTTTTCCAGCCCCACTCAGGCCAAGAAAGTTATTAAATCTTTATATAATTTATATTAATTTACCAACAATTAATTTACCGGCAATTCTCACCGGCAAGTGCTTAAAGGTCAGACCCCGTAAACCAGACAGTACATGATTATACCGGCCGCAACTGAGAGATTCAAACTGTTAAGCTTTCCCCTGCCGGGTATTTTCACTATTTCGTCACACACGTTTTTTACAGGTCTGGATATACCCCTGTCCTCTCCACCAACTGCAAGAACGGCTGGTGTGAATAGGTTCGCCTTTCTGATATCAACTCCATCAAGTTCAGCCGCAAAAACACCATAACCAAGTTTCTTTGCCTTTTTCAGGTGAGAAGAGCTTGCAAAAGAAATTCTGGTGTGAAAAACTGCTCCAGCAGAAGTCCTGACCACAGCATCCGTTATCTTTACACACCTCCTCTTCGGTATGGCTACACCGCTGCAGCCAAAAAACACGGCACTCCTTATAAGGGCTCCAAGATTTCTGGGATCCTCCACACCATCAGCATAGAGAATAAAGCCTTCTCCCGTTAAAAGTTCGTCAAAGTCAGAGTAAGTTACTCTAACATCTGCAGCAACTCCCTGTATTTCGACGTCAGTCCTTACGACCTCAACTCCTGCTTTCCTCGCAAGTTTTGCTATCTCTTTCCTCCTCCCCGACTCGTCTCTCAGATAAACTCTCCTGACAACTCCAGCCTTCAAAGCCTCTACAAC
>Ga0256914_1003847_pt1 | contig 11627 bp, 9 predicted proteins | sample HulkmetaG_FD_191571 | JGI IMG/M metagenome (GOLD analysis project Ga0256914, IMG submission 191571) | Hydrothermal chimney microbial communities from Main Endeavour vent field at the Juan de Fuca Ridge, Pacific Ocean - Hulk | ecosystem: Environmental > Aquatic > Marine > Hydrothermal vents ...
TCCAAAATTCGACATATTGCCCGGGTAATACAACTATTATGTTGATTTCAGGGGAAAAAGCATAGAATTTTTCGATAGTATGCATCAGTACGGGCTTTCCCGCTACAACAAGGAATTGTTTGGGAATACCGGCATTCATCCTTTTTCCCTCGCCTCCGGCAACAATGATAGCCCGCTTTTTCATCGCCTGTTAATTTTTATTATTTGTTATATTGGACTCCGGTCTTAACTGCCGGTTGCCATCCGAAGACGATTTACAATATCAACATAGCATCGCCGTAAGTAAAGAATCTATACTTCTTGTCAACAGCTTCCTTATATGCTTTCATAAGAAAGTCATAGCCGGCAAAAGCGGCAACAAGCATCATTACGGAAGATTTGGGCAGATGGAAGTTTGTGATAAGTGAATCGGCCACCATAAAATCGTAAGGTGGGAAGATAAATTTATTTGTCCAACCGCTGTATGGTTTTACCTTTCCTGTAATAGTCACGGCTGTTTCCATTGCTTTAATAGTTGTTGTTCCTATTCCGCAGACTTTTTTCTTTTGAGCCTTTGCATTATTAATGATATCGGCCTGATCCTGGGTCAGAATCATCTCCTCCGAATCCATCTTGTGCTTTGTAAGGTCTTCAACCTCAATATCTCTGAAATTACCAAGACCGGCGTGCAGAGTAAGCTCGGCAAACTCAACACCGATAAGTTCCAGTCTTTTCATTAGTTCCCTGCTGAAATGGAATCCGGCGGTAGGAGCGGCAACCGCACCTTCGTATTTTGCATAGATAGTCTGGTAGCGTTCTTCATCTTCAGGAACCACCGGTCTTTTGATAACTCTCGGTAAAGGTGTTTCTCCCAGCCTTTTAATAAGTTTTTTGAAATCTTCATAAGGGCCGTCAAATAAGAATCTGAGTGTTCTTCCACGTGAGGTTGTGTTGTCAATAACTTCAGCTACCAGCTCTCCCTCTTCACCAAAATATAGTTTGTTACCTATTCTGATTTTCCGGGCAGGGTCAACCATAACGTCCCACAACCTGCTTTCAGGATTGAGTTCGCGCAGAAGGAAAACCTCTATTTTGGCTCCCGTTTTTTCCTTTTCGCCATGAAGACGGGCAGGAAAGACCTTTGTGTTATTAATAACAAAAACATCGCCCTCACCAAAATATCCGAGTATGTCTTTGAAGGTTTTATGCTCTATTGTTTGTGTATCCCTGTGCAATACCATTAATCTCGATTCATCGCGATTTTCGGGTGGGAATTCTGCTATTAGTTCTTCCGGTAAGTAGTAATTGAATTGAGATAATTTCATCTTTTTCAAATTTTAAAATGACGCTTTTTAAGGTATAATGCAATCCTGACAACTAAAATTCAGCTCATTATTAAATAACATTACCCCCTAAAAAAAGGGGTGCAAAGATACAACTATTTCCCCGTAATGTCAAAAAAAATATGTAAATAAACGTTAAAAGCTGAAAATCAGTTGTCTAACCTTGGTTAATTAATGATTGAAACTCTTCTATTGTCATTGTTTCCGACAAATTAAACCTGCCTGACCCGGTTCTGCAGAGTGAAGTAAGATATGATCCGGTATTAAGTGCTTTCCCGAAATCTCTTGCCAGCGACCTGATATATGTTCCTTTACTGCAACTAATCCGAAAATGAATTTCCGGAAGTTCAATTCCTGTTATCTCAAACTCATTTATGGTTACTCTTCTTGATTTAAGTTTTACATTCTCATTATCACGTGCATAATCATACGCCCTTTTGCCCTTCACTTTTATCGCCGAAAAAACCGGGGGCACCTGTTCAATTTCTCCCGTAAACCGGTTTGCAGCGGTTAGAATATCCTCCTCTGTAATATGAGAGATGTCGTATGTTTTGTCAACCTCCGTCTCTTTGTCAAATGAGGGTGTAGTCGCTCCCAAAAAAAAGGTTCCCGTATATTCTTTGTCCTGATCCTGAAATTCCTGAATTCGTTTTGTGAATTTTCCGGTGCATAATATCAGCAAACCGGTTGCCAGTGGATCGAGTGTACCTGCGTGACCTACTTTTATTTTTTTAATTCCGAGATGGCTTCTTATAAGATACCGTACCTTGTTTACAACATCGAATGATGTCCAACCTGACGGTTTATTGAAAAGTAATACCTCTCCATTCTGAAAGTCAAACTTCATCAGTCAATTGTTAAATCGTAACCCAGAGCCAGAAAGATCAGAATAAGCGCACCCACGATAATTCTGTAATATCCGAAAACTTTAAAACCATGCCTGGTAAGGTACGAAATGAATGATTTTATTGCAATCAGCGCAACAAAAAAAGCAATGATATTTCCCACAATCAGCATTGAAATATTATCGCTGTTTATGGCCTCATAGTTTTTCATCAGTTTATATCCCGAGGCGGCAAACATTGTAGGAACAGCAAGGAAAAAAGAAAACTCTGCCGCCGTTTTCCTGCTTAATCTCTGTGTCATTCCACCGATGATTGTAGCTGCCGACCGCGAAACTCCGGGTATCATTGCGATAGTTTGAAAAAATCCGATTTTTAATGCTGTCGGATAGCTAATCTCCTGATCCTCCGACGGATTATTAAACCATTTGTCAACAAACAAAAGAACTATACCTCCGAGGATGAGCATAACCGCCACAACGTAAACATTCTCAAGCATACTGTCAATATAGTCGCTCAGGAGCAGTCCGATAACAGCAGCCGGAAGAAAAGCAACAAAGAGTTTGAAATAGAAATCCCAGGATTGAAAAAACCGTTTCCAGTAAAGTACAACCACCGAGAGTATTGCACCGAACTGAATATTGATGATGAAGGCCTGGATAAAGTCGTTACTCTTCATTCCGAGTAAGCCCTCGGTCAGTATCATATGTCCGGTTGATGATATCGGTAAAAATTCGGTTATACCTTCAACTATTGCTATTATTACAGATTGAATCCAGGTCATAAAAAATTATTCGGAAAGAAAAACAAACGGATTGGATGAAAAGAGATGATTTGTCATTATTGTTTAATCTTTAGGTTTTTTCATTATAGCGAATATTTCAATAATATATCCGGTAAGAACAAGAATGGGAGCAAGAGTAAGTCTTCTGAAATCAAAAATCTTGTCACTAAAAACATTCGGGTCGTCCGAACCGCCGCCAATCATAAGCAGGAAACCTGCAACAATAAAAGCAAGACCGATAAAAAGCAGTTTATAATTCTCTTTACCGAAAGCAAATCCGGAGTATTTTGAAGCTGTGGCATTTTTGTCGCCGGCAGGCATCGTTTTTTTCATCTCTTTCTTTTTCATCAATAAAGATTTAAATGATTACAGGTCGCAAATTTACTATTATTTTTTAAAAATAGAGATAATCGGCTTTTAATCTTATATATTTCCTGACTGCAAAATAATTTGACAGCCATGCGAGAATTATTCCGAGTACAATAACAATTCCGAATAATGAGAGAAACATATTGATATCCTGAAGGTTAACAAGTTCGGGAAACTCTCTCTGCGAAAAATAAATAACAACCGACAATAATATTATGGCCATAAAAGCACCTATTATTCCCTGAAGAATACCTTTCCAGATGAACGGTCTTCGTATAAAACCATGTGTTGCACCTATTAGCTGCATACTCCTGATTATAAATCGTTTGGAATATACTGACAACCGTATTGTATTATTTATCAGGGCAATTGCGATAATCAAAAGCAGTATGCTGAACCCGAGAATGATAATCCCGATTTTTTTAACATTTTTATTTACTATGTCAACGAGGGACTCCTGATAAAAGACCTCCTTAACATTCTGATTGGCAAGGATTTTATCTTTGATAACCTTCAGACTGTCATTGTTTGCATAGGCAGCATTGAACCTTACCTCAATTGTCGGCAGCAAAGGATTAAATCCGAGAAATTGTGTGAAATCCTCACCCAGTTCTTCGGTAAACTCTTTGGCCGCCTGCTCTTTGGTAATATATTCGGTTGATTTAACATAAGGTGTCGCATCAAGCGTTTTTTGCAGTCTTATGATACTTGCCTCTTTTGCGTCGTCCTTCATAATCACGGAAAACCCGATGTTTTCCTTCACATAATCCGATAATTTTTTCGCATGAAGGATAATCAGCCCGAGAAGCCCGAGCATAAACAAAACCAGCGAAACACTTACTATTGTTGTGATGTAAGAGCTTGCCAGCCGCCGTCTGTAAAATTTTTCTTCCTGTTTACTCATAATTTATACTCCGACGGCTAAATTAGTAATTTTATTACTTTTGTATGTCAATTTAGTGCTATTTTCCAAATTTATATATTTTATAATGGGGATTATTAAAATTGAAAAATTTACGACTGAGGATAAAAAGAAATCGGAAATTGCTTTTTCCATACGGCGAAAAGTTTTTGTTGAGGAACAAAATGTTGACCCCGAAGAGGAGTATGACGAATTTGAGGATTTATGCACTCACTATTTATTGTATTTCGACGGAAAACCTGTGGCAACTGCAAGATGGCAGATAACCGGAAAAGGAATAAAACCCGGACGTTTTGCAATGCTGAAAGAGTACAGAGGTAAAGGAATAGGTTCGGAATTGCTGAAACAAATAATGAAAGATATAATCCCTTTGAAAAAACCGATATATCTCAACTCACAGGTTACTGCGGTTAGTTATTATGCACGCTTCGGATTTGTTAAAAAGGGGGATGTTTTTCTTGAAGCGGGTATTGAGCATTATTTGATGGAGTATGAAGGATGATATTAAGATGAAGAAAGTGTAATTTAAATCAAAATCTATACGTGGATACCTTGCTTTTTCCACCCCTCTTCCCTGAAATACATCAACTCCCCGAACCCGATATCTTCAAGCATTTCGATTGTTTCACCGAAAAAGCCGTTAAGTTCTTCGGGTTTGTGTGCGTCGGAACTTAGTGTGACGGGTATTTTTAAATGTAATATCTGTTCCAGCAGGAGAGGGGAGGGGAATGTTTTATCCGACCTGCCTTTGTACAGGCCGCGGGTATTTACTTCGATTACGCTCCCAGTATCTTTTACAATTTTTAAAACCTTCCAGATTAAGTCTTTATACCATTTCTCTTCTTCCGAAAAATAACGGTCGCGGTTATGCATCCCGATTTTGTCGATATGAGCGATGATATCCGGCTTTTGGGTCGCTACCATTTCGGTTATCTGTAACCAGTACGTTTCGACTGCTTTACGGATATTTCCGTTAAAAAGTGTTTTAAGTCCGTAGTCATAAACATTTGGATCGGAACCGTCAATAAACCAAAGTTTATCGTTGTCACCGCTTTTAACAAGATGTACCCCGCCAATAGTATAATCCAGTCCGCATCTTTCCGTAAAATAATCGAAAGAATGGGTAATTCCGGGAATAAAGTCTATTTCGAGAGACAAATATACTTTGATTTGTTGTGAATACCTTTTCTTTAATTTATTTACAACACCGGCATACTCCTCTAACTTATCATCCTTTATTGAGAATTTGTTTTCAAACGGAACCGGAGCATGTCCCGAAAAACCCAGGGTATGAAAATTGAGTTTTAAGGCTCTTTTGACATACTCTTCCGGTTCGGAATTGCCGTCGCAATAAATTGTATGAGTATGATGATTGAAGTATTGCATAAAATAATTTTAATGTTTAATCTTTTTCTGAAACCTCAACTACCTTATAAACCTTATCGCCCCTGCGTACCAACTCTTTCACCGGAATTGAACAAACATCGCCTTTGGCTGTTTTCTCTACATTTTTCTCATCAACCCTGATTTCGGGAACCGAATCTTCATAAACGCCGGTCGTGTCGCCGATAATTTTATATTCTTCACCAACTGACAAATCCTGTGTCTCCATTTTGATTTCGGCGACTCCTATTTTTTTATAAAAGTTGGTCACTTTTCCGACATAAACCTTTCTTTTTGTTGCCTGTGAGCCGTATTGCCCGGTCCACTCGCCGAATTTTTTCCCCATATAATATCCGTTCCAGAATCCGCGGTTATAGACCGTTGCCAGTTCAGCATTCCACTTTTCAATATTTTCCTGTGTAAAATCATCGTTGAAATAAGCATCAACGGCTTTACGATAAACGGAGGTTACTGTTTTTACGTAATCGGGTGCGCGTCCGCGTCCTTCAATCTTCAGCACCCTTACTCCGGCGTTCAGCACCTTGTCGAGGATGTCAACGGTTTTCAGGTCTTTAGGCGACATAATGTATTCGTTGTCAATCTCCAGCTCAATTCCCGAGTCGTCAGTAACCTTATAAGGTCTCCGGCACTGTTGCAGACATGCTCCCCGGTTGGCAGATGACGCAAGGTTGTCGAGACTCAGGTAACATTTTCCGGAAATGGCCATACAGAGTGCACCATGTACGAAAACCTCTATCTCTACAAGCCTGCCTGAAGGCCCTTTAATCTGCTGTTCCTCAATTGCTTTTGTTATCGCCGATACCTGCCGCAGACTCAGTTCACGTGCAGTAACCATTACATCGGCAAATTGCGAATAAAACCTGACAGCTTCAATGTTGGTTACATTTGTCTGTGTTGACATATGCACCTCCATACCGGTTTTACGTGCATACTGAATTACCGACATGTCGGTTGCAATGATTGCCGATATGCCGTGCTCTTTTGCCTTTTCAACGAGAACGCGCATTTCGGTTAGTTCGTTATCGTAAATAACGGTATTCAGGGTCAGGTATGATTTGATGTTGTGTTCGCTGCAAATCTTTGTAATGTTTCTAAGATCATTCAGAGTAAAGTTCTGACTCGACTTTGACCGCATATTCAGATGTCCGATTCCGAAATAGACTGAATCGGCTCCACCCTGAATCGCAGCCATCAAAGACCCGAACGACCCTACGGGCGACATTATTTCTATGTTATTTCTTTTGTGCAATATTCTTCTGCTTAAAATTCCGGCTGCAAAATTAACATAAATCCGGTGAGGAGGTGATTTAATGTGAAATCAGGTTAATTAGGTTTCCTGCGCTCAGTCTCTTCCAGCTTCAAATGCAGTTCTTCCCAGCGGTTCATTTCCGCTTCAAGGTTTCTTTTAAGTTTTTCGTAGTCTTTGGTTATTTTATCATAATCGGGATTGTCGAAATAACTTGTAGGATCGCTAAGGATTTTATGCGATTGTTCGATTTCGGTTTCAAGCTCTTCTATTTTCCTTTCCGATTTTGATATTTCACTATTTATTTTTCTGATATCCCTCTCAAGTTGTCTCTTTTTTTCGTAGTTAAGTTTGTTTTGTGATTTTGATTCCGGTCTGTAATCCTTCGATTGCATTTGTTTTTCAAGTTGTTTCAGTGTCTGTAGTTTTCTGGTTTCAAGAAACTCATAGATTCCGCCGAGATGTTCTTTAATATGATTATCTCTGAACTCGAACAGTTTATCGGTCAGTCCCTGAAGAAAATCACGATCGTGTGAAACAATAATAAGAGTACCGTCAAATTGGAGCAAGGCATTTTTCAGGATATCTTTCGACTGCATATCAAGGTGGTTTGTCGGCTCATCAAGAATAAGAAGATTGGATGGTGTCAGCAACAACTTAGCAAGTGATAATCTTGACTTCTCACCGCCGGAAAGTACTTTAACTTTCTTTTCAATAGTTTCACCGCTAAAAAGAAAAGAACCGAGAATTGCCCTAACGCGCTTACGTATATCACCTGTAGCGATATCGTCAATTGTTTCAAAAACGGTTTTATCCGGATCGAGATAATCTCCCTGATTCTGAGCAAAATACCCTATCCGAATGTTATGCCCGTATTTCAGTGTTCCCGTAAAATCAAGCTCTTTGACAATTATTTTTGCAAGGGTAGATTTACCTTCTCCGTTTCTTCCGACAAACGCAAGCTTATCTCCTTTCAGGATAGCGAAGTTAACCTCTTTTAAAACCGTCAGATCACCATATTTTTTCCCAAGATTTATCGCTTCGAGGACAACTTTACCTGAATGGGGAGCAGGAGGAAAACGAAAATGGATTGACGATTTGTCAATATCATCAAGTTCAATCTCCTCCATTTTGTCAAGCATTTTTATCCTCGACTGAACCTGCTTTGCTTTTGTACTTTTATATCTGAATCTTTCGACAAATCTTTCAATTTCCCGAATCTGCTTTTGCTGATTATTATATGATGCCGTCTGTTGCTCAAGCCTCTCTTCACGCATTTTAACATATTCCGAATAACCTGCCTTGTAATCATAAATCTTCCCGCCTGCTATTTCAATTGTACGTTTTGTGACATTATCAAGAAAAGCCCTGTCGTGAGAAACAAGCATAACAGCTCCGTAGTAATTAATCAGAAATTCTTCAAGCCACTGAATAGATTCTATATCAAGGTGATTTGTGGGCTCATCAAGAAGAATCACTTCCGGTTTGCGAAGCAAAATTTTAGCAAGCTCGACACGCATTTGCCATCCGCTGCTGAACTCCTTTACCGGTCGTTGAAAATCAGTTTTTTTAAAACCGAGACCTGTTAAAACCCTTTCAATATCAGCCTGCATTGTTTGTCCGCCAATGATATTGAACCTGTCGTTTGCCTCGGTAAGATTATGAATTAGTTTTGCATATTCTTTTGATTCATAGTCGGTTCTTCGTGCAATTTCATCTGTCAGATTTTGAATTTGTTTCTCCAGCCTGAGTGTTTCGGAAAAAGCTTTCAGAGCCTCATTGTAAACCGTCTCATCGCTTTTTGTATTTATTTCCTGAGGCAAATATCCGATTGATGTATCCGTCGGGATAATAATCTCTCCCTCCTGCGGACGAAGTTCACCTGCAATGATATTCAGTAAAGTTGTCTTTCCCGAACCGTTCTTTCCGGTGAGTCCGATTCTGTCCCTGTCGTTAACAAGGAAAGATACATTGCTGAACAGGTCGGTTCCCGTAAAATGTATGGAAAGATTATTGACTGAAATCATATAAAATCAAATTTTAAGATGCGCAAAATTATTAAAATTGCGTTACGGAAATGGAATGGGTGTATGACAAATTGCATAAAACTTAATTTTTTCTCCTTTCCATTTTGTTTTATATAAAAAAAGAGACCGGCCCACCGGACCGGCCTCTTCATTATAAGAGTCTGTAAATTAAAACTATCTGAATCACTCTCCAGAATTCCGGGGTATGATTCTTTGTTTAGTTTACTTCACAGCGATCTTTCTGATAACAGTTCCTTTGTCTGTTACCATTTTAATAAAGTAAATACCTCTTTCAAATGTAGAAACATCGAAATGATAACTTCCGGCATCAACTTTTTGCGTCATTATCACTTGTCCTGCATTATTCAACACATCCAGTGATTTGATTGTTAAGTCGGTCTCAACATAAACCATATCGCTTGCAGGATTAGGATAAACTTTCATATCGTAAACTATGTTTTCATCAATACCTGTGACTTGAACATATCCTGCATCTGATGGTCCTGATTCAGTAAAGTAATAAACTGCAGTAGCATAATACTCATAGAAACCGGGAGTTGTGTTATCATCAAAGTAAGAAAGTTCTGTAACCAGGTCACCATTGATTTGAACTCCGTCACGATAAATATTATAACCGTCAGGTGCAACACATGCAGCAGGTACACTCCATGTCAGGTTAACACCGCCTGTAGCGATTGCAGCTGCAAAGTCCAAAGGAGGCAAGTCTGCCGGCATCGGCACGGTTATAGTTTCAGTAGGTGTCGGCATTGATTCTTCACCGGCATATACAGCAGTAACATAATAACTGTATTCAACTTCCGGATCAACAAGAGCATCTGTATAGTTCATTTCCGTAACATCGGCGATTTCAGTACCGTCCCTGTAAACTTTCCAGCTATCCGGATTACCTCCGGTCGGCATTTCCCAGGTCAGTTCGACATCCGTACAGTTGTATGTAAGAGCAAGGTTGACAGCAGGAATAAGACCATCAACCGTAAGTGTAACGGCTACTACCGGTGAGCCGACATCAGGGTTGGTTGAGAAATGAATTTCTGCTTCATAAATTGCAGGTAATAAGCCTGTTGCATCAAAATGAGCAGTCATTGTCTCGCTTCCGCCACCGGCAAGTGTACCGGAAGTCGGATCAATTGTTAACCATTGAGGTCCGGCAGGACAAAGCTCAAGAGCCCAGATGTTAACATTTTGTGATGTTCCGAGGAAAGAATATAATCCTGGAACTAAGGCATCTGTTATGCTAAGGCCACCTGCAATACCTGTTCCGACTGCTGCAACACTTCCTACGTCGAATGTAAGTCCTGTCTCAGTTCCGTCAGGTAATTGCATCTGAATAAGGTCATTTTGTGTGGCGCCGGTCTGTGAGTAACCCCAAAGATAAGGAGCACCATCGGAATAACCGTCATAAGCAAACCCGTAATAACTGGCACCTGAAGCACCAACAGGGAAACTGTTTACAAAAGCACCCGTCATATCAAATACGGTAATATCCGTACTCCAGTTATTTGTGTAAAATACATTTTCGTTTTCATTATATGCAAGCGCTCTTACATCTGTCGGAGCGGTTATTGTACTTACAACGGTTTGTGTTGTAAAGTCCATCTGGAATAGTGTTGTGCTTGCTGCACCACCATAGAAGTAAGTTCCGTCATAAGCCAGGTCTCGTACGTTGGAAGCCGAACCACAGGTAAATGTTTCAAGATAGTTCCCGCTCATATCATACTTGTAAAACTCGGCACCATTCCATTTTGTTGTATAGATATTCTGACCGTCTGTTTCGATACCGGCTTCTCCACCACCTACACCAACAGGCCAGTCGAACTGAAGATCAAACATATCGTCTGAAAGTCCGCCGTCCAAAACAACAATTGAAGCCGTCCAGTTAACATCACCGTTACCCGGATTGTTAATTGTAATTGTTTCATCGGTCATTGCATTCGGATCAAGAGTAACATCCAACGACATCGGGTCAACATTAAAGCCGGGTGCAGTCATTGCAAAGTCCTGAACGGTAGTATTTCCAACTGTCACATCAACAGTTGCATTCATTGTGTTATAACCGTCTGCAGTACAGGTCATATCATATGTTCCAACCTGACAAGGATCAAAACTGTATGTTCCGTCTGCAAGAGTGGTCATTGAATATGTTTGCCAGGGGCCTACAGCAGTTACAGTAGCTCCCTCAATGGGGTTTCCTGTTGCAAGGTCTGTAACAGTACCATTCAAAACACCAAATTCGGGTACGAAGAATTCAACTTCAAGATATGGAACATTTGTTTCAGCCCATCCGTCAAACTCCAGGTAATAAGTGTCAGACCCGTCACGCTCATAAATACCGACTGCAAACCAACCCTGAGAAAGTGCACTGGTAAGATCTTCATTTGCAGTGCCTTCAAGTGTATATTCGTGCCAGCCCGGAGCAAATGAACTTGATTCATTATTGTATGCGTAAGCAACATCCTGCCCCGAACCTGCCTGAGCAGTATTCCAGATATCGGCTCCCGAAGCGGTTACAGGATCAATAGGCATAGGAGTAATACTCCAGTAAGGATAATTTGTTATTGTAACATATCCATGGAAAGTAATTCCCGTAATAACAGCTCCGGCTGGAATTGAGGAAACATCAAACTTCATCCAGCCCTGGTCATTTCCACCTGAGCCACCCCAGGCTTTCACGTAGCTTATCTCTGTTTTAT
>Ga0256914_1003848_pt1 | contig 11624 bp, 9 predicted proteins | sample HulkmetaG_FD_191571 | JGI IMG/M metagenome (GOLD analysis project Ga0256914, IMG submission 191571) | Hydrothermal chimney microbial communities from Main Endeavour vent field at the Juan de Fuca Ridge, Pacific Ocean - Hulk | ecosystem: Environmental > Aquatic > Marine > Hydrothermal vents ...
TTCAATAAAATCGCTATAGTGATTTTTTACCATAGAAACACAGCTTGCACTTGGAGCCACTATATAGTCAAATTTGTAAAATATATCTATAAATCTAAGAGCTAATTTTTTTGTATCACTTGCACAGCCTGTATTTGCCATAGGCTGTCCGCAACATGTCTGTTTTAAAGGATACTCAACTTTAAAATTAAATTTTTCAAGCAGCCTCAGGGTTGCCAAGGCTGCTTTCGGATAAATTTCATCTACATAGCAAGGTATAAACAACCCTACTGTTTTTTTATTCACGAATGCATTCCAAAAAATCCGGGATATACTATAACGATACCTAAGATAATCATTTGTATAATGATAAATGGTATAATACCTCTATATATATCCATAGTTTTCACCGAAGGCGGTGCAACACCTTTGAGATAAAACAGACTAAAACCAAATGGCGGTGTTAAAAAAGAACTCTGTAAATTCATAGCAATAAGTATGGCATACCACATAGGATTGATACCGATAGTGTCAGCTATTGGAACAAGTATCGGGACAATAATATATGAAATCTCTATAAAATCTATAAAAAAACCAAGTATAAATATAATAATCATAGAAAGTATGACGAATCCCCACTTTTGTCCCGGTAAATTGGTCATAAAATTTTCTATAAGCAAATCCCCACCCGTATAAGTAAATACCATTGAAAATGCTGTTGCACCTATAAGAATTCCAAAAACCATAGCAGTAGTTTTTGAACTCTCCAATGCAGCCTCTTCAAGTATTTTCCATGAAAATTTTTTATACATTATCGCTAAAATTATAGCACCTATACTTCCTACCGCTGAAGATTCTGTCGGAGTTGCAATACCTGCAAATATAGATCCGAGAACAACTACAATAAGTGTCAAAGGAGGAAGTATGGCCTTAAGTGCTCCCCAAATCTGCTGAGCTTTGGTTCCGGTATTTCCTTCAAGTTTTATTGAAGGAGCTACATCTTTTTTTATAAACGAGATAATAAGTATATATATTACATAAGCTGCTACTAACAAAAAACCGGGTCCAAAAGCTTGTCTGAAAAGATCTCCTACCGGTATTTGAAAGACATCTCCCAAAATAATAAGCACTATGGAAGGAGGTATAATTTGCCCCAATGTACCCGCAGCACATATGGTACCGCAGGCTAAAGGTTTTGAATAATTGTATTTGAGCATTACAGGAAGCGATATAACACCCATTGCTATAACACTTGCTCCTACAACACCTGTTGAAGCGGCAAGCAATGCTCCGACCAATACCGTACTGATAGCTACTCCCCCTCTAACTTCTCCAAATAAAAATCCCATTGACTCCAACAATCTCTCTGCAAGTTTACTTTTTTGAAGTACAATTCCCATAAATATAAACAGAGGAATTGCCATCAGTATCGTATTTGTCATAATTGACCAGATACGATGAGGCATCATTGCAAACATATTGAAACCCTCATCCAAAGCTTCCATTACGGTTCCGCCATCCGGGATAACAGTAAAAAACCCTGCAGCCATTCCGAAAAATACAGAAACAGCTCCAAATGTAAAAGCAACAGGAAATCCTATAAGAAGCATAACCAGAGCTGTAAAAAACATCGTAATACCAATCATTACTCTATACCTCCCTGCTCAATTGCTTCTTTTATCTCATCTTCTCTGGTTTTTGCCCTGCCGTATCCTCTGTAAATATTTATATTTTTTATAATAAAACCTATGCTTGCAAAGATAAGAAGTATAAAAGAGAACGGTATAAGCGCCTTTAAAATCCAACGGTGAGTAAGTCCCCCCGGATCTCCGCTTATCTCATGCATTTGATATGATTCTACAACAAAATCAATAGAACCGTATGCTATAAGAAATGACAAAGGCCATAAAAATAAAATTACTCCGACTATATTTATAATAGCTTGAGTTTTCGGACTCCATCTATCATACAAAACATCAACTCTTACATGCCCGTCTTCTTTTAGAGTATAAGATACTCCAAGAAGTATAATTACCGAAAAAATATGCCACTCAAGTTCTTGCATGGCTATTGAGCCTTCTCTAAAAATATATCTCATAACAACATCATAAAATACATTCAGCATCATCAAAAGCATCAAATATGCACAAAGTTTGCCTATTTTATCGATAATCTTATCAAAAATTATCTCTGCTTTTACTAATTTATCCATTTTAATTTTTCCTAAAATTTATAGTTTCTCTCCTCTTAAAAAGAGGAGAGAAAAGAGAGTTTACTCTTGGTTATACATATTTGCTTTTAGATATAAAAAGTCAGACATTTTTGTCCATTCTCTTACCATTTTCAAATACTTTCTTTGGTCTTGCAATATCTCTTTAAACAAAGGATCTTTTGAAGCATATTTTGCCAATACTTCATCATTGGCTTTTTTCATAGCTTTAAAAACCTCTTTAGGAAATGTTTTGATTTTAATTTGAGGATATTTCTCTTTCATTTTTTTCCAAGCTCTTGCACTCATATCATAATTTTGGACATACATATCAAAAGCATTTGCTTTCATAGCATCTTTAAGTATTGCTTTTAAATTATCCGGAAGTTTATCCCATTTTCTTTTATTCACAAAATATGTAAGAGATGTTGCAGGCTCATGCCATCCTGTATAATAATATTTGGCAATTTCATGAAATCCCATTCTTATATCCATACCGGGTCCTACCCACTCCAATGCATCAATATTGCCTCTTTCAAGTGAAGTATAAAGTTCTCCCGGGGCTATATTGGTAACAGTTACTCCAAGTTTTGCCATAATCTCTCCGGCAAGTCCCGGAATTCTCATCTTAAGACCTTTTAAATCAGCTAAAGATTTTATAGGCTTTCTAAACCATCCGCCCATTTGGTTTCCGGTTGCACCTCCTGGAAATGCCATAATATTGTATTTGTTATATACTTTTTCCATATATTTCATACCATTTCCATAATAAAACCATGCCCATTGTTCCGGGGCTATCATACCAAATGGCATTGTGGTAAAGAACATTGTATTCGGATCTTTACCTTTATAATAATAAGATGCAGTATGACCCATTTCATACTGACCGGCTCTTACCATATCAAAAATCCCAAATGGAGATTTGTGTTTATTTTTAGAATCAACTCTTATAATAAGTTGACCGTTACTCATTTTTTTAACATCATCAGCAAATTTATATACCGTATCACTAAACGGTGGTAAATTTGTCGGCCATGTCATAGCAAGTTTCCAGTGATAAACTCTGGCACTTGCCGCACTTATACTCATACTGACTGCCAAAGCGGCAACTGCTGCAGTTTTAATAGTCGTTGACAAAAACTTCATATATGCTCCTTTTAAAAAATTTAACAACAATTTTAGCATATATACATGACATTTATATGACAAAAAATCTATATCCTTCATTGACTTCTGTCTTTATACAATTTGGAGGTAGTTTTTTTCTAACTCTTTTTACTAAAGCTCTAATGGAATCTATGGTTGTTAATTCCCCTTCCCATACAAAACTCTCTATTCTTTCATAAGTTACAAGCTTATCCTTATAATTTATAAAAAGTTCGAGAAGAAGTTTTTCTTTTTTGGATAACTCTATAATTTTATTATCTTTTAGAAGAGAATTTTCTTTTGTATTAAATACATAATGTTCATCTATCTTTATGATATTTTTATCAATATTACACAATTTTTTTATTTTTATAATCAATTCATCTATAAAAAACGGTTTTTTAATATAATCATCGCATCCGGTATTGTAGGCATTTTTTATGATATCAAGCTCAACGGTTGAACTAATGATAATGATAGGAACATTTGGAAAATACTCCCTGATATTTTTCAGTATCTTTACACCGTTTATGTTTGGTACATTTATATCAAGTACATAACAGTTATATCCTTTTCCTACTGCTTCAAAAGCTTTACTTCCATCAAAAAAAGAATCAACTTCAAAACACTCTATCTTTAATCTTTTTGTTATAGTATTGTTTAATCTTTTGTTATCTTCTAAAAGTAGTATTTTCATATTTATATCTCCTTTGCTTTGCAACAAGTCGCCAAGCAAATTCCTATCACTAAAGCTTTGCCTTTGGCAAGAATGAAACTTCGTTTCATATTTATATCTCCTTTGCTTTTGGAACAATAATTGTAAATTCTACTATATCTTTTTCAATATTTTGTACCTTGATATGCCCATTCATTTTATCTTCTATAATTATTTTTGCCACATACAGACCAAGTCCTGTACCATTCTTTTTAGTTGTAAAATAAGGATTAAATATAAATTCTATAATACTATCTTTTATATGGCCTCCATTATCTCTTATATTTATAAAAATTTTATTCTCTTTTATAAAAGCTTCTATTTCTATTATAAACTTTTTATTTTTTTCTTGCAACTCTATAATTTTTGATTTTGAATTATTGATAAGATTTAAAAGTACCTGTTTAAATTCATTTTCATATCCGTATATTTCAATATCTTCTTTTTTGGTATCAACAGCAAAGATAAGATTTATATTTGCATAAAATATCTGTTTTCCTATAATTTCATAAATTTCACTAAATGCTTTTTTTAAAGAAAATTTTCCTTTTTTTACAGACGGCTTTAAAAAATTTCTAAAATCTTTTATAGTATTTGACATATATTGTATTTGAATCATAGAATCTTTTACAAATTCTTCAATATCTTTTTTTTCAATACTTCCTTCCAAAAAATTCATTTGCAAATCTTGCACTATCGCGGATAATTCTACTAAAGGTTCGTTCCATTGATGTGCAATTGCCGCAATCATATCTCCCATCTCAGCCAATTTTGACTGTTGGTTTAAAAGTTCCTTTTGCTGTGTTACTTCCGTTATATCATCTATAACACATACAATTCCGCCAACACTATTGTCACTTAAATAAAAAGGGGCCTTGCTGATAATTACCTGTTTGGCAAATTTCCCGTCTTTTGAATATAAAGTTGTCTCATATATATCATTTTTCAATGAATTTAAAAGTTCTTGATCTCTTTTTGTATTTTGACTTGCTACAAAATTTTTAAAAAATGCATAACTTGTTTTACCCAAGATATCTTTTTTTGTAGCACCTATAAAATCGGCATAAGCTTTATTGCATCCTAAATATTTTCCGGATTTGTCTTTGTAAAAAATAGGGTTCGGTATAGTTTCAATCAAAACTTCTAAAAATTTCAACTGTTCTTGAAGCTTTTTCTCAGCCCTGTTTTTTTTGGTTATATTAATAAGTAAAATTATACTGACTATCAGCAAAAACAGTAATATTGAACCAAATATCCAAATAATTTTTTTATGTTGTTCATATATGGATTTTGGTTTATTTAAAATCAAAGCTTCCTTTCTTATATTTTTTGGAATTTTTAAATTATATTTTTTTAAAAGATTATAATCAAATATATATCTTGAAGTACTTTTTTTTAAAATTGGTATATCTTTCGGTTCAACTCCGTTTAGTATCAAAGATACCATTTTTGCCGCTTCATTTCCTTGAGAGTATCCATTTAGCAAAGCTCCTCCGACTACTCCGTATCCCATATCAAAATCCCATAAACCAAATATAGGAACTTTACTGACAGAAGCTACCTCTTTTAGAGAATCTTTATATGTAAAATATTTTCCGGATTTATCTCTTTGATGAAAAACATATAATATAGCATCATGTTTTTTTAAAGTTTTTACTATCTTTTTTATACCTTTTAAATCAAACATATCAAGATATTCGTAATTTAGATAAAAATAGTTTTTCATAATTTTAAAAATATCTTTTTTTATATCCAATCCGCTTTTTGATTCATCACTAATGATAAGTATTTTGTTAAGATACGGAACCATATTTATTATTAGCTCTATATTTTTTTTAACATCAACATTTTCTACAATTCCGGTAACTTTATATCTAAAGTTTGGAAAATCTATCATTTTTTCGCTGAAATTATTGATACCGCAAAAAACAATCGGACTATTTTGAAAAATCTTATCTCTAAACCTGGTTAAAAATTCCAAGGCATTGTTGTCAACTGCGACAACAACATCAAAAGCAGTATGTTTAAATTCCTCTTTATAAAGCTCAAAAAGTTTACTGTAGTATGAATCATTTTCAATTCTTTGTGCATCCATATAAAGTGTAGTTATATCGATATTCGGATTATTTTGAAAATTATCTTCTATTGCTTTTGATATATCATCACTCCATTTATAACCTTTATGATAAGAGTGTAAAACCAATATATTATATCTATCATATGAAAATAGTAAAGTAGATATAATAAATAAAACAATTACTATTTTATTTATTATCTGCATTATTTAACAAACCTTTATATTCCAACTCTTTTTTATAATATTCCAAAATTCTTAGTCTTAAAAGTTTTTCTTCGGTTGTAGCTTTGCATTTTAAAAATCTATTTAATTTTTCTATATCAATTTTTTTATAAAATTTCGGATATTTCTTTAAATTTTTATCAATATCCAATATCAAATCATCAATATACAAACCATTTATTTCATGTATCTTTTTTACATATTCAAGAGTTGTATTTATAAGAATTTCGGCTCTGCTGTCATCATTTTTATATATTTCAACAGCTATACTTTTCAATATATCTTTCTCACATTTATCAATATTTTCTTTTATACTTATCATTGATGCAAGCAATTTTGCTCTAAACTCCAAAGAACTGTGATGAAAAACCAAAAACTCTCTGAAAAAAGAGAAGATATAATTTTTTATCTTTTTTAATATCATATTAACCTCATATTTGGTACAATTTCATCACATTGAGGATATCAAGATATCTTCAATGCTTCTCTTCAGACCTGTGCAATAGACTTACAGGACAATGCTTCAGGGCGGGAACGCAGCAGAGCACCCTGTGAGTTTATGTGCCGCAGCCATCTGAAGAGAAGTGCTTTTTACTCTTTAAAATACTCTTCTATATCTTGTGCCAACTCATAAAAATTTATACCATTTATCTCTTGATTGTTTTTGAGCCTGCCCAATATCTCTTTTTTTCCGCTTAACAACTCTTTTGATTTGACACCATAAGATATAGATAAAGTTGCTTCTATAAAAGCGGCAATTCTATCACAGGCTTTTAAAGCTTTTCCATCAATAGTATTGTATTTATCTTCATTATATTTTTTTGTGTCATTAACCTCTTTTATGGTACCTTCATATTTTATTTTATTGGCAAATTCATCTTTTTTATCACCATATATACCAAGTATATATTTAAATTCTTTTACAAAACTACTTGGTACCAATGGCAAAATCTCATCTTCTATTTTTCTTATTTCATACTCGCTTATAATATCATCAAGTCCGGTAACAGAGTACTTTACAGGAGAAATTATATCTCTTGTAAGAGCTTCGGGAAGATCATGAAAAAGTGCACAAAAAAAGTTATTTTCCACTCTTTTATTACATGCTTTTACTTTAATAGAGTAAAAATATCCCAAAAATGCAACTATAAGCATATGTCCAAGAACTGATGTATTTGGAATTCTTGGGGTTTGTGCCCATCTTTTTTGAAATCTGAGTCTTCCGCTTATATCTATTAAATGGGCAAGTTTTTTTCCAAGAGCTATTTTTCTTACTCCAATAAGTTCATAATAATCTTCTATCTCTTCCTCTACGGCAATTTTTGTTTTATCTATATCACTTAAAAAAGAACTTGTTTGATAAACTATGGAAAATTCCCACTTTGTTGCAAGATATGAAGCTGCTTTAAGTATAAATCTCTCTTTTTTATATAATTTATCATTTGTCAAATAATCTTCAAATCTTTTCAAAAAATTTCCGTTATCTATATCTTTGATAGAATCTTTTAAATTTTTAATAACCCAGGAATTTATCTCATCTTTTTTTTGCATTAAAGCTTTGTGAAAAACATCAGGTCTTATATCAGTCACTACGACTCTTCTTAAAAATTCAAAAATTCCTCCCTCGATAAGTGCTCTATAATCAACATTATCTTCGAGTTTTGCTATAAAGTAAGCTATGATAAATTTATGAGCCTGTTTATCAAGCTCAACAAGCTCTATCATTCTTGGATAATCATTCCATCGTTGTATGGAAGCGGCATTAAAAAAATACTCAATCAGTTTTGCATCTAACATTTTCTTCTCTTTCTATAACGGTATGTACATTTCCTCTGGGATTAAAATCACCTGTAATTTTCATATATTTTGGTTTCAAAGATTCATAAAGAGCATCAAATATCTCATTTATACTGTCTTCATGACTTATATATCTATCCATAAAAGAGTTAATATAGAGTTTTAAAGCTTTAAGTTCTATAACTTTATCTCTTGGTATGTATTCAAGATATATTGTTGCAAAATCAGGATATCCGCTTCTTGGACATTTACACATAAATTCCGGCAGTGTTATTTTTATAGTATAATTTTTTTTATGGTTATTTGGCCAAAAATTTTCATCTTTTTTAATATCAAATTCTTTTATCTCTTTTTCACCATATTTCATATTTTTCTCCTTAAGAAGTTATATTTTTTACTGGTTTTCCTATGATAAAACCCTGTATATAATCTATTTCGATATTTTTAAAAAATTTATAACTCTCTTCATCTTCTATAAATTTTATAACTGTTTTAACATTTAAACTTTTAAATATTTTTATAAAAGCTTTTAAAATTTCCTGATGTTTTTTTTCTGTATATCTTTTAGAATAATCTATATCAAATTTAACTATATCAAAATTTATATTTTTTATATATTTAAAAGAAGTATTATCCGCACCAAAACTATCAATTGCTATTAAAATACCAAAATTTTTAAGCATATTTATATTTTCATTCAATCTTGCTATATCATTTAGTGTATTGTTGGCATTTATTTCAAAAATAATACTGTATTTTTTAATATCATAATTTTTAAGTAATTTTTTTACTCTGTTTAAAAATTGGCTGTTTCTTATAGAATATGAAGATATATTGATTGAAAAAATCATATTTTTATACCGGGTTGCTATTTTAAAAATCTCTTCAACAATTATCATATCAAAAGCCAATTCATATCCGATTCTGTTGACGACAGAGATAAATTGATTTTGTGAAATTTTTCCATACTTTTTTGAATTTAATCTTACTAATAATTCATAAACTTTTATCTCTTTTGTTTTTGTATCTTCCATAGGCTGAAATCTAAAATCAAAATCTCTGTTTTTAACACAGTTCACAATCAGTTTTTCAAATTCTCTTACTTTTATATTTATTCTTCTCTTTCTTCTGTCTTTACTGTCGGATTTTATTTTTTCATAAAGAGAAACCAATAATTCTTCAGCACTGTTTTCACTACTGCTTAAAGATACAGAGTAAAAAATCTTTAAAAATATATTATCAATTTGGCCGTTTTCAATTTTTTTGATAAACTGTTTTATAAAATGATTTGCTTTTTTTTCATCTGTTTGCAAAACCAATAAAAAACTTCCGCCTATTATATGACCTATTTTGTTATTTTTAAAACCTTCTTCTTTTAAAAATTCATCAAGTTTATAAACAAATAACATAAGTATTTTATCTGTTTTTTTGATACCATATCTGTCATTTATATCTTCTATATTATTTATTTTTAAAAGTACTACGGGAAAATCTTCATATTTTTTTTCAATATCTACAATCTTCAATATATAATCTCTTGAAAATGCTTTTGTAATATTGTCAATCAGTGAAGTTTTAAAAGCCATATAAATTTGATATAAAATATAGTATATATATAAAAAAGTAATAACCAAAAAAGATATTATATTATTTTTAAGAAGTGATTTGATATCTAAATCAGTTACAATAACCAAAATAGCAAAAGCAACAACAAACAAAAAAGGCAGTGCTATTTTCAAAGAGAGTATGAAACGATTTTCCCTCTCTTTGATTTCACTATAGAGCATTATACATCCAAATGTTTAACGTCTTTGGCATGCTCTTGAATATAATTTCTTCTGGGTTCTACCTCATCTCCCATAAATAGAGAAAATGTTTCGCTTGCAACTTCAAAATTATCAACATTTACTTTTAAAAGTCTTCTGTTTTGAGGATTCATGGTTGTTTCCCAAAGTTGTTCGGGATTCATTTCTCCAAGACCTTTATATCTTTGTATATATGCACCTTTTTTAGCATTTTTTTCTATCTCTTTTAAAATTTCAATCAAATCCTTATCACCAAATATACCCGTATCTCTTTCTTTTATTTTGGTATGAATATAAAGTGCTTCTTCATATAAAGGATTTGTAAAAAGATTATCATCTATAACAAGTTCTTCAAGTCCGTCTTTTGTTTGAATAAACAAATGTATTTCCTGTTCATTTACAGTACTGTTTAAGATATTGTAGCCTAAATTATTTACAAATTTTTCTATTATTTTATAAAGTTGTTGATTACTGTTTTTTACAATATCAGGATTTTCTATCATATATCTTATAACTTCTATCATAGAAAATCTTTTTTCAAGCTCTTTTAATATATTATCATAAGCTGAAACAATCTTAAAAAATTCTATGGCATCTTTAAGACCGATTCCTTCAAATTCCATATTTTGAATACCTGTCTCTATAAGAAATTCACTCATTGCTTTATTATCTTTTAAATATATCTCTTTCTTGCCTTTTTTATATCTATAAAGTGGGGGTTGAGCTATATATACAAAACCTTCTTCTACCAAAGGTCTTAGATATCTAAAAAGAAAAGTTAAAAGAAGTGTCTGTATATGACTTCCGTCCACATCAGCATCAGTCATAATAATTATCTTGTGATATCTTAGTTTATCAGAATTAAATTCTTCCCCTATACCGCAACCAAGAGCAGTTATCATATTTTTTATCTCATCAGATTTTAAGATTTTATCAATTCTGCTTTTTTCTACATTTAAAATCTTACCTTTTAATGGTAAAATTGCTTGAAAAACCCTATCTCTTCCTTGTTTTGCACTACCACCCGCACTATCTCCCTCTACAAGATACAATTCACATATACTGGCATCTTTACTTTGACAATCAGCAAGCTTGCCAGGAAGTGTACCTATACTCATAGCATCTTTTCTTCTTGTTAAATCTCTGGCTTTTTTAGCCGCTTCTCTTCCTCTTGCGGCGGATATAGCTTTATCCATTATAATTTTAGCTTCTATAGGATTTTCTTCAAAATATTTTGATAAAGTTTCATAAGTAGTTTTTTGAACAAGTGGTTTTACATAAGAACTTCCGAGTTTTCCTTTTGTCTGACCTTCAAATTGAGGTTCCGGAACTTTTACACTGACAATTGCTATAAGTCCCTCTCTAACATCATCTCCACTAATTTTTATATCTTTTTCTCTTTGATTTGCATTATTATTTTTATAGTTGGATATAACTCTTGTAAGTCCTGCTCTAAAGCCGCTTTCATGAGTTCCGCCCTCTATTGTTTTTATATTATTTACAAAAGAAAAAAGTGTTTCGCTGTAACTTGTATTATATAAAAGTGCGATATCTATCTCTATGTCATCAACTTTTTTATCAAAATGAACTACTTTTGTAATAGCATCTTTTTTATTTAAATCTTTTACAAATTGACTTATTCCGCCTTCAAAATGATAAATATCTTTTTTACCA
>Ga0256914_1003849_pt1 | contig 11623 bp, 9 predicted proteins | sample HulkmetaG_FD_191571 | JGI IMG/M metagenome (GOLD analysis project Ga0256914, IMG submission 191571) | Hydrothermal chimney microbial communities from Main Endeavour vent field at the Juan de Fuca Ridge, Pacific Ocean - Hulk | ecosystem: Environmental > Aquatic > Marine > Hydrothermal vents ...
GCCGAACTTGTGGGTGATGTTGCTGGCCACGGCCACCACGCCGGGCACCCCCAGGTTCATCATGCCGGGCGTCATGAAAAAGGCTCCGCCGCTGCCGATGAAGCCGCTCAGGACGCCGCCGATGAATCCCAGCAGCACCACCTGCAGGCCGGTGCCCAGGTCGATGGAGAGAAAGTGGATCACCATATCGTGCATGTTGCCTCCTTAGCGTTCAGGATGAAAATCGCCGTCGCCCGTGCGGTCCCCCCCGGTCAGTCGATGCCGATCAGCTTGAGCAGCAACCCCGTCACGGTGCTGTAACAGTAGGCCACGAAGGGTACGAACAGGAACACGGCGATGGGCGCCACCCACTTTAGCCGGGCGTGCATCTCGCCGCCCAGGAAGTTCAGGATGGGATCCTGGAACGAAAAGACCACGGCGTAGATGCAGACCACCAGTGCGGCGAAAAAAGCCAGCCGCAGGGCCTGTTTCCTGCGGAACAGGAATCGCGAGGCCATCTCCTCGCAGGTGATCACCGGTACCTTGAGCCGTTCGCGGATGACCAGGGCCAGTTCGCGGGTGTTGCGCTGGCGCGCCTCCTTTCCCTTTTCCAGGAACAGGTCCCCCAGCGCCACCAGCGACAGGTTGCTGTTGACCTCGATGGCTTCCAGCAGGTCGCTGCGCTCGCCGCAGATGGTCAGGCCGCCGGCCGATCGCCCCGCCGAGATTAGTTCCTCCAGCGCCCGTGCCAGCCCGCCGTCGTCCCCCGGGGGCCGCGGGCGGTCGTCTTCCACCCCGCCGGTGTACGCGCTTTGCCGCCGTGCCGCACCGGGCCGATCCGTGTCGGCCGCGGCGGTGGCCTGGTCTTCCATGGCGGCTTTTTCGGCCGGGATGTAGCGCAGCAATTCCACGGCGGCGCCCCAGCGGCCGGCCAGCTCCAGGATCTGGGCGAAGTCTCTCGAGGACGGGTCGAAGTTCTCCTGGATGCACAGGATGACCGATTCGGCCATGGTGCACATGCACTCGCGGGCGCCCTCGAGGTCCTTGAGAACCGAGGTGATGGCGCGGTCGTCCACCTCCTGGCGCGGCCGGTAGGTGACCGTGATCACGCTGTTGGCGGCCCGCACGCCGAGGTCGGCCGAACGGGTGCGTTCGTCGAAAGCCAGCTTGAGGATGGCGCGCGCCGTCAGGTCCACGTCTTGCATGGCCTGCAGGCTCACCGGCGAGGGCCGGAACTCGGGCAGGTTGGCCATGTCGCACAACACGGTCGCCGCACTGCTCAGGCTCATGGTCTGCAGGTGCAGGTAGACGTCGTACTGCAGGGGGTCGCGCAGTGACGGCTCGCGGTGGGCGAAGCGGGCCCACTTGTCGATGTCCTCGTCGAGCTGTTCGATGTAGCCGGTGGCCTTTTCCAGGGACAGCCCCAGGTCCTGCATGGCCTTCTTGATGCGCAGGTCCTTGGGCGCCATGACCCCCACCCGCAGTCGGTGATTGACGCCGGGCAGCAGGAGATGGCCGGCGCGGCCCTGGTAGATGAGGTTGCCGTCGCGGGCTTTCTCGCAGATCTTGGCGGTCACGAAGGCCAGGTAGAGTTTCTTCTCGCGGGCCAGCTTCTCGTGCATCCGGGGCGACTTGATGACGGCCAGCTCCAGCCGCCCGAGCTTGATGCCCCGGTCGCGGGCTTCCTCGGCCACCATGTCGCGGTCCAGCAGGGGCCAGCCCGTTTTCTGCTGCAGGCTGCGGGCCAGTTCCTCGCCCATGCCGTGGGGTGCGCTAGAGATCAGCACGATGGGCATGCCTAGTGCTCCTTTCCCTGTAAACAGTTGAAATGGTAATCATATTTTTTCTTGACCTCGATGAATTGAATCGAGACGCGTGACCGGATGCGACGGATGGCGGGTCCATGCGGGCCCGTGCTGTCGTCGGCGTCGTAGACCACCAGGTCGATGTCGGCCTCGTCGATCAGCGCGGTGACCTCCTCTTCGAAGGCCCCTTCCGCCACCCGGAAGGTCACCGGTAACGACTCCTGGCGGGCGTCGCGGGTGATGTTGCGCAGCGCCTCTTCCAGCCAGTTGCCCCCCCGCGGCCCGCGGCCGGGCGCCTTGAAGTACAGCACGGTGATCCTGGCACGGATGCGTTCGGCCAGCGAGAAAGCGTGGTAGGCGGCATTCAGTCCTCTGGTGGCCGGTGTGAAGAGGACCAGGATTTTCTTCTGGTGGGTCACGTCGCCTCCCTGGATTGGGCACGGAATCACGGTGGCCGTCCCGGTTTGCACCGCACCTGCCGGCGGTCACCGTGTATCGGGAGTACCAAGAATCGTGCCAGACTATCTTTTTGGTGTTAATTCAAAATGTTGTGTGGTCTGACAAAAAACAGAAAAAAGAATACACTGTTTCATAATGAGACAAAACAGGTGGGGACCGCCGTCATGCGGTGTTTTTTTAGATTGTTTCCAAGTTCTTGAAGATTTGTTTCAAAATGAAATGATGCAGAGCGGGGGGTTCACTCCAGTCCGTAGCGCTTGATCTTGCGCCACAGCGTGGTGCGCGGAATCTTCAGGATTTCAGCCGCCGCGGCCTTGTGGTGGTGGGTCTTGAGCAGCACCTGGCGGATGTATTCGCGCTCCTTTTCCTCCAGCGAGGGCCAGTCCTCGATGTCGGCGCTGCTGATGGACAGCTTCTGCAGGTCCGGCGGCAGGTCGGTGCTGCGGATGGTCTCATGGTCGCCCAGGGCCACGGCCCGCTCGATGATGTTCTCCAGTTCGCGCACGTTGCCGGGAAAGGGGTAGTGTACCAGGATCTCCACGGCCTCGGGGTCGACGCCCCGGATGCGCTTGCCGAAGATGCGGTTGTATTTGGACAGGAAATGGCGGATCAGCAGGGGGATGTCCGTCTTGCGTTCCCGCAGGGGCGGCAGGCTGATGACCACCACGTTGAGCCGGTAGTAGAGGTCCTGGCGGAATTTCTTCTTGGCCACGGCCTCCTTGAGATCCTGGTTGCTGGCCGCGATCAGGCGCACGTCGATGGGAATGGGCTTGACGCCGCCCACCCGGATCAGGGTTCGCTCCTGGACGAAACGCAGCAGTTTGACCTGCATTGCCATGGGCATGGCGCCGATTTCGTCCAGGAAGATGGTACCCCGGTGGGCCGACTCGATCAGCCCGATCTGGGTTTCGTTGGCGCCCGTGAAGGCGCCCCGTTCGTGCCCGAAGAGTTCGTTGGCGCACAGCTCTTCGGTGAAGCTGCCGCAGTTGAAGGAGATAAAGGGGTTGTCGCGCCGCAGACCCTGGAAGTGCAGCGCGCGCGCCACCAGCTCCTTGCCCGTGCCGCTTTGGCCCTGGATGAGCACGTTGCAGTTGAGGTGCGACACCTTGCGGATCAGGGCGCGGATCTCCTGCATCTGGCGGCTGTGACCGATGAGCTCCATCTGGTGGTGCCGGGGAAAGAGGGCCCTCTCCAGGGCCTCCTTCTCGCGGGTCAGGCGTACCTTTTCCATGGCCCGCATGGCCAGGTTGCACAGTTCCTTCATGTTGAGCGGCTTGGTTGCATAATGAAACGCCCCGCTCTGGATGGCGCGGATAGCGGTCTCGATGCTGCTGTAGGCCGTCATGAGGATCACCTCGGTTTCCGGGGCCCGCGCCTTGACGGCCTCCAGCACCTCCAGGCCGTCCATTCCCGGCAGCCGCAGGTCGCACAGCACCAGGTCAAAGGGCGTGCGTGTCATTTTTTTCAACGCCGATTCCCCGTCGCTGAAGGTTTCCACGCGGCAGCCGGACTTTTCCATGGCCCGCCGGATCTCGCGGCAGGCCACGGCCTCGTCGTCGATGACGGCGATGCGCGCCGATTCGCATTCGTCATGTGGCGTCATGCGGATCTCCAACCGGCAGTCGGATGATGAAACGGGCCCCCCGGCCGGGGGCGCTGCGCACCTCGACCGTGCCGTTGTGCTTGCGGATGGTGTTGTAGGTCACCGACAGCCCCAGGCCGGTGCCCTCGCCCTCCTTCTTGGTGGTGAAGAAGGGGTCGAAGATCTCGTTGATCTTGTCGGAGGGGATGCCGACGCCGTCGTCGATGACCTCGATGGTCACCTGGGGGTCGTTCTCCCGGCGGGTGATCACCACCTTGATTTCCCCGCCCTTTTCGGCCTTTTCCCCGATGGCGTGCACGGCGTTGAGGAAAAGGTTGATAAAGACCTGCTGAAAGCTGTTTTTTTCCAGATAGAGGGGCGGCAGGTCGCCGTGCACCTCCTTGCTGAAGCGGATGCGGTGGAAGCGCAGTTCGTTGCGGATCAGGGCCGCCGTCTTGTCCACCAGTTCCCCCAGGTCGACGTTTTCGTGGCGGTGGGGGGTGGTGCGCGAAAATTCCAGCAGGTTTTTAACAATACCGCTGGCCCGCCGGCTCTGCTCGATGAGATCCCGGTAGAGGGAGTGGCGTTCGGCGTGGTCCAGATCCTCTTCGTCCTCGATGAGCGCCTGGGCCACCAGGGAGATGTTGTTGATGGGGTTGTTCAGCTCGTGGGCGATGCCCGAGGTGAAGGTGCCGATGGCGGCCATCTTGCGCGACTGCACCAGCTGGTCGCAGCGGGTGTCGATTTCGCGGGCCATCTTGTTGAAGGCGCGGAACAGGTCGCTGATTTCGTCCTGTTCCTGGGGGGGCAGGTCCACGGGCCGGTAGTTGTTCTGCATGACCAGTTCGGTGGCCGATTTCATCCGCGCCAGGGGCCCCAGGATACGGGTTACCAGCAGGCGGTAGCTGAGCACCGCGATGAAAAAGAAAAACCCCATGAAAACCACCAGGATGGCCATCAGGCGATACAGGATGGCCTGGCTGCTCTGGCGTTCGATGCGCGAGAACCGGGTGGCGTCGTCCACCAGCCGGCGGGCCTGGCGGCGGATGGCCTCGATCTGTTCGCGCGTCACCTCGCCGGGCAAGGCGGCCATTGCCGGGGTGAGCAGCGACTCGTACTTTTCCAGGTCGCGTCCGAAGACCTCGTAGTCCCGGCGTCCCTTCAGGCGGATGATGGTGTCGGCCAGTTCCCGGTAGGTTTCCTCGGTCTTTCGGAGGTACAAGAGGATCTTGTCTCGGCTCTGGGTATCTTTGAAGAAGAGCAGGTTCTTCTCGTAGCGGCGAAGTTCCAGCACGTTGTCGAGCAGATCGTCAAAGCGCTCCACCGTCACCAGCCGATGATACAGGTCGAAAGAGTTGGCGATGTAAAGCATCGTCACGATCCCCAGAAACGCGAGGCACAGGCTGAAAAAAAGCTTGATTTTTCCCCGATAGGTTTTCATGCTGAAGCACTTGGCCGGACGAACCGCGTTTTTCGAAGGGAACGCCCTCACCGGAACATTCCCTTATTTCGCTCCATGCACTTCAAAAGACAAGCGATTTTTTCAGGAAGGCGCAAATTTTGCGCCGCCGTGAACAGGAGGGGCCCATGAGCGCTGCAGGGCACGAACGCCGTCCGGTCTCACAGACCGCCCGCTGCCGGGTGACTTCCTGGCGGCCGGGGCTGGAGGAACCGCTGTCACTGGACCTCATCCGCGAAGCGCCGCTGGCCGTGCAGGTCGAGGGTGCGCCCTATGCGGTCATCATGCGCACGCCCGGCGACGAGATCGCCCATGCCGCCGGCTTCTGCCTGTCCGAGGGCCTGGTGGACAGCCCGGAGGATTTCGGTGCGCTGGCCTTCCACGGGGAGTTCGATCCCCACACGGTCAGCGTGACCCTCACCGTGGACCGGCGCCGCCGGGTGGCCGACTTGCTGGCGCGCCGGGGCACCAACGTCCCGGCCGGCTGCGGGACGTGCGTCCGGGGGGAGGCCGCAGCGTCTTCCCGGATGCCGACACCGCCGCGCGGGGGGTGGCCGGACCTGGCCGGGGCGGTCGACGCGCTGCTGGACTTGGTGCGGCGCCAGCCCCTGCGGGACCGCACGCGCGCCACCCACGCCGCGGCGCTGTGCGGCCGCGACCTGGAAATCCTGACGGTGGCCGAAGACGTGGGGCGCCACAACGCGTTGGACAAGGCCGTCGGGCGGCTGTTTCTGGCGGGCGGCCTGCCGGAGGCGGCGGTACTGCTGCTCTCCTCGCGCATCAGCTGCGACCTGGTGCAGAAGGCCGCCCGGGCGGGGCTGGGCTACGTTTTTTCGATCTCGCGGCCCACGTCGCTGGCCCTGTCGTTGGCCACGTCGCTGGGCATCGCCATCGGGTGCCTTTCGCCCGGCGACGGCCTGTACCTCTTTGACCGCCGGGGGGATGCCGACGCTTCCCCGTGAGCCGGCACGGCCCTCCCGAAAGGCCGGTGCGGTGCAATTGCTTCGCGTGGAACGCCGGAAGCGCTTTACACTTCGGCCGGTTTAGGATAAATGTAACCCTTCAGCGGCAGGAGCGAAAAGAACCGCGGCGGACGACCTGTCCCCTTCTTTTCATCCGTATTGAACACACGGGAAAGTGGAAATCGGCCAACGGTGAGCGGTGAACGCAAAATTCCCCTGGTGATCGCCACCCGCAACGCGGGCAAGATCCGGGAAATCACGGAGCTACTGTCGGGTTTTGCCGTGGACATTCGGAGCCTCGCGGACTTCGGGCCCATTCCCGAAGTGGAGGAGGACGGAAGCACGTTCGACGAGAATGCATACAAGAAAGCCGCTTTCACGGCCCGCGTGCTGGGGCTTCCGGCCCTGGCCGACGATTCGGGGCTGGTGGTCGAGGCCCTGGACGGGGCCCCCGGTGTGCACTCGGCCCGCTGGGCCGGGGAGGCGGCCGACGATGCCGACAGGTGCCGCCTGCTGCTGGAAAAGCTGCGGGGTGTCGAAAACCGGCGGGCGGCATTCGCGTGCGTCATCTCGGTGGCCGTGCCCTCCGGGGCCGCGCTGACCTACGAGGGACGCTGCGAGGGGCTCATCACCGAGCGGCCCGTCGGGGAGAACGGTTTCGGCTACGATCCGGTTTTCTATTACCCGCCCCTGGACAAAACCTTCGCCCAGCTCAGCAGGGCGGAGAAAAACCGCGTCAGCCACCGGGGACGCGCCCTGGCGGAGCTCAGCGCGGAATTCGACAAAGTGCTGGCCTGGATTCGAATGCAAATGCCCGACGAAGCGCCTTTTGACTGTCAAGGAGGCTGAAGAATGATTGCCGACCTCATCCGAAAGAATCGCAGCTGCCGGAGATTCTACCAGAACCGGGAAGTGGACATGGAGACCCTCAAAGGTCTCATCAACCTGGCCCGGCTGTCGGCGTCGGCGGCCAATCTGCAGCCGCTGGCCTATATCGCCTCCTGCGATGCCGATAAGAACGAGAAGATCTTTTCCTGCCTCACTTGGGCCGCCTATCTCAAGGACTGGCCCGGTCCCAAGGAGGGCGAGCGTCCGTCGGCCTATATCGTCGTGATGGGCGACACCACCATCGCCAAGGATTTCGGCTGCGACCACGGCATCGCCGGCCAGAGCATCCTGCTGGGTGCCCGCGAAAAGGGGCTGGCCGGCTGCATGCTGGGGGCCGTAGACCGCAAGCGGCTGCGGCAGCACCTGGACATTCCGGAAAAGTACAAGATTCTGCTGGTCATCGCCCTGGGGGCCCCCAAGGAGGACATCATGATCGAGCCTCTGGGCCCGGACGGCAGCGTCCGCTACTGGCGCGACGAGAAGGGCATCCACCACGTGCCCAAGCGCGCCCTGGCCGACATCATCGTGGCGGCCTACGAGTAACGCAAAGATTCCCGGTCGACGGTCTCCGCGGTGTGCGCCCCGGGGGCGAAAAACCCGCCGCGGCCGTCGCGTCCAGGCCGGGAAGCCAACACTTTTATGCAGGGGGTTTGATTTCATGACGCTAGAACTGAACAAGGGAACCGACATCGCACAGGAAATCGGCGGTATCCAGGACTTGGCGGCCGCCCGCGAGGTCTTCGCACGCTACCTGGACCCGGAGCAGCGCTCCCGGCTCGAGCACATTCAAACCGAGTCCGTGCTGGTGCGCATCGCCAACGCCATCGCCATGTGCACCCCCGCCGGGGTGTTCGTGCACACCGGCTCCGCCGGGGACCGGCAGTACATCCGCGAGCTGTCCCTGAAAAACGGCGAGGAGAAGAAGCTGGCCATGGAGGGCCACACCATTCACTTTGACCTCAAGCAGGAGCAGGGGCGCATCATCGACCGCACCTACTACATCGTCAACCCCGGCGAGCAGATCAACACCCTGGCCCAGAAGATGGAGCGGGCGGCGGCGCTGGCGGACATCCGCGACAAGATGACCGGCATCATGAAGGACAAGACCATGATCATCGGTTTCTACATCCGGGGGCCCGCCGGGGCACCGGTGTCCAACCCGGCGCTGGAGATCACCAGTTCGGCCTACGTGGCCCACAGCGCGGACATTCTCTATCGCCACGCCTACCGGGAGTTCGACCGCGAGGTGGCCGACCGCGGGCACTTCTACACCAACATCCACAGCCAGGGGCTCAACCGGCCCGAGGACCTGCCCAACGCAAGGGTGTTCATGGACCGCAGCTACCGCACCACCTTCAGCTTCAACTGCACGTACGCCGGCAACACCCTGCTGCTGAAAAAGGGCAACCACCGTTTCTCGGTGGACAAGGCCGTTTACCTGGGCGGGGGCCGCGAGCTGTCCGAGCACATGTTCATCACCGGTATCGAGGGCCCCGGCGGCCGGGTGACCTGGGTGGCGGGCGCCGCACCCAGCGGCTGCGGCAAGACCACCACCGCTATGGCCGGCACCTGGTTCGTGGGCGACGACCTGGCGCAGATGTGGATCAGCGCGGACGGCAGCGTGCGCTCGATCAACCCCGAGTGCGGCATCTTCGGCATCGTCGAGGACGTCAACTGGGAGGGCGACCCCTACCTGATGGAGGTGCTGCGAAAGCCGGGCCACGAGGTGATCTGGTCCAACGTGCTCATCGACGAGAACGGGGTGCCCCACTGGGTGGGCAACGGCGAGACGCCGCCCAGGAAGGGGTTCAACTTCCAGGGTCCCTGGGAGGAGGGCATGGTGGACGAAAACGGAAAACCCGTGCCCCTGTCGCACCCCAACTCGCGTTGCACCCTGTCCTCGGCGGCCCTCAAGAACTATTCCGAGGAGGCCGAGAACCCGGCCGGCGTGGAGACCCGCGTGATCACCTACAGCGGCCGCGACAGCGACACCATGCCGCCGGTGTGGGTGGCCAGGACCCCCGAGGAAGGGGTGGTCATCGGGGCCTGCATCGTGTCGGCCGCCACGGCCACCGAGGTGGGGGCCGTGGGCGTGCGCCGGGCGCCGTGGGCCAACGCGCCCTTCATCCCGGGCTCCCTGGCCGACTATATGGACATCCAGTTCCGCTTCTTCGCCAACCCGGCCATCGACGATGCCAAACGGCCGATCCTGGCGGGCCTCAACTACTTCCTGACCGACGAGGCCCGCGGCGGCACCTCCAAAAAATTGCTGGGTGAAAAGCGCGACGTCAAGGTGTGGCTGGCCTGGCTGGAGCGCCGCGCCCACGGCGAGGTGGACACCATCACCACGCCCATCGGCGAACTGCCCCGCTACGCGGACCTCAAAGCCCTGTTCGCCGACATCATCGACAAACCGTACCCCGAGGAGCTGTACGTCAAGCAGTTCTCGCTGTACATCGACAACATCGTGGCGCGCATCGACCTGCAGATCGAGGCTTACGGCAAGGACCCCGAAACGCCGGCCAGGCTCTTTGAGATCCTCAAGGCCCAGCGCGAGGGACTCCTGGCCCTCAAGGCCGAATACGGTCCCGTGGTGCCCCCCGTACAGCTGGAAAAGGCCGCCGGTGGCCGTTAGGCGCGCATGCCGGCCGCAGACCGGGTGGTGACCCTTGGCCGAGGATAGCGAAAGGCGTTTCACGGACGCTGCGCGGCAGGGGCCGCTGCGCAAGGTGATCTTCAGCGGCCGCATGCTGGTGGCCCTGCTGATGGGCTTTTCCTGCGGCCTGCCGCTGCTGCTGACCATCACCGTGCTGCAGGCCTGGATGAAAGAAGCCGGAGTAGACCTGACGGTCATCGGCCTGATGGCCCTGGTGGGGCTGCCCTACACCCTGAAGTTTCTCTGGGCGCCGCTGTTCGACCGCTTCCGGCTGCCCTTCCTGGGGCGCCGCCGCGGGTGGCTGCTGGTCAGCCAGGTGGCCCTTGCGGCGGCCATCGCCGGTCTGGGACTGTCCGACCCGCGCAGCCCCTGGCTGATCGCGGCGGCCGCCGGCCTGGTGACCTTCTTCAGCGCCTCCCAGGACATCGTGGTGGACGCCTACCGCCGGGAGGACCTGGCCGACAGCGAACTGGGGCTGGGGTCTTCGCTGTACGTCAACGGCTACCGCGTGGGTATGCTGCTGGCGTCGGGCGGCGGCCTGATCCTGGCCGACCACATCCCCTTCTCGGCGGTCTACCTGATCATGGCGGCCTGCATGCTGCCGGGCATCGTGACCACCCTGCTGGCGCCGGAGCCGGACATGCCGGCCGGGGCGCCGACCTCCATCCGCGAGGCGGTCATCGACCCGCTGGTGGAATACTTTTCGCGCACCGACGCCGTCTGGATCCTGGCCTTCATCCTGTGCTACAAGCTGGGCGACACCATGGCCAGCGCCATGACTACCCCCTTTTACCTGGACATCGGGTTTTCCAAGACCGAGATCGGGGCCGTGGTCAAGCTCTTCGGTTTCTGGGCCACCATACTGGGATCGCTGGCCGGCGGTGTGCTCATGCTGCGCCTGGGCATCCGGCTGTCGCTGTGGCTTTTCGGGTTTCTGCAGGCCGTCTCCACGGCCGGGTTCGCCCTGCTGGCGGTCATCGGCCACAGCGTGGCGGCGCTCTCGGGGGTCATCGCCTTCGAGAACTTTTCCGGCGGCATGGGCACGGCGGCCTACGCGGCCTTCATGGCCAGCATCACCAACAAGAAGTTCACCGCCACGCAGTACGCCCTGCTCTCGAGCCTGATGGGGGTGCCCCGCGTGCTGGCCTCGGCGCCCACCGGGTGGTTCGCCAAGGTCATGGGGTGGCAGGGCTTTTTTATCCTGTGCACCCTGATCGCCATCCCCGGCCTGCTGCTGCTGCAGCGCTTCGCACCGCTGCGTTTGAAACGGGAGCCCGCATCATGAACGACGAACCGACCACCGACCGCGTCCAGCTGGCGCGCGCCCGCAGCTTTCTGCAGGAGCGCCGGCGCCTGCTGGACATGCCGCCCGCCGAGGCGCTCGCCCGCATCCTTGACGCCCCCCAGCCGGCGGCCCTGGTGCACTCTTTTCCCGAACAGGACCTGCACCTGCTCATCCGGCAGCTGGGCCCCAGGGACGCCCTGCCGCTGCTGGCCCTGGCCTCCTACCGCCAGCTGACCCACCTGGTGGATGTCGAGGTCTGGGAAAAGGACCGCCCGCTGCCCCGCGCGGCCACCCACTGGCTGGACCTGATTTTCCGGGCCGACCCCGACCACATGGTCTCCTGGGTGCTCCAGGAGGAGACCCTCTTTGCGGAGTGGTACCTGTACAAACACCTGGACATGACCCTGCGCGAGCACGACCAGGATCCTTCCGAGATTCCCGAGGGGTTTGTTTCCTTCGACGAAACCCTGTATTTCCGTATCCGTTCCCGGCCCCGCGGCGAGTCCGACGGCGAGGAGGATCCCGCCTACGCCGGGCTGGTGCGGGAC